>OEIV010000974.1_pt1 | contig 14186 bp, 9 predicted proteins | sample 1539231 | NCBI WGS metagenome assembly OEIV01 (sample SAMN03794762, study PRJEB22550) | activated sludge metagenome | feature: wastewater treatment plant; material: activated sludge; isolation source: Wastewater treatment plant of a petroleum refinery complex | place: Argentina: Buenos Aires ...
CCCCCGCCGCCCAGGATCGCCCCGCACGTCGCTTCCCCCTGGAATTCATCCCCCTCGCCGGCCTGTGCGTTCTTGAGCCCCCGGTGCTTGATCTTCCATTCTCCCGCCAGAAAGTCGAAGTCGCCCGCCTTGCCCCTGGGCTCGTCCTTTCGCTCCGCGGGCGGCTGCGCCGACGCCAGCGCCGTCCCCGCCACCACGGCGCCCGCGCACGCGCAAGCCTTCAACACCTCACGCCGATCCGCACTCACGCCGTCACTCATGGACTCCTCCTCGCTTGTTGGTGCTTCGATAGACGCATACCGCCCGCCCGGGGTTCCCGCCCGAACCTGCTTCCGCGATTCCGCGCTCCCGCCCCCACGCCGGACGCCTACCCCTCCGCCGACGTACGGATCGTCGTCGGTGTCGAGGCGGATGTTCTCACCCGTCAGGAGGTCCCAGAGGACGGGGTTCTCGAACCATTCGCCCCGGCCGGAGTCGTCGCCGCAGTCGCTATTTCATGTGAGGTCGCAGAAGTCCCCCGGAGAGCGGTGCTTTTCGTGGGTGGGTCGGGTTGGTGCGGCGTGCCGAAAGGGGTCACGGAGAATGAGCGCCGTCTGCTTCGTGACTCTGCTGACTCGGGGCATGATCCGGCACGGGTGACGGAGCTTCGTAGCGAATGCGGCCGCTGGGCGCGACCCCGTAGCACGTCTTGCCATACTCGGAACAGATCGCGGTGTTCGATGTTCCCTTGCGCGAGCAGCCGCCATGACGGCAGGCAGGCTTGTCCGCGGCACATGAGTCCTCTTCGGGAAGCCCCCGCTTCAACATGGGAAACCAGCCGGGTCGCACGGTGAAGACGTGTCGCACGCTTCCACAAAAGCACAGGAACCCAAGCGCGCCAATGACCGCGCAAAGCCACGCCTGAGTCGTGGGGCTCATTGGCTCCGCGCCCACCGAGCCTGCCGCTGAATCCCCGGCACGCGGCATATCCCAAAGCGATTGCCATGGCGAGCACGAGAACTCCGCCATACGCGGCTTGCAATCGATGTGTCCATCAGACCGTCGCCATCGGCGAATTCTCAGTGCAGCACGCGGTACACCTCGGCCTCGTCGGTGTGCCCGGCGGCGATCTTGTCGCCCGCGTCCTCTCGCATCGAGCGGAAGCCTGAATCGCGGGCGGCCTCGAAGAGCGTGACGGCGTCGGCGTTCTGGGCCGTCAGACGCCGGAGCGTGTCGGTCATCGTCATGAGTTCATAGACCGCGAGCCGCCCCTTGTAACCGGCGGCAAAGCAGGGCTCGCAGCGCCCGGCCCCGGCGGATTGGCCCGTGCCCTTGCACGCGGGGCAGATGCGGCGCACGAGGCGCTGCGCCAGCACGCCGACCAGCGAGCTGGTGATAAGGTACGGCTCGATGCCGATGTCGATGAGGCGGGTGATCGCGCTCGGCGCGTCGTTGGTATGGAGCGTCGCGAGCACCAGGTGCCCGGGGAGCGAGGGCTGCACCGCCCGCTGGGGGGTCTCCCGGTCGCGGATTTCGCCGACGAGGATGACATCGGGGTCCTGGCGGAGCAATGAGCGCAGGCCGGTCGCAAAGGTGACGCCGCGCTTGACGTTGACCTGCATCTGGCTGATGCCCTCGAGGTGATACTCGACGGGGTCTTCGATGGTCATGACATTGCGGCTGGTGCGATCGATCTGCCCGAGGGCGGCGTAGAGCGTGGTCGTCTTGCCCGAGCCGGTCGGGCCGGTAACCAGGATGATGCCCGTGGGGCGATCGACCAGGTCCATGAGCTGGGCCTGCATCTTCTTGGTCATGCCGATCTGGTCGAGCGAGAGCTGCGTGGACGATTGATCGAGCAGGCGGAGAACGAGGCGCTCGCCGTACACCGTGGGTATGCACGAGAAGCGGATATCAACCTTGCGGCTGCCGATGCGGACGCTGGTGTGCCCGTCCTGGGGGCTGTGGCGGTTGGCGATGTCGAGCTCGGTCATGACTTTCAATCGCGAGCTGATCGCGGGCGCGAGCGAGAGCGGCGGGCTGAACGCGTCGACCAGCATCCCGTCGACTCGGAAACGGATGACGAGCTTGTTCTCCATCGGATGGACGTGGACGTCGCTGGCGCGACGGCGGAGCGCCTCGAAGAGGATCATGTTGACGAGGCGGATGACGGGCGTCTGGCGCGCGAGCTGCAGGAGATCGGTCGCCTGGCCCACCGAGCCCGCGAGGTTCTGGATCGAGCGCTCGTCGAGCGGCATCTCCTCGACGATCTCGGTGACCAGGTCCTGGCGCTGCTCGTAGCCGCGGTTGAGGAGATTCGCGACGCCCGCGCGGGGCGCGAGCGTGAGGCGCACGGGCATGCCCAGCGCATCCTCGATCATCGAGAAGACGCCGGCGCCCATGGGCTGTGCGGTCGCGAGCGTCATGGTCGAGCCGTCGCTCTCAAGGCCCGCCAGCAGGTGCTGGCGAGCGACCTCGGGCGGGATGGTCTCGTAGAAGCGACCGGCGGATTCGTGGAGGCGCGGCTCGGGTTGATAGGGCAGGCCGGTGCGCTTGGAGTAAAGCTCCAGGGCCTGATGCTCGTCGATCGCGAGCACCGAGAGCATGGTGTCCCAGGGCTCCTGGTCGCTCCCGTCGATGGCGGCGAACTGCCGGAGCTGTTCGGGCGAGAGCGAGAGACCTGTGAACGCCTGCGCGACGCGGTTCCACTCGGGCGCGGCGAGTGGGTCGACCGCTGGCGCGGCGGAGCGTGCGGCCAGGGCCTTGGTGGAACTCGGCTTCGGCTTGCCGTTGGATTTGGAGGATTGGTCTGGCATGAGCGTGACGCCGTTCGATCAGCGGATCTTCACCACGCCGTTCGAGGCGTCCTTCTTCTCCTTCGCGTCCTTCGATTGCGACGAGTCGCGCGCGGGCGAGAGCGCGGGCGTGAGCTCCGGGGCGGCGTCCGGCAGGATGTCGATCGACGAGGGCTTCAAGGCCGGAACGTCGGAGTCGATCTTCGACTTGGCCTGCGGGCCCTCGGTGAGGAGGCGGAGATCGTCGAAGAGATCGTCGCGCATGATGCGCGGCGTGATAAAAACGTAGAGCGTCGTCTTGCGATCGGTCTTGCTGTCGTCGCGGAAGAGAGCGCCCACGATGGGGATGTCGCCGAGCAGCGGGACTTTCACGACGGTTCGGTTGTCGGTTGAGACAACCACGCCGCCGACGACGACGGTCATGTCGGTGGGCACGGTGACGGAGTCGGACTTGACGTTGTTCTTCTGCTTGGGCGGGGGCTGGCCGTCGCTCCCGGAGCCGGTGAAGTTGGAGAGCTCGATGTCGTACTTCAGCCGGAGGTAGCCGCCCTCGGAGATCTGGGGCTTGACGGTGAGCTTGGTGCCGGCGTCGACGTATTCGTAGCTCTGAACGTCGCGGGTGCCGGTGCTCCCGGAATTGCCAAGCGTGGTGGTCTGCGTCGGCTGCTGATCGATGCTGGCGATCTCGGCTTCTTCGTTGTCGGCGACCAGGAGCTGGGGCGAGGAGAGGATGCGGGTGTCGATGTCTCGGCCGAACGCGGTGAGCGCGATGGGCACCTGGTCGGACTTGATGATGGCGGCGGTGAGGCCGGTAAGACCGGTCGCGACGGTCTTGGGATTGGCCAGGCCGGTGCCGGTCGCGAAGGAGGAGAGACCGAAGTTGGTGTTGAGCACGCCGCCGGTGCCCGCGGCGTTGATGAGCTGGGTTTCGAAGGCCAGACGCATCTCTTCGGACGCCGTCACGGCGACGATCTTGGCCTCAAGGAAGACCTGCGGCCTGCGGAGGTCGATCTTCTCGATGAGGCGGGAGAACTCGGGCTGCTGCTTGATGGGCGCCTTGACCAGCACCTGGTTGTTGGCCTTGTCGGGGATCACGAAGACGTCCTCGCCACCGGCGAGGGAGAGCTCGCCATCGTTGGTGCCGGTGCCGGGGTTGTAGACGGTGGTGCGGCGTCCTCTGGCGCTGTAGCTGGTGCTGCTGTAGGCTCCGCCGGTATCAAGGAGCGGCGAAGAGCCGGTGTCGTTGGGGAGGGACTGGTTTTCGATGAGGCCAAGGATAAGCTGCGAGACTTTTTCGGCATCGGAGTGTTTCAGCTTGTAGGCGCGGATGACGACGCGCTCTTCCGAGGGGTTGATCTCCTTGATGAGCTTGGTCAGCTCTTCGTGCTGGCGTGGCGTGGCGTAGTAGGTGATCTTGCCCGAGGCTTCGTCGACGACCATGGTGGGCCCGCCCGAGATGGACTTGGTCTGCCGCTGCTGGTTCTGACCCGGGTCGTAGTAGTTGTAAAAGACGGGGCGGTTGGGGTCGTTTTCGGCTGGCTTCTCGATCAGCTGGACCTCGCCCAGCCCCCGCACCTTCGCGATCTCGGCGATCTGCTTGGCGGAAGAGCCGACCTCATAGGACTTGGGCTCGAGGTTGTTGGGCACGTCGATGACTTCGAGCACCTGATCGAGGACGGCCTCCTCATCGGGCGTGCCGCGGAAGACCAGGGCGTTGCCCGTGGGATCGACGCTGAGTCGTTCCGGGAGGCTCTCGGCCTTGCTGGCGCCGGCGCCGGGCTGGCCCTGGATGGGCTGGCCGGTGTTGGGGTCGATGTTCGGCTGGCCTTGGTTCTGCGAGGCGCCGGAGCCGACGTTGGCGCCTAGGAGAGCGAGCGCTCGCTCCCGGGCGACGGGCGCGGAAACGAACTCCAGCTCGCGCCGGATGAAACGGTACTTCCCGTACTGCTCCAGCAGCGACTTGACGAGGGATTCGACGGCGTTGAGTCGGCGGACCGAGTCGGTGGCGACGATCACCCCCAGCTCATCGACATAGGCAATGCCGCGGAGCCCAGGGGCGCCGGGCGTGCCGGGGTTGCCCGGGTTAGCCGCGGCCCCGCCGCCCATCTGCGCTTCGATGGCGGGCTTAAGGAACGAAGGCTTGACGTTCGGAACGGGGAAGACGCGGGTGGTCGCGGTTTCGCCGTCGAGGTTGACCTGGACATCCGAGATCGGATGCACCATGTAGAAGCCCGTGGGGTCGAGGGTGATGGTGAAGTTGTACTGGGCGAGGAGCGCGTCGAGCAGCGGCAGGAGCTGGGTTTTCTTGATCTTGACGGGCGCGTTGAACGTGATGGTGCCGCTGAGCTGGCCCTTGGTGCTGCTGTTTATCTCGAGGGTGGTGGTGACGTACTCGACGAGCGCCGTGAGCTCGACGGGCTCGCTGAACGCCGAGAGAGTGACTTCGTCCTCGCCGGGCTCGGGCGCGGGGAGGTGTTCGAGGCCCTTGTGTCCCGTCGCGCCCTCGGCACCGGCGGGCGGCTGGGCGCCGGCGGGATTGATCTGACTTGCGCCGGGTGCCGTGGCGGGCCGCGGGGTGTTGGGGTTGTTGCGGCGGGGCGGGCCGCCCGGCTGGACCTGGGCCGTGGCGGCGGAGGCCGCGAGCAACGCGGCGAGGGCGGCGCACGCCATGGTGCGCGTACGGCCAGCCGGGTTCTTGGCGATACCGCCCTCACGCGGGCGAACGATCCGTCTGTCGATTGGCACGTCTGACCTCCACCCGCTCCGCGGGCCCCCACAGGATACCGTTCGCGGGGCGAGGGCACCGGGGCGTCACAGAATCGTCACAACCGAGCCCGTGAGCCCAAACACGGAAAGGGTTCGGTGCAGGACCGGCGTCAGACCGGGTCTTGGCTTGTCGACGGACTGGCGGGCACGGATCACCTGAACTGGTTCCGCATCTGGATGACCGCCTCGCAGGTGCTGACCAGGGCCCGGAGCTGGCTGGCGGACTCCTTCACGCTCATGGTCGAGGCGAGCGATTTGGCGGCGGAATCCGCGACCTTGGCCAGGCGCATGAACCCCACCGCCGGCGATGCTCCGGCAAGCTGCATCGAGAGCGAGCGGCAGACGGCGACGTCCTCTCGCTTCACCGCCAGGTCGATGCGCTTGACCAGCTCCTGCAACTGCGTGATAAACGTCGGGATCAGGCAACGGTTGGGGTGCTCTTCGGGGAGCGTCGTGCCGTTGGGATCGGTCCCGCCGCCGACGGTCAGAAACTCCGCGACGGCCCGCAGGAGTTTCTCGGGGGTGACCGGCTTGACCAGGAAGGCGGTGACGCCGACCTCCTGGGCTTTTTCGCGGGTCTGGGGCGTGCCGTCGGCGGTGACGAACATGACCGGGCAGCGGACGTTCTTGGCGCGCATCAAGAGCACCAGGTCCGCGCCGGACTTTCCATCGCCCAGATCGAAGTCGGTGAGCACCAGGTCCACCCCGCTCTCGGCGATGGGTATGGCGTCCTCGATGGTGGCGGCCTGCTGAAGGCGCACCTGCGTGCCGCGCAGGTAGTGCTTCACGAGCGACTGCTCCATCGGCGAGTCGTCGACGTGCAACATGTTGCCGCTCAGCTCTTCCTTGTTGACGTTCTCAAGGGAGAACCAATCCTTCATGGGATCGACGACGAAATACTCCTTGGCGTTGATCTCCTTGTCGAACTGGATGCCGAGTTCGTGGATCGTGCCGCGCCGGTGGATGCAGCGCTTCACGGTCCCAGCCAGCTCGGTGGGCCCGAGCTTGGGGTGCGGGAGCGTGACCGTGCAGCGCGAGCCCGTGTAGACATAGGCGTTGTGCAGCACGCTGATCCCGCCGCACGAGAGGTTGCGCGCGGCGACCATGAGATTGACGGTGTTCCCGCCCGGGTGGACGAGCTTGCAGGCGATCGCGGCGTTACGGAACGGCCAGCGCACGAAGGTGCGCCGCTTGTCCGGCTCCCCCTGGCCGCGGTCAAGGTCGTCGAGGAACGGATTGAGTTCGCGCGAGGCGAGCCCGATCGTGTTCTGGCGCGATGCGCCGATCACGGGCTTGCCCCTCCCGCCTGGTGTCGCTCCCGCCATGTCCGCGTGCTCCCGTGGCCTCGTGGTCTCTCGCATGGCTCAATCGGCCAGATCGGAGCGGCGCATCAGGCGAGGCGGTGCGCCACGCCCCGGCGGGGAAGGTCGCCCCCCCCCCCCCGGCATACTCGCGCCGAAAAAGCCGGCGGCGGGGGCGCGGAGGTCCGCAAAGAAAACCGGCGACCCGAAGGCCGCCGGTTGGTGAGATCGCGTGATGTTCGGATCGCTCAGTGCTTGGCGGCGGCGCCGGTGATCTGCATGCCGTAGAACGAGCGATAGACAAAGAAGGCCGAGACCAGGAAGAAGGCAACGGTCAGACCGATGGTGAGCGCGGTGTGGGTCGCGCCGTCGGTGCCCTTCATGCTGACGGCAAGCTCGACGGCGAGCAGGCCGAAGAGCGTCGTGAACTTGATGACCGGGTTCATCGCGACCGAGCTGGTGTCCTTGAAGGGATCGCCGACCGTGTCGCCGACGACGGTGGCGGCGTGCAGGTCCGAGCCCTTGCCTCGCCCCGTGCCCTTGAAGGCCGGATCGGTCTCGACGATCTTCTTGGCGTTGTCCCAGGCGCCGCCGGCGTTGGCCATGAAGATGGCCTGATAGAGGCCGAAGAGCGCGATGGAGACGAGGTATCCGATGAAGAAGAAGGACTCGTAGAACGCGAAGGCGAGGGTGGCGAAGAACACGCCCAGGAAGATGTTGAACATGCCCTTCTGGGCGTACTGCGTGCAGATGGTGACGACCTTCTGGCTGTCCTCGACGCTGGCCTTGGTCGCCCCCTCGAGCTTGATGTTCTTCTTGATGAACTCGACGGCGCGGTACGCGCCCGTCGACACGGCCTGCGTCGACGCGCCCGTGAACCAGTAGATCACCGCGCCGCCGGTGATGAGGCCGAGCAGGAAGGGGGCGTGGAGCAGCGAGAGGTTCTTGAGGTACTGGTCCTCCAGCCCGTGCGTGAGCGCCACGATGATCGAGAAGATCATGGTCGTGGCGCCGACGACGGCGGTTCCGATCAGCACCGGCTTGGCCGTCGCCTTGAACGTGTTGCCGGCGCCGTCGTTTTCTTCGAGGAACTCCTTGCCCTTCTCGAAGTCGGGCGTGAATCCGAAGCCCTTCTGGATCTCGTTGGAGATGTTGGGCATGGTCTCGATGGTGGAGAGCTCGAAGACCGACTGGGCGTTGTCGGTCACCGGGCCGTAGCTGTCGACGGCGATCGTGACGGGGCCCATGCCCAGGAAGCCGAAGGCGACCAGACCGAAGCCGAAGACCGCCGGGGCCATCATGATGGACGAGAGCCCCATGCCGCTGATGTAATAGGCGCCGGCCATCAGGGTGACGATGGCGATGCCGAGCCAGTAGGCCGAGAAGTTTCCGGCGACAAAGCCTGCGAGGATGTTGAGCGAAGCGCCGCCCTGTTCAGAGGCCGTGACCACTTCCTTCACATGGCGGGAGTGCGTGGAAGTAAAGACCTTGACCAGTTCGGGGATGATCGCGCCCGCGGCCGTGCCGCAGGTGATGATGCAGGAGAGCTTCCACCACAGGGAGTCGTCGCCATTGATCGTGGGGATCAGGAGCTTGGAGGCGATGAAGGTCAGGGCGACGGAGACGATCGAGGTGAGAACGACGAGGCTGGTGAGCGGGTGCTCGAAGTTCATCTTGTCGGCGTTGGCATACTTGGCCTTGGCGATGGTCTCGTTGATGAAGTAGGAGGCCGCGGAAGCGACAACCATGATGATGCGCATGGCAAAGAGCCAGACCAGCAGCTGGATCTGCACGTTCGCGAAGTCCGCGCCGGCGGTCTTCTCGTTGATCGCGAGCATCACGAACGTGATGAGGGCGACGCCCGTCACGCCGTAGGTCTCGAAACCGTCCGCGCTGGGGCCGACGGAGTCGCCGGCGTTGTCCCCCACGCAGTCGGCGATCACGCCGGGGTTGCGGGCGTCGTCTTCCTTGATCTTGAACACGATTTTCATCAGGTCCGACCCGATGTCGGCAATCTTGGTGAAAATGCCGCCGGCGATACGCAGGGCGCTGGCGCCGAGCGACTCGCCGATGGCGAAGCCGATGAGGCACGGCCCGGAAAGGTCCGAGGGCACATACAGCAGAATGCCCAGCATGATGAGCAGCTCGACCGAGATCAACGCCATCCCGATCGACATGCCCGCCTTGAGCGGAATCGCGTAACACGGGAACGGCTTGCCCCGCAGCGACGCGAAGGCGGCCCGGCTGTTCGCGAACGTGTTCACGCGGATGCCGAACCAGGCGACCGCATACGAACCGGCGATGCCGACCAGACTGAACGCCAGAATGATGGCGACCTTCGGGATCGCCATGCCGTACACCACCGCGCCCGTCCCGTCCAGCGTCGGAACAAGCTTCCCGAAGTACAGCCCGACCGCCACCGCGATAAACGCCCACAGCACCATCAGGAACTTGCCCTGCTGGATCATGTACGACTTGCACGTGGCGTAGATCAGCTCCGAGATGTCCAGCATCGACTTGTGTACCGGCATGTTCTTCAGCTGGGCGTAGATCCAGAGACCAAAGCCCATGCCCAGGACCGACACGACAAGGCCGATCATGAGGAGCTTGTGCCCGTCGATCGCGCCCCCGAGGAACGAGACCTTGCTGACATCCGGCAGAACCAGATTGGCCTCGCCGCCCGGCTTGTGCGCGGGGGCGGCGTGGGCCGCGGTGTCCTTCACGATCTGCTCGGCCATCTGCTTGGCCAGGTCGTGGGCCTGCTGCTGCTCCGGCGTCTTGGGCTGATCCTGAGCCATCGCCAGGGGCGAGGCCAGGCCCATCACGCCCATCACCACCGCCGCCAGCAACGCGCGCGAGCGGAGCGCGGAACGGGCGACCACGGCGAAGCACGACAGAACCACCAACGCGAGCACGGCAAGCTCGAAGTGCGGCATAGCGCCAACCCTCTCGACAAAGGAATCCCGGAAAGAGCCGCGCCAAAGACACCGCGGCGCCCGGACGCAGAATCGGCAAAGCCGGCGCGTCCACGAGAAAAACCAACGGGCGTGCGGTTGGCACGCCCGTGGATCACGATTGTTCGGTTACGGCTTCTCGGGGCGCACGCCCTCGGGACGCAGCCGGCGGGCCTCGCTCTTGCGGGCGGCTCGACGCCGACGCTCGGAGGGCTTCTCGTAGAACTCTTTGCGCTTGATGTCCTTGGTCAGCCCTTCTTTTTCGCAGAGCTTCTTGAAGCGGCGCAACATCCCCTCGACGCTCTCGCCGCTCCTGGCCTTGACTCGGATCGCCATGAATACCTCGCCCTTGCAGAAGAGCCCGACGCCGGACACGGCCCATCGCCGCGCTCCCCGCCCCAGGCCATTTCATTCAAACCCCACGCCAGCGAACACACCGGCGTCTCGGGCCCCAAGTAAAGGAGGGCAGAGGACGCCAATCAAGATTCCACCCGGACCCGGACAAATCAGGTTAGGAGTGTAGTCGGGGGCCGCCGATCGTACAGTTCAATCGCCGTCTTCAAGCCCTCCCCATTCCCCATTCCCGGCCCCCATTGATCCTCATTGACACGTACAACGTGCTCCACACCCCGGGCGTTCTCCCGCTCGGGCTCGCGGGCCTCGATGTCGACGGCCTGTGCCGCCTCATCGCCGCGAGCCGCTACGCCTCACGCGAAATCACCCTCGTCTGCGACGGGCACGGCAAGGACACCCGTCGCGGCTCCATCCACGTCGTCTTCGCTGCGGATTCCGGGGACGCCGATTCCTGGATCGAATCGCGCCTGGCCCACGACTCGGCCCCGCGCCGCATCCTGGTCGTGAGCAGCGACCGGCGCGTGCGTCGAGCCGCCGACAAGGCCGGGGCGGCGGTGCTCTCGAGCGCCACCTTTCTCGCCCAGCTCGCGATCGACCTTGACCGCAAGAAACCCAAGCCAAGACCGCGCTTTGCCACAGATTTGCCGCTGGACGCGCTCTCGGTGGCGTATTGGGCGGGACAGTTCGGCCTCTCACGCGAGGAGATGACAAGGCTCGACGAGGAATCTCGAGCCATCTCGCCGGGCGGAAGAAAACGAGAGCCGGATGAGGCGCCACGCAAGGCGGAAGTGAAGCCGCGGGAATCGGGCGCGGGAACCGGAGACCCGGGACAGGCCAAGGCCGGCGGCGTGCCAAAGAGTCCACCCGCAGATTCCGAGCCTCGTACGGCACCGGCGCTGGGCGCGGGTCTTCCGCCTCCCGCCTTCGACTCGCAGGCGCTCGCGGACGACCCCGTCATCCGATCGGCGCTCGAACATTGGTCCGGGCGGCTGTCGCTGGACGATCTGGACATGCGGCGCTGGCTCGATCAGGCGTCGGCCGGCGAATCTCCGCCGGCTGCGTCGGACGAAGATGCGACGACATCGGCCGGCAATCCGCCAAAGAGCGGAGCATCGGAGAAGTCGCGCGACCAACGCACCGCTCGCGGGCCCAAGCGTCGAAAGGGGCGGTGATGCGAGAGAAGAGCGGAACCATGAACAAGACCCGCCCCGCACGGGTTGCCTGCCTCGCGTGTGCCGGGCTCGCCGCAGGCCCGGGCGCGTGCTCCCCCCAGTTGTCGTCGCACGGGCGCGAGCACATCACGGCGGCGTACAGCCTGGGCACGCTGACCTGCGATCTTCCCGACGACGTGCGCGTCCCGGCGATCATGGCCGCCGCGGAGGGCGCGCTGCGCGGGCGCGGCTATTCGATCAGCTCCAAGGCATCGACGGACGATCGCGGCCGCATCTACGCCCGCGCTCCGCGCGACTCGCGGGTCGAGGGCGTGAGCATCGAGGCCCGCGTCACCAACACCGGGCATGAGATCTCAATCCACGTCGACCCGCTCGGCGACGACTCGCGCTCACGCGTGCTGCTCGATGATGTGCTGACGCGGCTGGGGCGGTAGAGCGCCGGGTAAACCCCTCACGCCCCGTCCTTCTCGCGTTTCTTTGATCGCGCCGAGCATTCGCAGTCGATTCTGAATTCCATGAAATCGGCATTCTCTCTGCTTTGTGCTTCGATCGTCGCCTTCTTGAGTGCGGCCAACGCGAATGCGCAGTGGTCGGTCGTCGTACTGCACCCCGACAACGCAGACGCCTCGCAGTGCTTCGGTGGCGGCGGCGGCCAACAGGTAGGTACGGCCGGCAGCGAATACTGGCAGAATGCCTGCACATGGAACGGCTCGTCAAATTCGTGGGTTTCGCTGCACCCGATCGGCGCGAGCTACTCCCGGGCTGTTGTGACGGACGGGACCACGCAGGCCGGCTGGCTCGCCTTTGACGGCGGAACGATGCGCGCAAGCATCTGGCACGGCACACCCGTGTCGTGGCGCGACATCACTCCGAGCAACGCGGTGTGGGGCCAAGTCACCGGAATGAGCAACGGCCGCCAGGTCGGATCGGCGGCCATCGTGAGCGATCATGGCTACAGCGCGCACGCCGGGGTCTGGTCGGGAAACGCAGAATCGTGGGTCGACCTCAATCCGTTTGGAGCTTCGATCTCACAGGGGTACGCGATCAAGGGGCACAATCAGGTTGGCTACTTCACTTCGAACGACAATAACGGAAACTTTCACGCCGCACTCTGGCACGATACGGCCGTGTCGTGCATCGATCTCCACCCGACGGGCGCGACCAGCTCCGTCGCGCTCGGCGTGAGCGAGGATCAGCAGGTCGGGGGCGTTCGATTCGGAACCGATTGGCGCGGCGTGCTATGGAACGGCGCGGCTGATTCCTGGATCGACCTCACCCCAGACGGCGCAACGTGGGCACAGCCAAATTCAGTCGACAGCGGCGTTCAGGTCGGCGTTACACTCATGGGCTCGCAGAGACGCGCGAGTCTTTGGCACGGGAGTGCGAGTTCATGTCTCGATCTTGGTTCGTTCCTCCCGCCCCAATTCGACAACTCCGAGGCCAATAGCATCTGGCGCGAAGGGAACATCCTGTACGTCGCTGGCACTGCCTGGAGCGCAGACGCAGTAGCAGGCCAGGCTGTCATGTGGATTCACGAGATCCCGGCGCCAAGCTCAGCATCCTTGGCCGCCTTGATCTACGTGATTTGCATTGGCCCACGCCGAAGATAGCACCTCGGATAATCTGCGCGCCAGACTCTCAACGCGCGGACTTCGTGACTTCTGCCTCACTTCATCGCCGCCACGATCGCGGGGTCGTTCAGCAGCTCCTCGGCCTTGGTCTTGAACAGCGTGGGGCCCGCGAGCTTGGCGAAGCCGACGGGGTCCAGCCCGTTGCCCTTGATCTCGTTGGCGCCGAGCACGCGAGATCGCCCCAGCACCTCGCCGCCGGCGCTGAGCACCTGCGCGTCGAGATCGAAATAGAGCTTGCTGGAGTCGTAGCTGTCGAGCTTCCAATCGACGATCCGCACCATGAGGGAGCGCCCGCCCGACGCGATGAGGCGCTGGCGGACGACGTCCGGCGCGTCGTGATTGCTGGTGATCACCGAGGTTGTTTCGTAGCCGCGCGACTGCAACGCGCGCGTGATAACGAGCAGGCAGTCATCAGCGAACGGACGGCCCGAGCGCGTCTCAACATTGAACGGCAGGCCGATCGCATCGCGCTGCACGCCCACGAACTTCGGAGACTTCTCGTTGGGATTGATGTACGGCCTGGCATCCAGCACCGCGACCGCGAGCCGCCCCGAGCCCTGGGCCGTGAGGGAGAGGCCGGCCTCCTCGTATTCGTGCGTCGCGCCGTAGGGAATGCAGGCGGGGAGAAGCAACGCGAGCGAACAGAGAACGAGGGCGACAACTCGGCGCATGGCGGGCTCCTTTGGCCAGTAGTGTAGGCACTAACAAGAGGAGAGCTGAGGCGAAGTGGCGAAGTGGCGAAGTGGCGAAGTGGCGAAGTGGCGAAGTGGCGAAGTGGAAGAACTCTACCGCCGAGGTCTCAGAACTCGTTCCATTGCATTCCCGCCACTCCGCACTCCCGACTCCCCACCCCGCTTGCTCATCACGACTCACGACTCACGACTCACGAGGGATTCTCTTCGTGACGTCCCCTCTTCACTTCGCCCCTCCGCCTCTCCGTCTCTCCGCCTCTTTCCCGGCCATCCTCGACCACACGACATACACCGGGATGCCCGCGAGCAGCACGCCGACCCATGTCAGGCAGGTTTTCCAGTCCGCCAAGATCGAGAGAACCGTCATCATCGCCGAGCTGGCGACAAAAAGCAGCGGCACCACGGGATAGCCGAAGCAGCGGTACGCCCGAGGCAGGTCGGGGCGCTTGAAGCGCATGATGAAGATCGTCGCGCCCGCCAGGCCGTAGAAGATCCACATCGTGAAGACAAAGCTCCCGGCCGTCCTGCCGAAGGACTCGAGGACC
>OEIV010000975.1_pt1 | contig 14179 bp, 4 predicted proteins | sample 1539231 | NCBI WGS metagenome assembly OEIV01 (sample SAMN03794762, study PRJEB22550) | activated sludge metagenome | feature: wastewater treatment plant; material: activated sludge; isolation source: Wastewater treatment plant of a petroleum refinery complex | place: Argentina: Buenos Aires ...
GCACGCGCCTGGCGCTCAAGCACGGCGCCGGCTTCGTGCGCGGGGTGTTCATCGTCGTCGTCGGGGCGCTGATCCTGAAGACCGGCTACGACGCTTTCCTGCGCTAGGAGTTTGCGCGGCAGAAGGTAGTTGTCATGCCGGGCTTGACCCGGCATCCATCTCGGCGCCCCGCGGCGTCGGTTGAAGTCGCCTCGATGGCCCTCGAAGGCGCTGCTGCAGTGTTGTGAGACGCGGGATCGACGCCGTTTGCTGCCTCACGCGCCGCTCAGGGCGCACATCCGCCGCAAGTTCAGCGCCGCGCACACGAGCTTCCACTCGGCTTGCGCGCGGTGCAGCCCCCGCATGCTGAACTGCCGGAACCCCAGCACGTGCTTGATCCAGCCGTTGGGGGGCTCGGCGATCCACTTGCGCTTGCGGTAGGCTGTCCGCCCTTCGTCGGACTTGAGCTTGAGCGCCATCGCTGCGGTATGCGGGTACTGCTCGCAGTCCACTTGGGCGTGCTGCTTGCCTTCTCGCCCCAGCGCGACCACCAGATCGATCGGCGCGTTCTTCAGGTTGTCCTCGCTGCGGTAGCCCGCATCGGCCAGTCCCTGCTCGGGCAGTTGCCCCAGATTGTCCTGGACCGCCTCGATCATCGGCAGCAGCCAGTGCACATCCGGCGCGCTGTTGTCCAGCTCGGCCGCCACGATGATGTGCGCGGCCTCGTCCACTGCGGTCTGGGCGTTGTAGCAAGGATCGAAGCGGCCGCCGGCACGCTTCATGATGCGGCTGTCCGGGTCGGTGAAGTTCTCCTGTGCCTTGTCCTCGGGAACGCCGAACTCGCGCTTGTAGCGCCCGCCTCGGGGCGCGCCGTCCGGACCGCGCGGGCGGCGGTCGTCATCGTCGCTGCGGCCACGCTGCAGATCGGCCTCGCGCTGGCGTTGCTCCAGGCGTTCGCGCGCTTCGCGGATGGCCGCCAGGCGTGTCTCGCGCCGCTCGATCTCCGCAGGGATGTCCAGCTCCGGCTCGTTGGCTTCGGCCTCGTCGGTGGCCTTCGCACGGGCCAGCAGCGCCTCGATCTGCGCTTTGAGCTCTACCTCAGCCTGCTTCATCCGCTCGTAGCTCATCGCCTTGTGGCGGCTGGCATTGGCCTTGACCTTGGTGCCGTCGATGGCCACCGTGCCCAGCTTGACCAGCCCCATCTCGCGGGCCAGCCGCACCACCTGCACGAACAGCTCCGACAGCTCCTTCAGGTGGAATGCCCGGAAGTCGCAGATCGTGCGATGGCGCGGGAAGTTACCCGCTGCCAGCATCCGAAACGCCAGGTCCTCGTGCAGCCGGCGTTCGATCTTGCGCGAGCTGAACACTCCCGTGGCATAGGCGTAGACCAGCACCTTGACCATCATGGCCGGATGAAACGGCTGGTTGCGCGAGCCGCCGCCGTCATAGCGCGCGTAGAACGCCTTGAGGTCCAGCGCGTCAACCGTGTCGCTGATGAAGTAGGCCAAGTGACCTTGCGGCAGCCAGTCCTGCGGCGCCGCCGGCAGCAGCATTACCTGATCGGGCTCGTAGGGGCGGTAGCTCGTGGGCATGCCACCATCAACGCGCAACACCCCTCGGCCGATGTCACGAACTCAGATTTCTGCCGCGCAAACTCCTAGCCGTGTTCAAGGATCTGGTTCTCCATGCCGACGTGGTGTTCGACAACTTCAGCGTTGGCGTCACGGCACGGCTCGGTATCGACCACGCAGCCCTTTCAGCCGTAAATCCCCGGATCGTGACCTGTTCGGTCACTGGATTCGGCCAGACCGGCCCGCAGACGCAGCGTCCGGCGTTCGACCAGGTGGTGCAGGCCATGGGCGGCGGCATGTCGATCACCGGGTCTCCCGAGACTGGGCCGATCCGCGCCGGCATCCCCATAGGCGACTTGGGTGGCGGCATTTTCGGTGTCTTGGGCGTGCTAGCGGCGATCGCCGAGCGCGAGCGCACCGGTCGCGGTCAGCACGTGGACATCTCGATGCTGGACGTGCAGATTTCCATGCTGAATTACATGGCTACGATGTACTTCCTTTCGGGCAACGTACCCGCGGGAATTGCCAATGGGCACTTCGTTCACGTGCCGTACAACAGCTACCGAACTGCCGACGGCCACATTATCGTGGCGTGCATCGGAGACGCTTTCTTCGAACGTTTCGTCGAGTGCATCGGTATCGAGGCGCTGCGCAAGCCGGAGTATTTGCACCAGCCGGTGCGCTTTGCAGCCAAGGCGGAAATTGACGCAGCGGTGGGGGCTGTCATGAGCCAGCACGGGACCGCCTACTGGATGGACAGACTGCAGGCTGCTCGGATTCCATGCGGCCCGGTCAACGACTTCGCCCAGGCACTTTCGGACACCCAGGTACTCGCTCGGAACATGGTCACCGAAGTGAAGCTGCACACCGGCGAGACAGTGCGTATGCCCGGCAATCCGGTGAAGCTCTCGGGTGCCGAGAACAGTGTGCCGACGTCACCGCCGAGACTGGGGGAGCACACCTTCCAGGTTCTCGGCGACGTGGCGGGCTACAGCACCGACAAGTTGGAAGGGTTGCGCAACACCGGGGTGATCGCATGACGATGGAACGGATCCACATCACCGATGTCGCGTTGCGCGACGGGCTGCAGAACCAGCCGGAGCAGGTCACTACCGCGGACAAGTTGCGACTCGCGCGCATGCTGGGCGCGGCCGGCTTGGGCAGCATAGAGGTGACCAGCTTCGTCTCGCCTAAGGCCGTACCGCAGATGGCCGATGCTGGCGAACTCCTACCACGAGTGCAAGCTGCGCTGCCGCAAGTGCGCCTGTCGGTGCTCGTTCCGAACCTCAAAGGACTGGAGCGCGCCAAGGCGGCCGGTGCGCAGGAGGTCGCCGTCGTGCTCTCGGCCACCGAGACCATGAACCGCAAGAACATCAACATGGACCTGCAGCAGGCTACCGAGGTGTGCGAGCAGACGCTGCGCACCGGCCGCGAGCTCGGGCTGCGCACGCGCGCCTACGTTGCCGTGGCGTTCGACTGTCCGTTCGAAGGTCCGACGCCTCTAGAAATGGTGCTGCGGCTTTCCACACGTATGCTGGAGGCCGGTGCCGGTGAAGTTGTAATCGCCGACACAATCGGCTCGGCTGCGCCCGGCCAAGTGCGCGACCGCTTCGCCGCCCTAAAAGGGGAGCTGCCGATGGACGCCCTAGCCGCGCATTTCCACGACACCCGCGGCATGGGGGCCGCGAACGCGTGGGCGGCCTTGGAGGCCGGCGTGCGCCGCTTCGATGCCAGCACCGGCGGCATCGGCGGCTGCCCCTTCGCGCCCGACGCCGCTGGCGCAGCAGCTGGCCGCGCACCTGCGCACCGAGCCCGACGGCTACTCGCGCGCCGAGGCGCAGCAGTTCATGGCCGCCGAGGGCGAGCGCCTGCAGGCCGACCTGGAGCGCACCATCGCCGACGCCGAGCAGGGCGACGCCTTCCGCGCCAGCGCCGATGCGGTGCGGGACAGCATCAAGACGCAACTGGACACGGCCAATCGCTTCCGGCCCGAGGTCAACGACGCCTATTCGCGCATCGGGGGGGCCTACTTCGCCACGCGCGCGGCGCAGCTGGGCATCACGCCCGAGGAAATGTACCAGCGCGCGCCGCTGCGGGTGGTGGCCGATGGGGTGGGCGGGCTGGCGCTGGAGCAGGGGGGTGCGCTGGACGGCCTGCGCGCCGCGTGGCAGGCCCAGGGCATCGACGCCCAGGTCAGCGAGCGGGGCGGCGTCATCACCTTGTCCAAGATCGTGGTGCCCGAGTCGGAGCGCGGCGCGGGGCGGGGCACGGCCGCCATGCAGGCGCTGGTGGGCTACGCAGACGCGACTGGCCAGCACCTTGCGCTGACGCCGTCGGCCGACTTCGGGGGCAACAAGAAGCGCCTGACCGAGTTCTACAAGCGCTTTGGCTTTGTCGAGAACAAGGGCAAGAACCGCGCGTTCACCACCAGTGAATCCATGTACCGGCCGGCCAGTGGGAAGGTTCTTTACCAGTCGGGCCAGGCTCCCGACAGCGTGGACGCCGAAGTCCAGCGCCAGCTTGCCGAGACCGAGCGCGCCTACGGTGGGCGCGCGGCCTACGATAAAGCCAAGGCGGCCGGCAGAACAAAACTGACGTTCGGCCAGTGGGTGCAGGTGCGCACGCCCAATTTCAAGCGGTGGTTTGGTGATTGGGAGGCGGTGCGCGGTTTGACGCAGCTGTTTGGTCGCCAAGCAGCGGACATGCACGGGGTCGAGCGCCTGGGTGGAAAGAAGCCCATCGAGGAGGCGTTCCGCAAGTTCCAGCCAGTTGAAACATCAGACGGGCGTACGGTGACGTTCCCCGTCAGTATGGCGGGCAAGATTGCACGGCATCGTGGTTTTGATGTTGGCCTGGTGGCTGGCGCGTTTGACCAGCTGCTTCACGGCGCGGTGCCGATGATGTCTCAGGTGGAACAGATTAGGGAAGGGCACAAGCGGCACCCGGAGATTTCCGCATATCACCACTACGTGAATCGTTTCGCACTGGAGGGGCGCGAGTACTTCATTCGCTTCACAGTGCAGGAAATGCGTGCCAAGCAAGGGCGAGCGGCGGAAAACCTGGCTCATTCGTCGTTCGTCTCCGAGGTGACGGTGTACGCCAACGAAAAAGGCGCGGCACATGAGTCTGTCGGGGGCCGGGAACCCCCGGTCTTAACAGCAGATGGTGCCACGCCTATGGACACCATTCTAGCCGAGTGGCTGGAAGCGGGCAAGGCTGGTGCTTCCGAGGTCGTCGACCCGGACACGGGCGAGCCGATGGTGGTTTACCACGGCAGCGATCGTGGCGACATTCATGAGTTCCACGAAGGCGGGCATTTCGGGGACTCCGGGCAGGCGGCCGACCGACTCACCCAGACAGAGCGCCTTGGTGCTATCTACCCGGTATGGCTGCACGTCGCGGACCCCATGCGCTCCATGGACGTCGGCGACGATCTCGCCTGGGATCGAGCCATGATCCGCGCGGCCAACGGAGGCCACGACGGCATTGTCTACCGCAACGACACGGAGGGCCCCGGGCGCGACTCCTGGCTTGTGTGGGATTCCCTGCAAGTCAAATCCGCCATAGGCAATCGCGGCACGTTCGATGGCACCACGGGCAACATCCTGCACCAAGGCCCGCGCGGCAGCTTCAGCCCCGAGCAGCTGACCATCAGCCTGCTCAAGGGCGCCGACCTGAGCACCTTCCTGCACGAGTCAGCCCACTTCTTCTACGAGAACGACATCGCCCTGGCCGCGCAGATCGCGGCCAGCCAGCAGCAGGGCGCCAGCATCACGGCGGGCGAGCAGCAGATCCTTGCCGACGTGGGCACGCTGCTGACCTGGCACGGCCTGAAGGGCGACGTGGGCGCGCAGCTGACCGAGTGGTACAACCTGCCGTTCGAGCAGCGGCGCGCGCACCACGAGCGCACCGCCGAGTCGTTCGAAGCCTACCTGCTCGAAGGCAAGGCGCCCAGCATCGAGCTGGCGCCGTACTTCCAGCGCTTCCGCTCGTGGCTGGTGCGGGTATACGCCAGCCTGAAGGACTTCCTGGCCGGCCATCCCGAGGCTGGCACGCTCACGCCCGAGGTGCGCCAGGTGTTTGACCGCATGCTGGCCACCAACGACGCCATCGTGCAGATGGAGCAGGCGCGCAGCATGCTGCCGCTGTTCGAGAGCGCCGAGCAGGGCGGCCTGTCGCCCGAGGCCTGGGCCCAGTACCAGCAGGACAACGCCCAGCAGACCCAGGACGCGGTGCAGGACTTGCAGGCCAGAAGCCTGCGCGACCTGCAATGGGCGCGCAATGCCCGCTCGCGCCAGCTGAAGCGCTTGCAGCGCGAGGCCAATGACCTGCGCAAGGCCGCTGGCGTGGACGCCTGGCGCGAGGTGATGCAGCAGCCGGTCTACCGCGCCTGGCGCTTTCTGACCGGCAAGATCACCGAGGAGGACCGGATCGGCGAGGCACCGGACGCTTCGCCGCAGCCTTCTGGGCGGGGCCTGAACCCGGAAGTCGATTCGCTGCTGGTGGCGATTGCCAAGCTGGGCGGCATCGCCCGTGAGTCGGCCGGGCGCGACCTGGGCGTGCACGCCGACGACCAGGTGCTCAAGGGCAGCGTGTTCGGCGCGCCGCCGTTCAGGAAGGAGGGCGGGCTGTCGGCCGACGCCATGGCCGAGCGCCTGCTGGAAGCGGGCTACCTGCTGCCCGACGAGCACGGCAAGGCCGACCTGCGCGAGCTGGAGGAGCTGGTTACCGGCGAGCTGAGCGGCAGCCCGGCGCACTCGGTGCAGTGGAACCTGCGAAGCGCCATGCCCGAGATGAAGGCGGGCGAGCAGGTGGCCGACCCGACCCAGCTGGGCGCCGGGCGGCTGGATGCGGCCAGCCTGGGCCTGATGTACGGTCCGAGCGACGCCCGCATCAAGGCGCTTAAAGCCCTGCGCATGGTGGCCAGCAAGAACGCCATGCACCCCGACGTGGTGGGCGAGCTGTTCGGCTTCGACAGCGGCGACGCGCTGGTGCAGGCGCTGCTGGAGGCGACGCCGCTGCGCGAGGCCGTTGGGGCGGCCACCGACCAGATCATGCTGGAGCGCCATGGCGAGCTGGCCACGCCCGAGGCCATCGAGCAGGCCGCCGACCGGGCGGTGCACAACGAGGCCCGGGGCCGCGCCGTGGCGACCGAACTGGCGGCGCTGACCAAGGCCACCGGCAAGCCCAAGCTGCTGGCCGACGCGGCGCGCCAGTTCGCCGCCGAGGCGATTGCGCGGCTGAAGGTTAGCGCGCTGATCCCGTCGAGGTTTTCCAGCGCCCAGGCCAAGGCCGCGCGCAATGCCGGTGACGCGATGAAGGCGGGCGACCTGGCCCGGGCAGCCGCCGAGAAGCGCAACGAACTCTTGCAGCACTACAGCGCCCGGGCCGCATTCGACGCGCGCGAGGAGGTAGAGAAGGCGCGCAAGTACCTGCGCAAGTTCGACGGCGAGGTGAAGGGGCTCGACCCGGCCTACCTGTCGCAGATCACCACGCTGCTGGGCAAGTACGAGCTGCGCGCGCACTCGCTGAAGGACGCCGAGCGCACGGTGAACCTACGCGCCTGGGTGCAGTCGCGCCTGAACGACGGCGAGATACCGGCGCTGTCGGTCGATCTGCTGACGCCGGCCGAGCGCACCGCCTACTTTGCCGAGGTGGCAAGCCGCGACGAGAGCGGCGAGCTGGTCTACCAAGAGGACGAGGACGCCATCAAGCTGCTGGCCGACGCCATCGAGCGCAGCGCCAAGCGGTCTTACAAGGACCTGACGGTCGAGGAGTTCCGGGGACTGGTGGACACGGTCCGGAACATCGAGCACCTGGGCCGGCTGAAAGACACGCTGCTGACCGCGCGCGACCGGAAGAGCTACGGGGCGGTGCGCGACGAGATGGCGGCCGGCATCGTGGCCAATGCCAAGGCGGGTGGCAAGAACACGCCCACGGCCACCGACTGGTGGGGCAAGAAGGTGCAAGGCATCAAGGGCTTCCTGACCTCGCACATCAAGGCCGCCAGCTGGGCGCGCGTGATGGACGGCGGCCGGGACAACGGGCCGGTGTGGCGCTACCTGATCCAGCCGGCCAACGAGCGCGCCACGCAGGAAACGGCGGAGAAAGCCAAGGCCACTGAAGACCTGAGCGCCATCCTGGGGCCGATCCTGAAGGACGCCAGCCTGCTGGACAAGTCGGGCAAGGGGCGGTACTTCCCCAGCATCGGGCGCTCGCTGAACCTGCAGGGGCGCCTGGCGGTGGCGCTGAACTACGGCAACGAGTCCAATTTGCAGCGCCTGCTGGGCGGCGACGGCTGGACGCAGGCGCAGATCATGCCGGTGCTGCAATCGCTCACCGCCAAGGAATGGCAGGCGGTGCAGGCGGGGGGGGGCTACCCGGGAAACGACTGGCCCCGCATCGGCGCCCAGGGGCGGCGCGTGACCGGGGAGGGGCCCCAGGGCATTCCGGCGCGGGCCTTCACCGTGCGCACGGCGGACGGGCAAACCCTGACGCTGCGCGGCGGCTACTTCCCGGTGGTGTTCGATCCGCGCACCAACATGAAGGCCGACGCCGACGCGAAGGCGCAGGAAGCCAAGGAGATGCAGCGCGCGGCCTACTCGTCGGCCACCACGCGGCGCAGCTTCACCAAACAGCGCGTCGAGGAACTGCACGGCCGGCCGCTGCTGCTGAGCCTGCAGGGGCTGTACTCGGGCGTCAACGACGTGATTCACGACCTGGCCTGGCACGAGTGGGTGCTCGACGCCAATAAGCTGCTGAAGTCCAAGACCATCGATGCTGCCATCCGCGAGCACTACGGCCCCGAGGTCAAGCACGAGCTGGAGAAGTGGCGCGACGACGTGGTGATGAACCAGCGCCGGCTGGGCCACGCCACCGAACGCTTCGTCGGTTTCGCGCGGCAGAACATCTCGGCCGCCGCGCTGTCGTTCTCGGTCTGGTCGGCGATCCAGCAGCCGCTGGGTCTCGTCAACTCGGGCGCGCGCATCGGCTGGCACTGGCTGGGCCGGGGCGTGGCGGACTACATCGCCAGCCCCTTCGCCACCACGCGCGAGGTGATGGAGAAATCGGCCTGGATGCAGAACCGCACCCGCACCCGCTTTCGGGAACTCAACGAGCTGCGCAACACGGTGCAGGGTCAGACCGCCGCCAAGGAGCTGATGGGGCGCTACGGCTACTGGATGATGGTGCGCATGCAGCTGCTGGTGGACATCCCGACCTGGCGGGGCGCCTACGCCAAGGCGGTCGCCGAAGGCCACGACGAGCGCACGGCGGTCAACCTGGCCGATCAGGGGGTGAAGGACGCGCAGGGCGGCGGCGAGGAGGTCGACCAGGCTGGCGTCGAGCGCGGCAGCGCCTACGCCAAGCTGTTCACGGTGTTCTACAGTTACATGGGCTCGACGCTGAACACCGCCTATACGTCGGCCAAGACCGACAAGAACAAGGCGCGCGCGGCGGCCAACATCCTGCTGATCGTGACGGTGCCGGCCATCCTGCAAAGCCTGCTGCGGGACGCACTGACGCCTGGCGACGACGACGACCCGGAGAAGCTGGCCAAGAAGCTGGCGGGCGAGCAACTGTCGTTCCTGTTCGGCTTGCTCGTTGGCGGGCGCGAGTTCTCGCAGACCGCCAAGGGGCTGTTCGGCGGCACCGGCGGCTTCTCCGGATACAGCGGGCCCGCCGGGCTGCGCATGGTCTCGGACGTGGATCGACTGGCCACGCAGGCCAAGCAGGGCGAATTCGACGAGGCCTTTGTCAAAGCCAGCATCAGCGTGCTGGGCGACCTGAGCGGCCTGCCCTCGGTGCAGATCAACCGCACCATCACTGGTGTCAAGGCCATGGCCGAGGGCAAGACCGACAACCCGCTGGCACTGGCCTTCGGCTTCCAGAAGCAGTAGCGCGGGTGCGCGTGAGGGCGCCGGCGGGGCCCACCATCGGGGGCCATGACAATCCGCACCACTGCCCGAGCAGCCGGGCCTTTCCCCGACTCGGCCGCCTCGCTCCCGTTCGCCTTCAAGGTGTTCCGCTCGTCGGACATGCTGGTGACGTCCGCCGATCCGCTCGGCGCCCCCACGGTGCTTGTCAACGGGGTGGACTACCGCGTCACGCTGAACGCCGACCAGGAGAACGCGCCTGGCGGCGTGGTCACGCTGCTGACGGCCACGCCCGCAGGACACACGGTGACGGTGACCACGGCCATGCCGGCGCTGCAACCGCTGGACTTGCAGAACCAGGGTGGGTTCAATCCCGAGGTCGTCGAGGACGCCTTTGACCGTCTGACCGTGTTGGTGCAACAGCTCGGCGCTGGTACGCTGGGCTCGGCCGCGCCGGGGACTTTTTCCCTGCCGGCGCCAGAGGCCAACATGGTGCTCGGCTGGGCGCCGGACGGCAGCTCCCTGACCAACATCGACCCGTGCGCGCTGGGTTGCGCTGGTGGCGGGGGTGGCGGGGGTGGTGATGGTGCCCTGTCGCGCGCCGCGTTCTACGCGGTTCGCACGGCCCCAGCCTACGAGTCGGTGGCCGCTGGCGAGCGGGTGCTCCCGCTCAATTCGCAACTGCTGTCGAGTGGCGGAGGCGGCTGGAGCGGGTCGGCGTACACGGTGCCGCGCTCCGGCATGTACCAGATCGCCTTCCGCGTGACGGCCCAGCGCGGGCCCTCAAGTGCTGCGTGGTCATATTTCGTCGCGCGGCTGAAGGTCAATGGCACGACGCAGATCGAGGGCTCGTGCGAGTCCACGCTGTCCAGTCCGACCAGCGATGCGCTGTTCTTCGGCAGCTACGGCGAGGGCACGCTGTCCCTGACGGCAGGCGACACCCTGGAGCTGGCGGTGATGTCCGAAGTCGGCTGCGAGGTGCTCGCAGGCTCTCAAAACCGCAATACCGGCATATCCATCGTCGAGTTGTGGGGCGCCCCGCACGCCTTCGCGGCGGCCAAGGCGACGCCCGCCACGACGGCGCTCCCGGTGGGCGAGGCCGACGTGGCTTTCGACTCGACGCTCGTCAGCCAGGGGGCGGGTACTTGGAGCGGCACCGAGTTCACCGTCGCGAAGGCCGGCACGTATCAGGTGGCCTTCACCGTGACCGCCGAGCGCGCGGCGTCCAGCACGACGTGGGGCTACCTCACCGGCTTCGTCTACGTCAACGGGGTCAAACAGCTCACCGGATCGTGCGGGTCAGCGACGCCCGGGTCGGCGGCATCCGCGCTGTTCAAGGGCAGCAGCGGCAGCGGCATGTTGCAGCTGAGCGTGGGTGACAAGGTGAAGATCAGGGCGCAGACTGATAGCGCGTGCAACGTCATCGCCGGATCGTCGGGTCGTTCGACACGGGTCTCGCTCGTCGAGGTCGCAGACCCTGGCGCGTCGCTGTCGGTGGTGCAGAACACCCCGGCGTATGTCGCCATTGCCCCAGGGGAGGCGACGGTTGGCCTGGATGACCTCCGGTCCAACATCGGCGGGGGCGCCTGGAGCGGGTCGGCCTACACGGTCCCCAAGTCAGGCCTGTACATGGTCGCGTTTCGCGTGACGGCGCAGCGCAGCTCGCGCACGGCGCCGTGGATGTACTTCTCGGCCTACGTTGCCGTCAACGGCGTTTCGCAGATCCACGGCGGGAGCGAGGCCACCTCCTCCGGTTCCGCCGCTGCCTTCCTGTTCGCGGCCGCCTCCGGTGGTGCCGTCCTGCGGCTTGCCGCCGGCGACTCGCTGGCGCTCAAGGTGCAGTCCAGCACGGATTGTGAAATCATCGCAGGCACGGGGGGCCGATCCACGGGGCTTACGCTCGTCGAGCTGCCGGACACGGGCGGCGGCGGCGGCAGCGGCGTGACCACGGCATCGAACCTGGGGGCTGGGCAGGGCACGTTTGCCGCCAAGGTCGGAAACGATCTGCGGTTCAAGTCACTGGTGGCCGGGCCCAACGTCACGTTGTCGAGCAACGGGGACTCGATCACCATCGGGGCCTCTGGCGGCGGGGGCGGAGGGGCCCCGGTTGCGTTCTCGGCGGTCAAAACCTCGCCGGCGAGCACCTATGTCCCGGCGACCAGCGAGACAAAGGTCGCCATCAACCTGGTGCAATTCAACGACGGCGGAGGCACCTGGTCGTCGAACGAGTACACAGTCCCCGAGACCGGGACGTACCAGATCGCCTTCCGCGTGACGGCCCAGCGCAGCGCGTCCGGCGATGCCTGGATGTACTATGTCGCGCGGCTCAAGGTCAATGGCACGACGCAGATTGAGGGCAACAGCTACGCCAAGCTGTCGTCACCCGGCAGCGGAACCCTGTTCGTCGGCTCCACCGGGGCCGGAACGCTCAAACTCACGGCGGGCGACAAGGTGTCGCTGTGGCTGATGACCGACACGGCATGCGAAATTCTGGCCGGCTCGACGCAGCGATCCACCGGGCTTTCGCTGGCCAACGTGACCAGCGGATCGGCGCCTGCCTCGCAGACGTTCCCGAGGGTCAAGGTCGTCGTGATTGGCGATTCGATGGCGGCACAACAGGGGCTGCTGGCTGACTCCTGGCCGGAGCGCTGGGCTGTGCTGATGCGCAACGCCGGCGTACCCATCGACATGGCCAACCTGGCGGTGGGAGGCTGGACGTTCAATAAAGCCAACACCATCAGCACGTCGCACGGCGGCAAAACCGTGGTACAGCGTGCCATCGATCTGAAGCCGGATGTGGTGTTCGTCTGCCTCGGCGCCAACGACGCGGTGCTGAACGTGGAGGGCCGTACGCTCGCGCAGACGCAGAGTGACGCCAATTCGTTCTTTTCGACGTTGCGCGCGGGGCTGCCAGCGGCGGTGGTCATCGCCTGCAACGAGTACCTGCACGACAGCACGAATTTCCCGACGCCCGGAACCACGCTGAAGAACAAGGGCGTGATTCCACACCTGATGGACAAGCCGAGCAGCGGCATCCTGACGGGGTGCTACAGCGCTGAGATCCTGGAGACCACGGTCAATTCGACCCAGCGCACGCAGTTTGCCAACTGGGTCAGCTTGATGGGCACCGTCAACAGTCACGCGGCTGTGAACGGAAACCTGACGCTGAACCTGTGGCGGGCCAGCCGAGTCGGCCTGCTCGGCACCGACGGCGTGCACGCCACGGCAGCGGGGCAGCAATTCCTGGCCGGCTACGCATTCACGGCGGCGCAGACGATGCCGGTGCTAAAGGCCGCTTGGCCCTACATCAACGTCAACACTCTCGCGGCCTGGTCGAACCCGGATTCCGTGTTCGGCGACTTGCTACAGGCGTCCGGCGACGGCTGGACGATCAAGCCCGACACCGTAGCTTCCGACTTCGTATCGAAAAACGGAAATGCGTTCCAGCAACGCCTGGAAACCTGGTGGGCCCCGAGCGGTGCCGGCGCGCGCATCAGCGGCGCCAGCACCGCGCAGGATGGGCTGTTCTACTGGGCGATCCAGGGCGCCAGGCCGAGGCAGGATTGCGCGATCAGCGTGGACGGAGCGGCGTTCGGCGCCTCAGCCGGACAAACCGACGCCTACGGCAGCGCCCTCCTCATGGGCGCTTCCAGCCTCGCGGTCGGCAGCCGGACGTTGCGCTACAAGGTGGGCGCCGAGGTGTTCGGCCCCTACACAGTGGCCGTGACGGCGGCCAGTGGCGCGGTGTCGTCGGTGAACGGCAAGACCGGCGCCGTGGCGCTGGTCGCGGCGGATGTCGGAGCGGCCGCGGCGTCGCACACCCACGTCGTGGGCGACATCAGCGCCACCGGCACCGCCAGCGGTACTACCTTTTTGCGTGGCGACGGGGCCTGGGCCGTCCCGGCGGGCGGCGGCAACGTCAGCGGCTCTGGCGCGGTGACGTCCGGCGCGCTGGCGCGGTGGGGCGATGCCTCTGGCACGGTCATCGGGCAGGTCACCCTCTCGGGGTTGCTGAAGCTCAGCGCCGGGGTGCCGAGCGTCGCGGTGGCAGGGACGGACTACGCTGACCCGGCCAGCGTTGTACTGCTGACCGGCGCCCAGGCCGTGGGCGGTGTCAAGACCTTCAGCAACCGCAGTGTTCACGCGGGGGCTTACACGCCCAGCCTGACGCCTGCGCACAGCGCAGCGCCCACGTTCGATTGCGCTACCGGCAACGTGTTCGAGCCCTCCGCAATGACGAGCAACGTGGTCGCCATCACGCTGAGTAACGCAGCGGCAGGGCAGACGGTGCAGATCAGGTTTCAGCAGGACGCCACGGGCGGGCGGACGGTGACGCTTCCGGGCGGCGCCAAGGTCAGTGGCACCCAGGAGACCGGAGCCAACCGCGTCTGCTGGCTGGTGCTGACCTTTTCCTCCCGCGCGGGGCGCTGGGAAGGCAACTGGCTGACGGTGCCGGCATGAGCTTTGCTGTTCGACCTGTCGGGCTGACGCCCGCCGACGCGAGTTTCGTCTTCTCGGAGACTGTGAGCGCCGACGTCACGAACTACGACCTGCGCACGCGCGCGGTCGCCGCTGGCTGGGACGGCGCGGCGCCGCTCGCCGCCACTGTCACCATCGCCAGCGGCATCGTGGTGTCGTCCAACGCCACCAGCACGCCCGGTTTCGATTGCGGACTCACAGCCTACCCTGCCGGGTCCAGCCTGGCGTTGACCAACGCGGGCTACATCATCGGCATGGGTGGCGCAGGTGGCACCG
>OEIV010000976.1_pt1 | contig 14167 bp, 13 predicted proteins | sample 1539231 | NCBI WGS metagenome assembly OEIV01 (sample SAMN03794762, study PRJEB22550) | activated sludge metagenome | feature: wastewater treatment plant; material: activated sludge; isolation source: Wastewater treatment plant of a petroleum refinery complex | place: Argentina: Buenos Aires ...
CTTTGGCCGCGGGGCCGCGGGGGGCGCGCGCCACCCCCACGGGCAGAGGCGCCGGCCGGCCCCCGCCTGCCCGGCCTTCATGCATCACGGCACGATCCAGCCCCGTGGCCCGGCGGCATCCGCCAGCAACGCCTTGGGCAGCGTGCACACATAGTCACCCTCGGCATAGGAGCCGAGCGTGTAGGGCGAGAAGTAGACTTCGGCGCGGTCGGCATAGATCTGCCAGCGCTCGAAATTGCCGATCGCCTCGCTGATCGCCTCGCCATAGGTTTTCAGGTCGTCGCGCGCCTGCGCCTCGACCGAGCCGGCGGAACCGGGATCGGAAACATCGGTGAAGCGCTCGACTTTCTCGCGCAGCAGGTCGGCTGTGCACGCCTCGATCAGCCCCGGCGCGGCGCCCGCCTTGAAGACGTCGGAAAAGGCGAGCGTCTCGCCCGCCGCGAGGTCGATGGCGACGGCCAGGACATTGCTGTTGCCGTGCGCGCCGCCGCCATACACATAGTAGGGGATCATCGCGGCGATCAGTTCGGGCGAGGCATAGGTGACGACCATCTGGGCGTCGTAATTGCACTCGTATTCGAAGCCGGGCTCGATCACCCGCTCGCCGTTCTCGGCCTCCAGCCCCTTCAGCACCGCCTGGGTCCAGGCATCGAACGCCTTCTCCCCGGCGCCCCCGGCATCGGCGCCGAACTCGTAGACCGCGATCTCGGCCGCGCACTGCGTCTTCGATTGGGGACGCGAGAAGAACCAGGGCGTCAAGGCCGACGATAGGCCCGGTCCCGACTCCGGCCGGCCGAGCAGAAGGTCCGTGCGCTGTCTGGTCTCGTCCAGAAGGCAAGCCGTCCGCTCCGGTCCTTCCTGCCACATGCACATTTCGTCGCGGCGCTTGAGCCAGGTGAGCTGATTGCCCTTCAGCATCGGCTTCTGCTCGGCGCTCACGCGTCTTGCGACGTCGGCATAGGCGGCCCCCATCGCGTCGTCCGCCGCCTTCAGTTCGGGATCGGCGCAGATCGCAATCTCGACGCCCGTCTTGGCCTTCGCGCAATCGAAAGCGTCTGCCGGCGCGGCGAAAGCAAGTCCCGCCGCCAGGGCGGTCGATGCGGTGAGGAGGTGGCGGGACATGAAGCTGAGCGGCCTTTCTAGACGGTGCGTTCGACCATCATCTTCTTGATTTCGCCGATCGCCTTGGCGGGATTGAGGCCCTTGGGGCAGGTGTTCGCGCAATTCATGATCGTGTGGCAGCGATAGAGCTTGAAGGGGTCCTCAAGATTGTCGAGCCGCTCGCCCTTGGCCTCGTCGCGGCTGTCGGCCAGCCAGCGATAGGCCTGCAGCAACGCCGCCGGGCCGAGATATTTGTCGCCGTTCCACCAGTAGGACGGGCACGAGGTCGAACAGCAGGCGCACAGGATGCACTCGTAGAGCCCGTCGACCTTGGCGCGCTCTTCCGGCGACTGCTTCCATTCGGTCACCGGCTCGGCCGAACTGGTCTGCAAATAGGGTTCGATCGAGGCATACTGGGCATAAAAATTGGTGAGGTCGGTGACCAGGTCCTTGATCACCGGCTGCGAGGGCAGGGGATAGACCGTCACGACGTCGCCGTGACCCTCGTCCATGCCCTTGGTGCAGGCGAGCGAATTGCCGCCGTCGATGTTCATCGCGCACGAGCCGCAGACCCCCTCGCGGCACGAGCGGCGAAAGGTGAGCGTCGGGTCGATATTGTTCTTGATCCACAGGAGGCCGTCGAGAACCATCGGCGCGGTCTGGTCGCGGTCGACGTAGAAGGTATCCACCGTCGGGTTGCCGCCGTTCTCCGGGTCGTAGCGATAGACGCGGAACTCGGTGATGTTCTTGGGCGTCGACCCGTCCGGGTTCTTGGGCTTGTCCCAGACCTTGCCGGTCTTGACCCGCGAATTCTTCGGCAGCCTCAGCTGGACCATGGACGAAGCCTCAAGCGCAGTTTTGTGGGTGTTTTCGCGGTGCGGATTATCGCGCCGTTCGCCCGCCGCCGCCAGACATAAGTCGCGGCGGCGGGCCGAAAAAGGCGGCGGGACCGCCCCTGCCGCTAGGGCGTCCCGGCAGGGGGCGGGCCGAGGCTCTCCACGATCCCGGCCTGCGCCTGGTACCAGTCGATGCGCCGCGTCATGAACATCGTGACCGCCAGCGCCAGGAAGCTCGCCACTGCGCCGGTCAGCAACGCGTAGTCCTCTTCGTTCAGCAGCGTGAAGAGGAGGCCGTAGAGCACGCCGAGCGCCGCCGCGACGCCAAGGCCGCGCCGCACGCCGCCCAGGATCGGCCCGGCATAGAGCGCCGTCAGACCGACGCAGGCGAGCGCCGCGGCGACATAGGCCGCCGTGAAGCCGGTATGTTCGGCAAGCGCCAGCAGCAGCAGGTAGAAGATCACCTGCGCCGCGCCGGCGAGCAGATATTGCACGACATGAATGCGCGCGCCGCTCGCTGTCTCGGCCAGGAAGAAGACGAGAAACGAGAGGCCGACGAAGAGGATCGCGTATTTCAGCGAGCGATCGACCAAAGCGTAGAAATCGACCGGCTGGAAAAAGGTCACGCCGAACTCGGCCGGCGCGAAGCCGACCCCCGCGCCGTTGTCCCAGACCTGCGGCAACGGCCGGGCGAGGTGGCTGACCCGCCATGTGGCCGAGAAGCCGTCCGGGCCGACCTCGCGCTCTTCGGGCAGATAGGCGCCGTCGAAACTGGGATGCGGCCAGGACGAGGCGATCCGGGCCGAAAAGGTCTCCGCCGCGGGCACGAAGGCGAGCCGCCCCGTACCGCGCAGGCGCAGCGTCAGGCGGAACGACGTCTCGTCCTCCCCGAGCGCGATGGGCACGTGTACTCCGTCGGGCGCCGCCGAGGCTCCGGTGCCGGGTGCGAAGTCGCTCCGGGCCTCACCGGCCCAGACGAGCGTCACCGCGCCCGAAATGCCGCGCACATCGCTGATCGCGACCGAGAGCCAGGCGCGGTCCCAGGCGAGAACGGCTCCGGCCGGCAGGTCCATTTCGCCCGGCCGCTCGAAGCTGCCGGCGAGGTCGATATCGGTCGCATAGACCGGAACGCGGAAGATGCCCCGCGCCCGTTCCTCGACCGAAGGGGCGGCGGCGGCGTCGAGCGCCTTTGCCAGAACGACGATCTGGCCCGACTGGGCGGGCGACAGGATCGCGCCGCGCTCGTCGCGTCTTTCGGCGATCGTGTAGGGCACGACCAGAAAAGGGCCGGCGACGCTTTGTGTCCCGCCCCAGCCCTGGGCGACGCTGGCGGCGGCCTCGGCGGCATAGCGCTGGCGCTCGTTCACCAGCGAGGAAATCAGCATCAGCGGCACGATCATGACGAGCGTGAGGAAGCCGATGCCGAACAGCTTGAACGCCGCATTGCGCCCGCCGGGCGCGCTGCGGGTGGAGGGGGTTAAGTCTGTCATGTGATCCCGCGTCGTGTCCCAGCCGCCGCAGGGATCGAGGCTCCCGCCCGATCGTGGCGGAAATGGGCAGGCGCGGCGTGACGTACGCTACGCGGGCGCCGACTTGCCGCCCTTGCCGCGATAGAGCGTGCGGATCGTGCCGAAGCGTCCCTTCTGCTCGCAGCACATCATCCATTCGACCTCAGGGTATTTCGCCGCCGCGATGTCGAAGACCTGGCGCCACCAGATCGGCGGCATGATCGTGCAATGGGCGTTCTCGCCGTTTGGCAGTGTCTTGATCGCCGGATAGCTGGCGGCGACGACATAGACGAACTTGCGGGCGTGGCCGAACATCTCATCGACGATCCACGGCACGTCGTCGACAGGGATATGCTCCACCACATCGGTCGAGATCACACCATCGGCCTGACCCTCGAAGGGCTCGGCGAAAGGCGGATAGCCGGGGTCGTAGCAGATGATCTTCACATCGCCCCAGTCGGGCTGGCTGCGATAGCGCGAGCCTTCCGGCGCGCCGGGATAAGGGGCGTGGAGCTTACCCTTGCCCGCGCCGTAGTCGAGGATGTCGCGCGACCCCGTCTCGCGCACCAGCGCGCGGATCGGTGCGAAGCTCTTCTTCAGCGTTCGGCCGGCGAAGTATTCGGCCTTCTCGCTGCCGGCCGCTTCGGTCGCTTCGAAGCCATGCATGAGGCGGTACTGTTCAAGCAGTTCGCCGTAGCGCACCGAGGGCGCGGCCTTGGTGAAGACGAGGAAGCCGGCGGCGTTGGCCTCGGCCTCGGCCGCGTACCAGGGCCCGGCGGTCGGGCTCTCGCGGTAGCGCAGCACCTCGGGGAAGGGCTTCCACGGCTGGGTGTGCAGCGTCGTGTAGTGGATGAGCTTGGTCTCTTCGACCGGGATCTCGCCGTCGCGGGCGTTCCAGGCTGCGGGAATGTGGCCCCACAGGCCGGCCGCCTTGGCGCTGGCGCGGAACTCCTTGTGGCCGTCGCCCGCCTTGACGCGGTCGAGATTCCAGAGCGGCGCCATTTTCGCGCAGTCGATCAGCATGACCGAGGTCTCGCTGTCGTTGATCGCCCCGACGCCCTTGTCGCCGAGGTCGATGTCGAACAGCTCGGCAGGGTCGGCAAGATAGATCTGATCGACATCGTTGTAGATCGCCTTGCCGGCGCCGCCCGCCCAGGTCGCGATCGCATAGCGATAGTGCGAGAAGCCGGTCGCCCAGCGCGGGCGTTCGATCCCCTTGATGTTCTTCATCAGGTGGATTTCGTAGGTGCGGCCGGGATCGCGGTGGCGGGCGATCGACCAGATCAGCACCCGCTCGGCGCGCAGCTGGCGCGGCTCGGTGCCGATGAAGATGCGCACCGGCGGTTTGCCGTTCGGCGGTGCGGTCGGCTCCAGCACGAGGCGCAGCGGCAGGGCGTTCTGGCCCGGCGGATGGACGACCAGCTTGGTGCGCCAATGGGCGAGGGTCCTGTCCCTGAAGCCGGTCCTGAAGGGGTTCTTGTGCCTGCGGCCCATGATTCCGACCCGATTGCGCTGCGCCGTTCGCCCTCGCACAGCCTGCGCTGGCCCGCAAGGGAGCCGATCAAGGCCGCCCGATGACGGCGGCGTAGAAATCCATGGTTCGGGCGGCCTGGGCCTTCGGGTCGAAGGGCGAAAGGTCCCAGGTCTCGCGCCGCTGGCCCTTGGCCCGTTCCGCCGCGAGGATCGCCGCCAGCGCCCCATGATCGCCGGGCGGGAAGAGATGGGCCGGCGGGGCGGGCACGAATTCGGCGAGGCTCTCGATGTTCGAGACCGCCATCGGCAGGCCGGCCTGCATAGCCTCCAGCACGGCGAGCGGCACCTGCTCGAAACGCGGAGGCAGGACGAAGAGGGCGGAGGCGCGGGAGAGGGGCGGCGCGTCGGGGCGATAGCCGAGCAGGCGGGTCGCCGGATCGCCCGCCGCCAGGCGCTCGACATCGGCGCGCTCAGGCCCCTCGCCCGCCAGCGCGAGCATGGAATCGGCCAGCGCCGCCGCTCGGAAGGCCCGCACCAGCGTCTGCGGATCCTTGGAAGGGTGCAGCCGGCCAACGAATCCGACGAGGAAGGTCTGCGGCCCGACGCCCAGTTCGCCGCGGATTGCGGCGCGGGCCTCCGGTCCCGGATCGGCCATCGCCGGCGCCCAGTTCCAGAGGCGCGTGACCTTGCCCCGGTAGCCGTGAATGCGCGCCGCCGCGCCTTCGGTGAGGGCGATGAGACCGTCGAGCCGGGCATGCTGCTTCGGCTTGTAGCCGACATGCAGCGTCGCCACCGCCGGCGGGCGCTTGGCGGTCGCGCCCAGCGCCTTGCAGGCGGCGCTGAGATGGGCGTGCGCGGTATCGGGCTTCAGCGTGGCGGTCAGGCGCTTCAGGCGCAACCGCCCCGCGAGCCAGGGCACGCGATGCACGGTAATGCCGGGCGACAGAATGGTCTGCACCTCGGCGCGCGGATCGACGGCGATGTGAACTTCGTGACCCATTTGGCGCTGGAGTCGCGCCAGATCGGCGGCATATCTTTCCGAGCCGAACAGCGAACGGGTGAAGACGCAATGCAGGATGCGCATGGCTTCCCCTCTAGCCGCCTTCGGCCGGGCAGGAAAGCGCCCTCCCAATTACGCCGCAATCGGCGGCGAGGCTGAGAGCGAACGAAGGACGGAGCGCGCGATGATGGAAACTATGACCTCGTGGATCGTCGGCATCCTGATGCTCGCGCTACCTTCGGGCTGGACCGCTTCGACGCCTGCTGTTTGTCAGGAGGTTTCTGTCATCGACGGCCCGCCGGGCACGATGACCGAAGAGTGCAGTGCCGTCTTCACGGACGGCAGCGCGCAGTTGACCGTCATCGTCTGGCGTCCGGTTGTGGCGCGCGACGGCGGGCCGATGGTCTCGGTCGAGGACGGCAAGGGCCGCTTGTTGGGCAAGGACGTCGTCGTCAGCCGGACGAGCGCCTTCATGGGGCAGGAACAGGAGGTGCTGACCACCTCGCTGGAGCTGCAGACGCCTCAGGCGCAGATCCTGATCTACGCCAGGAACCTCAGCGACGTGGATTTCCAGCACGCGCTCGACGGCGTTTCGCTGGCCGAGTGAGGCGTCACAGCGGGCGCAGATAGTTCAGTACGGTCGAGAGGCCGCGCAGATTCTTGTCGTAGGCGAAAGGCTCGCCCGTGCAAGTGACCGAGGCGAGCTTGCCCGGAGCCTGGACGAGGAGGACGCCGAACTTGGCCAGAGGGCGGCCCGGATAGGTGATCGTGCCGCGCGCCCACGGGGCGTCGAACTGCTCCAGCCGCGTGATGCCGGAGGTTTCGATGACGCCCTCCGCACCGCCCCGGAAGAACTGGCCCTGCCAGACCTCGGCCGTATAGACCTGCATCGAGGCGTTGATGGCGTCCTGCGACATCGACGCCGTGGCCGAGACCGGCTGCGCCGTGATGGTGCAGCTGACCGAGCCGTCGGGGCTGGAAGTGGTCAAGCCGCCTGAGGGATCGGACCAGCCGTCGGGGATCATCGTGGAAAAGCCGCGCGCCCGATCCTGGTAGAGCCTGCCCTCGGCGGCGGCGGCCGGAACGGCAAGGACGGACGCGGCGAGCGCGGCGACGGCAAGGCGGCTGACGGTCATGTCTCCTCCGGCCGCTCTCGGTCCGGCGGCTTCGCGGGCGAGCCTAGCGCACAAAAACGGGCGAAATGAAGCCGGCGGTGTGGTGGCGGTCAGGGCTTGATGCCGATGACGAAGACACTGACGCTGGCGGGCGAGGGATCGATGTGGTCCTTGCCGGCGCCGCGCCAGCTGCGATCGTCGACGGGAAAACTCGCCCACAGGAGATTGCCCGCGCCGTGCCAGTTGGTGCGCGCCCCGCCGCCCGACAGCGTCCACTCATCCGGCAGGCCTTCCCCTCTTGCCGGATGCGGTTTCACGGCCGACGTCGAAGTCTGGACAAAAGTCTTGGGCGTCTGCCCGTTGCGCGCCCGGATGCCGATCGCATAGGCGGTGATCGTCGCGGGATCGGAAACCCGGTGGTCCTTCGCGCGCGCTTCCCAGACCGTGTCGGTCGCGGGGAAGCTGGCGGTCAGGAGATTGCCTGCGCCCGTCCAGTTCACCCGCGCGCCGCCGCAGGTCATGGCATAGCCGTCCCGCACGCGGACCTGCGCCATGGGATGGGCCGCCGTCTGGCCGGTCGCCTGTTCGACCGCGACATCCCATTCGTTCTTCGGATCGAAGAGGAGGACCGCATAGGCGACGACATATTGCTTGTCCGACACTTCGTGCGCCTTGGACTGGGCGCGCCAGCAATTGCCTTCCGGATAGGACGCGGTCAGCAGGCCGCCGGCGACATCAGCCTCAACCCGGGCGCCGCCGCCGATCACTTTCCATCCCGGCATGGCGCAGGCCTGCGCCTCGGAAAGGTCGCCCACCACGCCCGACTCGCTGACGATCTTGATCTTGATCGGGGGGAGGACCGCGCCGCGGCCAGCGGGGGGTGTTCGCCCTTCCGCCTGAGCGAGCGGCAGGAGGACGAGCGCTGACGAGAGCGCAAAGGCGGTCGCGGCGCGGGCGCTCCGGTTCATGTGCGAACTCCTTCCAGGGTCGGTGGAAGACTAGGCCGCCGCCGCGCGAGAGCGGATTGCGGCGCGTCGCCGCAGCCCTTGGACGGTGGCCCCCGCAAGCCGCTACCGCCCGAGCACGCTCTTGAGCAGGGCGTAGGCGATGCCAGCCAGAATGAGGATGACCACCGCGTGGGAGCCCCGCTTGCCGGCTTCCTGCGTCGCCCCGGTGCGGGGCATCTCCTGGAAATAGTGAAGCCAGACGAAGACGCTGAACCAGGCCGGCGCGAAGGCGAGCGCGGCCGCGATGACCGGGAACGGCGCGCCGTTCACCGGCGGCAGCAACCGCGCCTTCTCGTCCACGAGGACGATCAGCGCGAACCAGGCGATCCAGACGACGAAGAAGTCCATTCCCTTGGTGAAGGAGAACTCGTCCTTCGGACGGTCCGGGCCGTCCGTTCCCGGTGTCTCGCCACTGTCGTTCATGCATCCCCCCAAAATGAAGGGAGGCTAGCGCGCCGATGCTTCAGATCTACGACGGCGGGCCGGAGTGTTCCTCGCTCTAGTACACGCGCGCCTTGGGGGCGATGTACTCGATGTCGTTGGTCATCGTGTATTCGTGCACCGGCCGGTAGTCGATCGCGACCTTGCCCTTGTCGTCGATCCAGGCGAGCGTGTGCTTCATCCATTCCTTGTCGTTGCGCTCGGCGAAATCCTCGCGGGCATGAGCGCCGCGCGATTCCTTGCGGTTCTCGGCCGAATACATGGTGACGGCCGCCTGCGAGATGAGGTTGTCGTATTCCAGGCTTTCCATCAGGTCGGAGTTCCAGATCATCGAGCGGTCGGTGACCGCGATGTCGGCGGAGCCTGCGAAGACCTGAGCGATCTTCGCGACGCCCTCCTGCAGCACATCGCCGGTGCGATAGACGGCGCAGTTCGACTGCATCGTCTTTTGCATCTGCAGGCGCAGTTGCGCGGTCGGCGTGCCGCCCTTGGCGTTGCGGATGCGATCGAGGCGGGCAAGCGCGGCCCCGCCTGCGTTCTTGGGCAGATCGCGGTGGCGGCCGCCGGGGTTGAGCGTCTCGGCGCAGCGCAGGGCCGCGGCGCGGGCGAAGACCACGAGGTCGGTCAGCGAGTTCGAGCCGAGCCGGTTGGCGCCGTGCACCGAGACGCAGGCCGCCTCGCCGATCGCCATCAGGCCTGGCACGACGCTGTCGGGATCGCCGCCCGCCTTGGTCAGCACTTCGCCGTGATAGTTCGTCGGGATGCCGCCCATGTTGTAGTGGACGGTCGGCAGAACCGGGATCGGCTCCTTGGTCACGTCGACATTGGCGAAGATCTTGGCGCTTTCCGAGATACCGGGCAGGCGCTCGTGCACGATCTTCGGGTCGAGATGGTCGATGTGGAGGTGGATCCACTCGCCCTGCGGCCCGCAGCCGCGCCCCTCGCGGATCTCCATCGTCATGGCGCGGCTGACGACATCGCGCGAGGCGAGATCCTTCACGCTCGGCGCATAGCGCTCCATGAAGCGCTCGCCCGCCTTGTTGGTCAGATAGCCGCCCTCGCCGCGCACGCCTTCGGTGATCAGGCAGCCCGCGCCGTAGATGCCGGTCGGGTGGAACTGCACGAACTCCATGTCCTGCAGCGGCAGCCCGGCGCGCAGCACCATGGCGTTGCCGTCGCCGGTGCAGGTATGGGCCGAGGTGCAGCTGAAATAGGCGCGGCCGTAGCCGCCGGTCGCCAGGATCACCTCGTGCGCCCGGAAACGGTGGATCGAGCCGTCCTCGAGACACCACGCCAGGAAGCCGCGGCAGACGCCGTCTTCCATGATGAGGTCGAGGGCGAAGTACTCGATGAAGAACTGCACCTTGTTGCGCACGCACTGGCCGTAGAGCGTGTGCAGGATGGCGTGGCCGGTGCGGTCGGCGGCGGCGCAGGTGCGCTGCTGCGGCGACTGGCCGTAGTTCTTGGTCATGCCGCCGAAGGCGCGCTGGTAGATCTTGCCTTCCTCGGTGCGGCTGAACGGCACGCCCCAATGCTCCAGCTCGTAGACCGCGTCGGGCGCGTTGCGGCAGAGATACTCGATCGCGTCCTGGTCGCCCAGCCAGTCGGCGCCCTTCACCGTGTCGTACATATGCCAGCGCCAATCGTCCTCGCCCATATTGCCGAGGCTGGCCGAGATGCCGCCCTGGGCGGCGACGGTGTGGCTGCGGGTCGGGAAGACCTTGGTGACGCAGGCCGTCTTGAGACCTGCCTGAGCGGCGCCGAGCGTGGCGCGCAGGCCCGCGCCGCCGGCCCCGACGACCACGACGTCATAGGTATGATCGATGATCTTATATGCGGACATGAGGTTCAGACGGCCAACTTCAATACGGCGATGACGAGCGCGACGGCGAGCGCCGCGCCGGCGAACTTGACGAGCACGAGGGCGGCGATCTTGAGGCCGTCGGCGTGGACATAGTCCTCGATCACGGTCTGAAGACCGAGGGTGAAGTGCCAGACCCCGGCGAGCACGAAGAGCAGCATCAGCCCGGCATTCACCGGATGCGACAGGAATGCGGTGGCGGCGGCGTAGTCGGCTCCGGCATGGGCTGCGACCGCCCAGACGAACCACAGCGCGAGGGGGATCAGCGCCAGCGCGGTCAGGCGCTGGGCGATGAAGTGCTCGGTGCCGCGCTTGGCGGCGCCGAGGCCGCGGACCTTGCCGAGCGGCGTGCGGAGCGAGGATTTCGACGCGGCCATCAGAACGCCCCCATCGAGAAATAGGCGAGGCCCCAGACCGCCAGCGTCGCGACGACGCTGAGCGCGATCACCAGCGTTCCCGTGCGCTCGGCGCGGGTCTTCTCGAAGCCGTAGCCGGCGTCCCATACGAGGTGCCGGATGCCGTTGAGCAGGTGATAGACGAGCGCCCAGGTGAAGCCGAAGAGGACGAGGCGGCCGAACCAGTGCCCGGCCACCGCGAGGAACGTCGCATAGGCCTCCGGTCCGGCGGCGGCTGCGATCAGCCACCAGGCGACCAGCAGAACCCCGGCGCCCAGACCGACGCCAGTGATCCGGTGAAGGATCGAGGTCAGCATCGTCACGGGCCAGCGATAGACCTGGAGATGCGGCGAAAGGGGCCGCTCGGGGCGGCGTGCGGACGCTGCGGCGTCAGCCATGATGACCTGCTTGGGTGAATGTCACTGTGCGAACCGCGCGGAGTATAGGAATAGCGCCTGCCAAAGCAACGCATCGTAACGTCAAGCGGCGGCCCTGCCCTGCGACGGGCTCTCAAATCCCCGTCAGCGTCGCGGCCGCTTGTAGTAGGCGACGTTGCCCGCAAAGGTCAGCACAAGGCCGATCAGCAGCAGCAGCGCCCCCAGATCGCGGGCGCGCGACTGGTTGCGTTCGCTGGCGCTCAACGCCTCGCCGAGGCTGCCGCGCTCGGCTGCAAGGCCGGCCATGCGCTCCCTGGCGCGGACCAGGATGTCCGCCTCCATCGCCAGGTATTCCGCCGACGCCGGGCGCTGGACGATGCGGTGAAAGCGTTCCTCGTCTTCAGCGTAGCGCGTCCTGACATTGTCGTGAAACATCCGCATCAGCCAGTAGACGGGAAAGGACTTCCGGACAGCGACATAGTCCACGGGCGGAATCTCGATCGCCGTGATGTCGTCGCCCGGAGACCAGGCCGAGCGGACGCCCGGCGCGACGTGCGAGGCCGGCGAGCGGCGCGCCTCGATGTCGCGCACCAGCGGCTCCAGCATCGCCATCCTGTCATACTCCCTGAAGGCGGCCTCGGAGACGACAATCAGGGTTTCGCGGCCATCGAGCTGGTGGCGTGTCTCATCGATGCTGCGCTGGTGGGCATCGACCACGAAGAACAGGACGGCCACTCCGCTCAGCGAGATCGCGGTCCCGATGGCGATTCCGACGACATCGATGGTCCAGAAGCGCCGCGTGAAGATGTGTGACGGCAAGGCCCGGATTTCCGGCGGAGCATGCTGGCGCGTTCGCTGCTTGCGTCCTGCGACATGTCCTGCGACCGCCAGAATGAGGCCGAAGACCTGCAGGAAGCCGCCGGCAGCGCGAAGGTGATCGCGTTCGCGCCGCAGCCCGGAGAGTTCCTCGGCGACCTGGGGCCGGCGGCGGTTCTTGGCCGCATTGGCGACGGTGGACGGGCCGTCCATCAGGGCCGAGGTGAGGGCGCGCAGCTTCAGGGGCGCATCTTCCTGGCCTTGCCCATAGGCCGCCAGCAGGCGCGCCGCGTCGGTCTCGAATCCATTGATCGCTTCCGGGGCGGTTGCGGCCAGATAGGCGACGAAGGCGCGGGCGGCGAGCGCCATGGCGCTGTCGTTGAGGCGCCGCCTGTCGCTCGTCTCGGCAAACGCGTCGGCATAGCTTTCCATCGATCGCTGCATTGCGAATGTCGTGGAGACGTCGAACAGCGAGCGGGCGTTGTCGTTGAGCGCGGCGTTCAGCGCCTGCGCCTCGTCGGCCTTGCTGCGAATTGCGGCATCGAGGCCGGAGGAGAGATAGAAGACGAGCACTGTCGCCACCAGCGAGATGGCAAGGCCGATCACGCCGAGCACGACGTCAACGGCCCAGAAATCCCGTCGCCAGGGCTTCCACCAATTGCCGCCTGCGGCCGGCGGCGCCGGGACCGATGGGTCGGGCAGGGGCGCGCTCACAGCCTCGGCCTCTTGTAGTAGGCGAGGTAGCCGGCGAAGGCGAGAAGCAGGCCGAGGAGCTGCAGCAGGCCGCCCGTGTCGCGGGCCAGGGTCTGCCGGACCTCCAGTGCGCTCAGTTCGCCCCCGAGCGACGCCTGCGCCCGCTCGCTCTCGTTCTGCGTGGCTGCCGCTTCCGACCGCACGCGCTGGGTGTAGTCGGCATAGCCGGGGCCTTCGAGATCCTCATAGACCCGATAGAACTCGTCGATCAGCGGTGCGAACTTCTGGGGATCGTTGTCGCGCGCCATACGCGCCAGCCAGAACAGCGCGAAGAACCTGCGGGAACGCACATAGATCTGGGGCGGCAGCTCGACGGGCGCCGCTTCCTCGCCTTCCATCGGCTTGAACGAGACGTCGGGCGGGACATGGGCGCCGTCCGGCCGCCTGGCATTGAGGTCCGAGACCCAGATCTCCAGCAGGCCCATGTCGTCATAGGCATGGTTGGCGGCGTGGGTCAGCTCGATCTGCATACCCTGCTGGTTGATGAGCCCGCGGGTCTCGTCGATTGCATGGTGATAGCTGACGACGACGAAGTAGAGCGCGATGGTGCCGGCGAGCGATATGATGGATCCGGCGACTACGGCGATGACGTCGATTGTCCAGAAATCCCTTGTGAAGACGCCTGTCGAGAGCCGTCGCTTGAGGTCGGGCGGCGCGAACTGGCGGGCTCGGGCGCGGCGGCCAGCGATCTGGCCGCAGATCGCGAAGATGATGCCGAAGACCTGAAAGAACGCGCCGAGAGAGCGCCAGAAGTCGCGCGTATTGCGGGTCGCGGCGATTTCGCCGCTCAGTGCGTTCCGCCGCGCCGCCCGGGCGTTGTTGGCATCGGCGACGGGGCCGTTGATGTAGCGCACGATCGAGGCCCGGATCGTCGCCGGCATCGTATCGTCGCCGGCGAGGAAGGCCTTGAGCCACGCGTCCGTCTGCACCGTAAAGGACGGCAAGGCGTCCGGCGCGAGGATCGACAGATAGGTCTTGAAGCTGCGCAGGGAGAGCGCGATGGCGGCGGCGGTCTCGGTGCGGCGCTGGTCGTCGCCGGCGACATTCTCCAGATAGGTCTCGATGGTGCGCGCCTGCGCCGAAGCGGCCGCCATCTCGAAGAGTTCGCGCCCGCCGGCCCGGAACACCGAATCGAGGCGGCGCATCTCGACGACCTGGTCGTGCAAGTGCCGGTCGAAGCCGGCGGACAGATAGGCGATCAGAACGGTCGATACGATCGACAGGCCGACGCCGATGGCGGCATAGACGATATCGATCGTCCAGAACTCGCGGCTCCATGGCCGCGGCCAGCGCAAAGGCCGTCCCTGGCCGTCCCGCCCCTTTTCCTCGGGCGCGTCGAGCCGCGCCGCGGCGCCCTCGAGATCGGGAGAAGCCTGGTCCGTCACGCCCCGCCATCGCATCCTGGCCGGGGCGCCCGCGGCGCCGCCGGTCTCGTCCGTGCCGGCAGCATGACGCGCCGGACCGGCGCGAGGCAAGCGCCGGTC
>OEIV010000977.1_pt1 | contig 14150 bp, 10 predicted proteins | sample 1539231 | NCBI WGS metagenome assembly OEIV01 (sample SAMN03794762, study PRJEB22550) | activated sludge metagenome | feature: wastewater treatment plant; material: activated sludge; isolation source: Wastewater treatment plant of a petroleum refinery complex | place: Argentina: Buenos Aires ...
ACGAGGCGGTACGCTTCCTGCGCGGCGAGAGCCAGAACGTGCGCGACATGTACAAGCGTCTCATGCAGGAGGCCTCCGACGCGCTCGAGTTCGAACGCGCCGCGAAATACCGCAACCGCCTGTGGGCACTCGCACACGTCACGTCGGATCAATCGATCAACCTCGACGGCGTCGAGGAGGCCGACATCTTCGCCGCCCACCAAGAGGGCGGGCAAACCTGCATCCAGGTGTTCTTCTTCCGGGCCGGACAGAACTGGGGCAACCGCGCCTATTTCCCCAAGGCCGACCGCTCGCTCGCCGCCGCGGACGTGCTCGGCCCCTTCATCGCGCAGTTCTACGACGACAAACCGGTCCCGCGCCTCATCCTGCTTTCCGAGGACGTGGCCGACCGCGAACTGCTGACGGACGCGCTCTCGACGAAGGCGGAACGGCGCATCGAAATCCGTGTACCGCAGCGGGGGGCGAAGTCGTCGCTCGTCGATCACGCGCTGACGAATGCGCGTGAAGCGCTCGGGCGCCGTCTCGCCGAGACGTCCTCGCAACGCCGCCTGCTCGAGGCGCTTGCCGAGCGCTTTGTTCTGCCGCGCATACCGCGTCGCATCGAGGTCTACGACAACAGCCACATCGCCGGCACCAACGCGGTGGGAGGAATGATCGTCGCGGGTGGCGAAGGGTTCGTCAAAAGCCAGTACCGCAAGTTCAACATCAAGTCCGAGAGCCTCACGCCCGGCGATGACTACGCGATGATGCGCGAGGTGCTGACACGGCGATTCAAGCGTCTCGCCGCGTCGAGCGTGAACGTTGGCGAGAGCGAAGCGGATACGGAAGTGAACACCGCAGCGGAGGCCGAGGCGAGCGACGTCGCGGTTGCCGACCGCCTCATCGCGGACACGGCGAGCGACGCCGCAGCGACGCTCGCCGAGGCCCTCGACGCAGGGCTCGCCGCGGGCGACGGCGGTCTCGAGCCGGGGCCCGCAACGACCGACGAGGAGGAGGGCGACGACCCGGCATCCGACGAAACGGATGCAGATGTGGGCCCCTTCCCCGACCGACCCGACCTCGTGCTGATCGACGGAGGCGCCGGGCAGCTCAAGATCGCCGTGGATGTCCTGGCCTCGCTCGCCATCACCGACATCGCGGTGATCGGTGTCGCCAAGGGTCCCGACCGCGACGCCGGCCGCGAGCATTTCCATTTTCCTGGCCATGACCGCCCGGTGATGCTCGAACCGCGCGACCCCGTACTCTACTTCGTCCAGCGCCTGCGCGACGAGGCTCACCGCTTCGCCATCGGCACGCACCGCGCCAAACGGTCGAAGGCCATCGGCGCCAATCCGCTCGACGAGATCACCGGCATCGGACCGACCCGCAAGCGCGCCCTGATGACACACTTCGGTTCGGCCAAGGCCGTGTCACGCGCCGGCATCGAGGACCTGAAGGCCGTCGCCGGCATCTCTGCCGACATGGCGCAGCGGATCTACGACTTCTTTCACGAGCGTCGGGGCTGAGGGGGGCCCGACCCGACATTCGACCTCGCATCGAAAGGGGGGCGCGCGAGGTGCCGCCTCTCGTCATTGGCACCACAAGCATTGTGGGCATTGTCGGAGCGGGAAGGCACCTCCTCAACCTCACCGCCGACCGCGGATCTCGTCCTCGGTGATCGAGACGCCGCGTTCGGCAAGCCAGCGCTGCATGCGCGCGAGCTTTTCGCCGAACTCGCAGGTCGGGGCCTCGCGGTCCATGGCGCGCTGATAGTCGGCGAGGAGACCGGCGCGCTCCCCCTCGGTCAGGCCCGACCACGCGCGGATGGGCTTGGCGTCGTTCATTGCCACCTCCCTGGGCCGCCCCGGGCCCACCACACCGCCCGCCACACCATCGGTCCGGGCACGCCGTCTCGGGATAGCCGCCCGGCAGGCCCGCCGCGAGGGGGGGATTAGGGCCCCGTCCCCATTGACGAACCGGCGCGGCGATGGTGTACCAGTTCCTATGAGCATCGCCCCCGCCCGCTCCGCAACGATGAGCCTGCCCAACGTGCTGACCTATGGCCGCATCGCGGCCGTGCCGGCGCTTGTGGCCTGCCTCTATTTCCTCAAGGGCGACGTTGCGCGCTGGTCCGCGTTCACGCTGTTCGTGCTCGCCGCCCTCACCGATTGGCTCGACGGTTACCTTGCCCGTGCCTGGGAGCAGCAATCCACCCTCGGCGCGATGCTCGATCCGATCGCCGACAAGCTGCTGGTCGGCGCGGCACTACTCATGCTCGTCCACGACAATACCATCAACGGCGTCTCGATCTGGGCGGCGGTCATCATCCTCAGCCGTGAGATCCTGGTTTCTGGCTTGAGGGAATTCCTGGCCGAGCTGAACGTCAAGATCCGCGTCTCCCAGCTCGCCAAATGGAAAACCACGGTGCAACTCGCGGCTCTCGCGGTGCTGCTGGCAGGGCCAGCCGCCGCCCGCTACATTCCGACCGCCGAAGTGGCCGGGATCGCGCTCCTCTGGCTCGCCGCTCTGCTGACCCTCTGGACGGGCTACGATTACTTGAAGGCCGGCGTCCGGCACGCCATGTCTCACTAGCACCTCCTATTGGGACCGAGAGCTGAGGCCCACATGACCGTTCAGACCGCCATATCCGCCGGCGCCGAAACCCGGTCGCTGCAGGTGCTCTATTTCGCCTGGGTGCGCGAGCTCGTCGGTCGCTCCGGCGAGACGGTGGCATGCCCCGCGGACCTCGCGACCGTCGCCGACCTGATCGGCTGGCTGAAGACGCGCGGACCGGAATACGCCACCGCTTTCGAGCGCTCCGAGCTGATCCGCGCGGCGATCGACAAAACCCATGTCAAGCCGACGGCCTCGATCGCGGAGGCGCGCGAAATCGCCTTCTTCCCGCCCGTGACCGGTGGTTGACGGCATGGCCGTGCGCGTGCAGGCGGGCGACTTCGATATCGGTGCCGAAGTGGCCGGGCTCGTCGCTGGCGATACCGACATCGGCGCCGTCGTCACGTTCACCGGAACCGTGCGGGGCGATGCCAACGGCGAATCCATCGTCGCCATGGAACTCGAGCATTATCCCGGCATGACCGAGGCCGAGCTCGAGCGTATCGAGGCCGAGGCCACCGCCCGCTGGCCGCTGCAGCGCTCCCTGGTCATCCACCGTTACGGCCCCCTCGCACCGGGCGAGAACATCGTCCTGGTGGTCACCGCCTCGCGTCATCGCCAGGCGGCGTTCGAGGCAGCCGCGTTCCTTATGGATTTCCTCAAGACTCGCGCCCCCTTCTGGAAGAAGGAAACCCGCGCCGACGGCAGCGGCGGCTGGGTCGATGCGCGCGTCACCGACGACGACGCGCTCGCGCGCTGGAGCTAGGCCTGCGCAAGGTCGGGTGGAACCACCGCACGCTCATAACGAGAACGTCGCTCGCGCCCTAACCTCACGGTTTCGCGTGCAAGTCTGGCTTTCGGCGGATCACGAACGCTGCGCCCTGCCAACCACTGGCACTCCAGGCAGCCCGGCCGCTCCCCGAGCCTGACCCACGTCCACCAACACCACTGAGCGACCGCAATGCCGGGGCCTTAGTGAAGTGTTAACCCTTCCGCGCCGATAACCATAAGTCTGACAAAGGTCGTCCCGCAAAAGGCCATCTTTGTCGAAGATCGTTCCCTGGTGCCGCAGCCGCGGCGCGTATTGCGTTGGACGGGGGTCGAACGTGGTTTCATTGACATCGTCGTCGCGGGCCGAGCGCTCGCGGGCGACGGATAAGGTTTGCCGTGCCTTCGCATACCGTGCGTCGGCAATGATGCTCGCGACGGCAGCGGGCCTTCTGGCTTCCAGCATCCTGGCGCACGCCGCGCCGGACGCAGGTCAGGGCGATGCGACCAGCATCGCCGCTGACGACTCCGAACCGATCGTGGTGGCCGCGGCCACCAACGCGGTCCAGCCCCTCGCCCCGGCCGGCTTCAGACGCACCCGCTTCGTCATCGGCCTCGACAAGCGCGTCGAGTACTCGGTGTTCGCCCTTTCCGAGCCGAACCGCGTCATCATCGAGATGTCCGACGCGCGCATCGAGCTGCCCCTCGTTGCGGCCAACACGCCGGCGAGCCTCGTCCAGTCGCTGCGCAGCGGGCTTTCGGCGCCGGGCCGCCATCGCGTCGTCATCGACGTTGCGGCACCGGTCGTCGTCGAGAACACACGCCTCGACAAGTCGCCCGAAGGCACCGGATACCACCTCGCGCTGGAGATCGCCCCGGCGACCGCTCCCGCCGCATCGCGCACCATCAAGGCCGCCTTCGACGCCAAGCCGATGCGGCTCGGCGTGCAGCCCCCGCTGCCTCGCCCTGCCGAGACCCCGGCGGCTCGCGCTGCCCGCGCGTTCAAGCCCGTCATCGTCATCGACCCCGGCCACGGCGGTCACGATTCCGGAGCCATGAAGTACGGCACGGTCGAAAAGGACGTGGTGCTTGCGTTCTCCAAGGTTCTCCGCGACCAGCTCGAGGCGACCGGCCGCTACAAGGTGATGATGACGCGCGATACCGACGTCTTCGTCCCGCTCGACGGCCGCCGCGATTTCGGCGAGCGGCACAATGCCAATCTGTTCATTGCCGTTCATGCCGACTACGCCAGCACCAAGGCCCGCGGCGCGACCATCTACTCCCTGCGCGAAGGCGTCGCCGAGCAACTGAAGAAGTCGGCGATACGCAACGTCGAGGACAGCGTCCTCAGCCGCCAGGAAGAGGCGAAGGTCGAGAAGGCGAGCGGCGAAGTCGACACCGTGAAGGGCATTCTCAGCGATCTCGCGCGCCGCGAACTCGACACCACGCGCGAGCGCACCAGCATCTTCGCCCGCACCGTCATCGACAACATGGGCGGCTCCACCAACATGCGCGACGACCCGGACCAGCAGGCCGCGTTCCGCGTGTTGAAGACCGCCCAGTTCCCTTCGGTTCTGATCGAACTGGCCTACGTGTCGAACAAGCAGGACGCCGAGCTGCTCAACTCCGATAGCTGGCGCGAAAAGGTGGCGGGCTCCATCCGCACGGCCGTCGACAACTACTTCAGCCATTCGCTGGCCCGGCTGCCGCTCTGATCGCCGACCGAGCCGCGAAACCAGTGCCCCGAAACGACGAAGGCCGGTCCCGAGGGACCGGCCTTTTCTATTCTGGCCGGCGGCGCATTCGCACCAGCGCGCCGGCAGATGTCAGTCACGCTCTACTTGGGGGATGCGAAGGTTTGAGGCGCCAGAGGAGAATGAACCAGTTGGGATCGAGCTGCGGGGAGCGAACGCACTTGGCAAACAGAGCTCTCAATACTGGAACCAGACTTGGATGAAGGCGCATAGGCATGGGCCACTCCATCTTCGCGGGTTGGCCGCCGGCCTCGGGGTGGGCCCCCCATCGGCCTGCTCGAGATGCATAGAGCGCAGGGCCGCACGGCGCCGAGGAGTGCCCGGAGCGGCTTGACGTGGCATCTGGAGCGGTATGTTCGGCGGCTGTCCAGGACAGGGGACGTGAGACGGTGCGATCTCGGCCTCGGCAGACGTTCCCTCGGGCGGCCCCATCCGTGTCCGCCGCACATCTGCCAGGTTGTGTTAGAGCCGTATCGACGGCATCGATCCGAGCATCATGCTCGGATCTCCGGCGATCTGGCTCTGGGCACCGGGCTGATCCGGCACCGGGGTCTTTCGTCAAGGGCTCGTTCCTCTTGCCCTGACGCTCGCACCCGGGAGCCGCGACGATCATGGCGCAACCGTGCTTGGCTCCCGGTGAGCAGGCTGGCCCGCTCACGAGAAGGAAAGCTATGTGATTCGCGTGACGGGACGAGCGCCGAGCCGACGAACGGTTACGGTTGCATGGCTCTCCGTTGATGCAGCGCAACACCCCGGCCGAAACTCCCGCGAAAAAAGAAGAGCGGCCCGAAGTGGGCCGCTCTGGGAAACACGAGAGTTGCACTGGCAATCAGGCGCGCGGGCCCTCGACCGCGCGGGCACGATCCGTCACCGCCTTCTGCACCTTCTCGAACGCACGCACCTCGATCTGGCGGATACGCTCGCGGCTGACACCGAACTCGGCCGAGAGATCCTCGAGCGTTGCCGGCTCGTCGGCGAGACGGCGCGCCTCGAAAATGCGCCGCTCGCGATCGTTGAGGGTCGAGAGAGCGCTGGTCAGATAATTGCGGCGATGCTCGAGTTCCTCGCTCTCCGCGAGCCTCTCCTCCTGATCCGGCGTGTCATCGACCAGCCAATCCTGCCACTCGCCCGATTCCGAGTCGGCCCGGATCGGAGCATTGAGCGAAGCGTCGCCGCCGAGGCGGCGGTTCATCGAGATCACGTCCTCTTCCGACACGCCGAGGCGGGTGGCGATCGTCTTGACGTGCTCCGGCTTCAGGTCGCCCTCGTCGAGCGCCTGGAGCTGACCCTTGGTCCGCCGCAGGTTGAAGAACAGCTTCTTCTGCGCAGCAGTCGTGCCCATCTTCACCAGGCTCCAAGAGCGCAGGATGTACTCTTGGATCGAGGCACGGATCCACCACATGGCATAGGTGGCGAGACGGAAGCCCTTATCGGGCTCGAATCGCTTCACCGCCTGCATCAGACCGACGTTACCCTCGGAAATCACCTCGCTGATCGGCAAGCCGTAGCCGCGATAGCCCATGGCGATGCGCGCGACGAGACGAAGGTGAGACGTGACGAGGCGATGCGCGGCGTCGGTATCGCCGTGCTCCTGCCAGCGCTTGGCCAGCATGTACTCCTCGTTCGGCTCCAGCATCGGGAACCGGCGGATCTCCTGGAGATAACGGGAGAGGCCGGCCGAGCCGGAAGCAATGGACGGAAGCGCCTTGGTGGTCGTCATCTCTTGCACCCCGAGACCCATCCCCGCATGCCGCTTAGGCCATGCCGGGTGGTCTGCTCCTCTTCGTCGAATACCCGCCCCAGCCGCCGGAAGTTCCCGGCCCTGGCGCAAGCTCCACTAGCGGTAACAACGTGGCCGACGGGTGGTTCCGTCGGCCACTGTGCTGTCGGCATGTAATACGGCCACTGGAATACTCCGGATTGGCCGCCCTCCAAATACCGATCAGAACACTCAGGATTACGCCACGACACCCCTCAATGTTACAACGCGACACATTGGCTGGTGGGGTAACATTGTATCACTTGGCGGTGATGCAAGACCTCGCCCGAGATTCAAGTTCCCGCCGCCCCATTTTTGGCATCACGCGATGGGCCCGAACGTGATGGATCCGAGTGCGACGACGCAGGTTGCCCGCCCTGCGCATATGGCGCTGATCGAGCCAAGCCCCCGGAATTTGGGGCCACGGGGCCAGTTGATGGGGCGCCTTGCGAGACATGTCGGAGGTCTCTGCCCGGAGACGGCGTCACAAGCCCGAGTTGCGCATATCGAAATGGCCGAAAGGTGTCCCTGCAACCCGTCGACGCCAGTCCGCACCCTGCACACATGCCCCGGAGAGGGCCGGGGCAGGGCCAGCCATCCAAACCCGGACGAGCGACGGGAGAGCGACTTCAGGACCGGGCGTCGCTGCCACCCTCGGGCGTGCGATCGAATTGGATCCGCGCGGCCCAGCCGCCGCGACCGTGGCCACGGTCGACACGATCGGGGGCAGAGTCGGGCCAGAGCGCCAGGACCGAAAAGACCAAAAGAATGCCCAGCGCGATGAAGATGGCGTAGCTGCTCTGCATCAGAGCGGCTGCTTCGCCCTGGGCCAGCAGAACGAAAAGGACGAACGCAGTCGCGACCAGCTTGAAACGCAGCGTCATTCTGGGCTCCTCGGCTCGAAACGACGACCTTCTTACCCCGTCTCGCCCAAAGAAACCGATGACCCGGCCGTGCGAATTTTATTCGATTTGCGCGCCCGCCAGACCTAACACCGTCGCAACGGTCCTCCGACATCTGATGCTAATCTTCACGCCGACGCCACGCAGGACTCGCGGAACCAGCAGGCACCGCATTACATTGGTCCGGAGCAGGATCGGCGTCGGCCGGCGGAATTACGTCGATGATGACAAAGACTTAATGTGCAGAAGCGCGAAATCACTGGCCTGTTGCCGTATCCTGCCGCAATCGCGGCATTTTCCTGGCGAAAGTAGAAGTCATAAGTAGCACATGCGATTCGACCGGCCACGGAAGGGTGCGAATCCGACGCGCCGGTGACACGAGATGATGGCACGCTGGCCCAAGCGCGAGCGGGGCTGATTGCGGGCCGCAGACCGGTCCAGAAGGCGAAAGATTGTGGACGGCCTCGAGGCGGCATCGCCTCGACCGCCGACATAGGAGGCGCGGGCCGGACGGCGTAGCGCGGGAGCAGGACGGATGGAACAAGCGGGATCGCTCGCCAATCTACTGTCGAACGTCAGTCAGTGGACCGCGGGCCAATGGCTCGGCTTTGCGCTGCTTTGCGGGGTGATGGCAGTCCTCGCCGCGTTAGTCTCCAAGATCTGGAAGCGGGTCGCCAGTTCCATCGAGGATACGCTGTTCTCGAACTGGCGCCTCGCCCTGCTCGGCAGCACCGGCCTCGTGCTTTCCCTCGCCTCTGGCTGGACGACCTGGGACGGCATGCGGAACTTCACCGGCGAGCCCGTCCTGTCCTTCATGATCACCTTTGGCATCCAGGGCGTGATGTTGATCGTCGCCTGGCTAATCGGTGAATCGTTCGCCACCGGCATGAACCTGCGCAATTCCGGCGGTACGGGTGGCTGGGACCTCGTCGTCACCGGTCTGTTCGCGGTGCTCGCCGTCGTCGCTGCCACGATGTGGCTCGGCCAAGGCCCGCAGACGCAGGCGGCGCCGAGCGCCAACTGGTTCAACTCGCCTGCGGCGGAGACCATCAAGAATTTCGCGCTATTCGGCGCCATAACGGCACTGGTGATGGCCTTCGTCATCGCCGCCACCAAGAGCGACGTCGGCTACGACTACGTCCAGAGCGCCCGCATCATCATCAAGAACGGCATTTTGTGGATCATGTTCCTCGCGTGCATGTCCACCTCGGTGTTCTTCTCGTTCGACTCCCTCTTCACGTCGATCTTCCCGGCCGAGGAGCGCAAGCGGTCCGCCGACATTCGCGCCATCAATCAGGTCTCCGGCGTCGTCGCTGACATCGGCGCTCTCGCGTCGAAGCGCCGTGGCGAAGAGGTCCGGGCGCTGTTCCAGTCCGACGCCTGGCAGGTCTACGAGAACGAACTCGACAAGGTCGCGGCGCTCGCAAAGCAGGCCCCCGACAAGATTCGCGAGCAGATCACCATCGAGTTGCAGACCCAACAGAGCCGGATTGCAAAGCTCGAGGAACAACGCGCCACCGCGACCGGCGGTCAGGCGGGGATGCAGGCGAAGAAGATCCAGCTCACCGAGGAGCTTTCACGCCTTCAGGCGGACCGTCCCGGCTCTGTCTCCGAGTTCAATGCGCAGAAGATGGTCGTCAGCGAGATCGAGCGCCGCCTCGACGAGCAGCGCACCAAGGTGCTCGCCGAAGAAAAGGGCGTCGAAGGATCGCTGAAAGCGGGCCGCGGCCAGTTCTGGCGCGCCGCCAAGGCGGACGAGGAGAAGGCCCGCGCCGAACTTCAGATCGCCAAGGAGCGCCTGCGCTCGCCCGAGCTGCGCGTCGAAACGATCGACAGGCGTCTCGCCCAGATCAAGGGCGAGCTGGCGCAGATCGACGGCGACCTGGCCAAGCTCAAGGGCGAGGAGGAGACCACCTCGCAGATGATCGCGGTTGCGCGCTCGGGCTCCGCCGCCACGAGTGGAGAACGTTTCGACCCGAGCGCCGGCGTCGCCGTACTCGATCGCACGCGCCAGGAATTCCGCCAGAACCCCGACAGGACGGTGCTCGCCAACCTGCAAGCGAGCTGCTCGTCGCTGGTGAACGCGAGCCTCAAAGTCACCTCGCTGCGCGACGAGGCCAACAGCATCGATTGCAGTCCGAAGGCCGCGAACGAGGCCGCCCAGCGCGTGTTCGCGCTGAATGAAGGGCTCGGCCTGTTCGCGAAGAACTGCGCCGGCGGCGAGCGCCTTCCGACCAGCGGCGGTACCGACACGCTGCTCGAGTTCGGCCGCCGCTGCCTCCAGGATTCCGGTCTGACCAGCCAGGACTCGGCGACGATGGGCGCCGCGCTCTCGCGCATCGACATGAACCGTGACGACCGCGCGCATCGCTTCGTCGTTACCTGGAATGCGTTCCACGACGGCAACCGCCTCGCCTATCTCGCGCTCGCCATCGCCATTGCTATCGACGGCCTGATTTTCATGTCCGGCCTGTTCGGCGCCAATGCCGTTCGCTCGCCGCTATCCGACATGCCGAGCCTCAAGGCGCGGTCCGCGAAGCAGCTCGAGACGATCATCGAGAATGCGCTACTGCCCGACACGTTCGCCAACGCCGACGCACTTCTCTCGGCGATGCAGCCGATCACACCGATCGACGGCTTCACGCAAGAGGTGCTGCTACCGCTCGACGCGAGCCCGACGCGCACGCGCGTCGTCAAGGTGCTGAACGCCGCCGCGACCATCGGCGCCGTGCATCGCGACGTGACGCGGCCCGAGCGCTATCTCGTGCGACCCGAGCTGTTCGAGTTCATCTCGGGCGTCGCCAAGCGTGCCTTCGAATCCGATTCCGAGAACGTGCGCCTCGCAGAGCTGCGCCAGGTTGTGGGCGTCGCGCTCCAGCCTGATGTCGCCAGCAATGCCGAGATCGTTCTCTCCAACATGGACCCGATCAACGAGGCACACGGCTTCTCCTCGCAGATCAAGCTCGGCACGGTTAAGCCGGAGCACCTGCCGGTGGTGCGCAAGGTGCTGAATGCCGGCGCTACTCTGCAGTATGTGCAACTCGCCGAGAAGCACCCGGACCGCGACCTCTATTTCGTGCACGGCCAACTCTACAAAATCATCGCCATCATCTCGGCGACGACGGTACGCCCGGCGCTCGGGGCCTCGCACCACGTACCGCAGATCGCGCAGGCAAAGCCGGAGTTCGGCGGCTCGCTCAAGCCGCAAGGCGCGCCGAAGGTCGCCAACGACGCGGCTCGCGCCCCCAAGATCGCACCGGACAAGGCACCGCCGCGCGCCCAGATCACCCAGCAGGCGTTGTCGGCGGAGGAACGCGAGCACCTGTCGGGCCTCTACACAGACCAGTTGCTGTCGGCCATCGGCCTCAGCGATTCGATCGTCACCATCCGCTTCGACGGACCGGGCGTCCAGGACGCTGCGATGAACGCTTGGCGTGAATTGCAGAACCACGCCAAGGGCAACCCTGAGCTGGCCCAGCTTCTCAGAAGCCGGCAGGGCGAGCAGGATCGCGAGCTGGACCGCATGCTCAACTCGCTCAAGGCCGGCGCGCTTGGAGATCACCGCAAGATCGACCTGCTCGACGGGCTCGATATGCGGATCCGCGAGGCGCTGCCCTCGCTCATGCTGTTCCCCGAAACCGGGCTCGTCCGCTTCCTCATCGAGGAGCTCGAGGCTGCCGCTTCGCCGGACGACGGACAGATGCCAGGCGAGGACAAGCTGCTCGCGCAGCTCCGCGACGTGCACGACTTGATGACGCATTCCGACCTCGGCGACGCGCTGAGCTGGGACCGTATCCGCGATACGCTCGCCGACAACTCGTCCGATATGCCGCGCGTCGTGCAGATGCGCCCGCCCCGCCGCGGCCACAACCCCGGCAACGGCTGAAGCGGCCAGCGCCACACGCGATAACTCGGAAAACCTGAAAAGCCGGCATCCGCCCGGCTTTTCTCGTTAGTGGGGTCGCGCGGCGCCGCCTCCGCCAAGTTGACGGCGGAAGATCGAGCTTCTACAGGTCGCGCCGTCGGGCACCACGCCCGGCGAGAACATCCTCCGGCCGAAAGCGAGCGCCACGGCGATGCGCCTCCGGGCCAGATGTTCGGCACGTCCGGTGAGGGAGCGCGCATCTGATCGACGGACCCGCCGAATGGTCCGGTGATCGGTTGGCGCCAGAAAGAACGCGCGGAGGGCGGCATGGCCAGCGACATCAAGCTCCACAAGGGCGATCTCCCCGACGGACTGGACTTCGGCGCCGCCGTCGCCGTCGACACCGAGACGATGGGCCTCAAGCCTCACCGCGACCGGCTCTGCGTCGTCCAATTGTCCGCGGGAGACGGGCGCGCCCATCTCGTCCAGATCGAGGCCGGCAAACGCCCGGCGAACCTCATCCGCCTGCTCGCCGATCCCGCGGTTCTGAAGATCTTCCATTTCGCCCGCTTCGACGTCGCGGTGCTGAAGAAACACCTCGGCGTCGACGTCGCGCCGCTCTACTGCACCAAGATCGCGTCCAAGCTCGTGCGCACCTACACCGACCGTCACGGCCTCAAAGATCTCGCCGCCGAGCTGATCGGCATCGAAATGTCGAAGCAGCAGCAGAGCTCGGACTGGGGCGCGGCGAAACTCACGGACCAGCAGATCGCCTACGCGGCTTCCGACGTCCTGCACCTGCACGCGATGAAGGCCAAGCTCGATGCAATGCTGGCACGCGAGGGCCGCACGGCTCTCGCCGACGCGGCCTTCGCGTACCTCCCGGTACGCGCCGCACTCGACCTCGACGGATACGAGGACATGGATATTTTCAGCCACTGAACGGCTGAAACCGGGGGCGGTGAGCACGACACACTCCCTAGAGACCGGTCCTGTTGGCGCCGCAATCACGGCCGATATGATCGCTGCGGCGCGCGGACCGGCCAGGGGAGATGGCCCTCATATGCCGCCTTCCGGCGCATTCCGCTCGTGCTATCCTCCCCCCGAACCATTCGGATGACGACCTTGAGGGAACCCGGCCAGCCGGCAACCGACCACGCGCGCGAGGACCGCGGCATCGTGATCGATGTCGATCGAACGAGGAGCGTGCGCCGGGCCCGCCGCCACTCGGCTCTGGTGCGCGCCTCGCGTATCGGCCTGCCGGCTGCCGCAGCCGCCATCGTGCTGTTCTACGGCGCCACCATGATCGATGTCGCCGGCTGGCGCGATCTCGGCGGCAAGATCGAACTCCCTCGTGTGCTGCCCGAGCATCTGACGATGAACAACCCGCGCTACCGGGGGTTCACCAAGGACGGTGGCGAGTACGAGGTGCAGGCCAAGACCGCGACGCAGGATCTCAGCATTCGCGGCCTGATCCGGATGCGGACCGTCAACGCCGTCATGCGCAACCGCGACAAGGGTGCGACGCGGCTCGACGCCAAGAGCGCCCTCTACTACCCGCAGGACGACAAAATGCGCCTGCTCCCCAACCTCCGCGTCACCCCCGCATCGGGCGCATGGGCGCGTCTGACCATCGCCGACATCGACTTGAAGAACGGCATCACGACCAGCCGGCAGCCCGTCGCCGTCGGCAATTCCACCGGAACGATCCGCGCGTCCACGATGACGATCCGCCAGAAGACGAAGGAGATCACCTTCGCCGGCACCGTGAAAACGCGCATGGAGCCCGCTACCCGCCCCGGCACCTCGGTGATCGTGCCCTCGCCCGAAGCGGCGACGCCAGCGGGACAGGCGCCGGCCGCCAATTCGTCGTCGCCGGCACAGCAACAGGCGGGCGATGCCATCGGGCGCATCTTCTCTGGTGGCAAGGGCCCGGTCGAGATCGATGCCGATCGCCTGGACATCGACGACGTCAACCGCACCGCGACCTTCACCGGCAACGTCAAGGCGCGCCGCGGCGCGGCCACGCTCGAAGCGCCCGAGCTGCGCATCGCCTACGACGGCTCGCCCTCGGGCGGCCTTACGGGAGGCCCGGCACAAGCTTCCGCCGGGACACCGGCCAGCACCAAGGCCGCCATCAAGTCGATCGTGACGGGCGGCCCCGTCACCATCACCGAAGGCGCCGACCCCCGCATCGCGGCGGCGGCGGCCGCCTTCGACGCCGCCTCTAGCCTCGCCACACTGACCGGCGGCGTCGTCATCGATCGCGCCCCTCAGACGAAGATCACCGGCCGCACGGCGTCCTTCAATTCCGCCCGCGACGTCGCCTCCATCGACGGAGACGTCGTCATCGCGTCGGGCGCCGATCGCCGCGCCACCGGCGACCACCTGGAGTTCAACAACACGGCCAAGACGGGACTTCTGACGGGCGATCTTGTGCTGACCCAGGGGCCGAACGTGCTGAGGGGCCGCCAGCTCACGATGGATCAGTCGAACGGCCGCTCCGTGCT
>OEIV010000979.1_pt1 | contig 14124 bp, 10 predicted proteins | sample 1539231 | NCBI WGS metagenome assembly OEIV01 (sample SAMN03794762, study PRJEB22550) | activated sludge metagenome | feature: wastewater treatment plant; material: activated sludge; isolation source: Wastewater treatment plant of a petroleum refinery complex | place: Argentina: Buenos Aires ...
TTCTGGCGCTCGAAGTCCATGCGCAGCAGGTCCACACGCCCCCGGGCCACGAGGTAGTCCTGTTGCAGTTGGATGAAGCGCGCATCCTCGAGGATGGCGAGGGCCTGGCCCTGCTGCACCTCCATGCCCGGGAGCAGGTCCGTGCTGCGCAGGTAGCCGCCCAGCGGTGCGCTCACGCTCACCAGGTTCTGCGGTGGCACCTCGATCACGCCCTGCACGGGCAGCAGCACACCGAGCGAGCGGCGCTCGATCCGGCCGGTGGCCACGCCGGCGTTCTTCAGTTGTTCGGGCGAAAGGGCGATGGTGTTCGCCGCATGCGGAGCGGGTTCCTCGGGCGACGGATCGGGAGCCGAAGAGCAGGCAGTGGCGAAGAGCAGGATGAGCAAGGGCAGGATGGCCACCTGGGCCTTGTCCGTGCGGATGATATCGTTGCGCATGATCTGCGTGGGGGTCATTGTTCGTTGTAGGAATCGAGTTCGATGCTGATGCGGCCGAGGGCCAGGAGCGCATCGAGGTGCTCCAGGGTGAGGTTAATGGCCTGCCCGTTCAGCAGGCTCCATTCCAAGCGGTTGATCTGCCCGTTGACGAACGCCTCTTCCGACGCCTTGCGCAGTTGGGCCGCCTCCAGGCTGCCGCCCTGCTCCAGCGCTTCCACGCGTCCCAGTTGGGCGGCATAGCGATCGCGCAATTGCTGCAGGCGCGTGCGGAGCTCCAGCTCCAGCACGTCCACCTCGTTCAATGCGCGTTCGTGGTCGATGCGTGCGGCCTTGGTGCGTGCGTCCTGCGCGCCGAAGGCCAGGGGAATGCCGAGCCCTGCCTTCACCGTGGTGAAGCGGTCGCCACGCCCGTAGATCACCGATCCGTCCGGCACGGAGGGTGACTCGTTCAGCGTCATGGATGATACGCCGAGCGTGAGCCCGGGGAGCATGCTGCTGCGTTCGGACCGCCACCGCGCTTCCGCCGCGCGTTCCTGTTCACGCATGGCCCGCACCAGGGGATGTCGGCTCACGGCGCTGTCCCCGGGGATGGCCGACGGCAGCCGCTTCAATTCGCCGGGCAACGTGCGTACGGGCACCGCACTGTTCACCAGCTGCTGCAGGCGTGCGTTGGCCTGGGCGAGCGAGGCCTCCACCTCCTGCAGACGTGCACGGATGAGCATGGCCTGCGAGCGGGCCGTGGCGCGTTGCAGCGCATTGGCGGCCCCCAGGTCGAAGCGCTGCTGTTCACCGGCCACCGCGGCCTGGTGGATGCTGTCGGCCGTGGCGAGCTCCGCGCGCATCCGTTCGAGCACCTGCACTTCGTGGTAGGCCTGCCGCACCTGTACGCGCAGTTCGCGCTCGTGCAACCGCTGCTCCCAACGCAGACCGGCCGCGCTGTGCTTCAGCATCTTCCTGCGCTGGCCATACACGGTTGGGAAGGCCAGGCTCTGGTCGATGCTGAGGCGGTCGTCGTTGACGTTGGTGTTGAGCTGGCCGTATTCATAAGTGACCTGCGCGCGCGGCAGGTCCCAGGCTTCGCCGACCATGCGTTCCCCTGCATCGGCGCGCAGGCTGGATCCATGCAGCATCAGATTGTTGCGCAGCGCACTGTCCACCGCCTGTTCCACGGTGAGCACGCGCGCGGGGGATTGGGCTTGCGTGGACATGGGTGCGAAGAGCAGGAGCACGGCCGACGCGATGGTGGCCGCCGCAGCAGGACCGCCCGTGTTCTTCCGCGTGCGGAAGACGAGCATGTACAGCGAAGGCAGCACGAAGAGCGTGAGGAAGGTGGCGGTGAGCAGGCCCCCGATCACCACGGTGGCGAGCGGGCGCTGCACCTCGGCGCCGCTGCCGTTGCTCAGGGCCATGGGCAGGAAGCCGAGCGAGGCCACGCTGGCCGTCATCAGCACCGGGCGCAGGCGGGTGGCCGTCCCCTTGCGGATGCGCTCGGCCACGTCCTTCATGCCGCCCTTGCGCAGGTGCTCGAACTCGCTGATGAGCACGATGCCGTTGAGCACCGCCACGCCGAAGAGGGCGATGAAGCCCACGCCGGCCGAGATGCTGAAGGGCATGCCCCGTCCCCACAGGGCGAACACCCCGCCGATGGCGCTGAGCGGCACCGCGCTGAACACCAGCAGGCTCAGCTTCAGGCTGCCGAAGGCGAAGTAGAGCAGCAGCAGGATGAGCAGCAGCGCGATGGGCACCACCACGCTGAGCCGCTGCTTGGCCTCGATGAGGTTCTCGAAGGTGCCGCCGTAGGTGATGAAGTAGCCTGCAGGCAGCTTCAGCTCCGCGTCCACCTTGCCCTGCAGGTCGGTCACGATGCTCTGCACGTCCCGGCCGCGCACGTTGAAGCCGATGGTGATGCGGCGCTTGGCGTCCTCGCGCTGCACCTGGTTGGGGCCGTCGATCACATCCACCTCGGCCAGCAGGCTCAGCGGCACGGGTCTGCCCATGGGCGTGGGCACCAGCAGGCGCTGCACGTCCGCGAGCGCGGTGCGGCTCTGCTCAGCGGCCCGCACCACCAGGTCGAAGCGGCGCTCGCCCTCGAAGACCTGGCCGGCCACGCTGCCCGGCAACCCCGTGCGCACCACGTCGTTCACCGCCTCCACGTCGAGGCCGTAGCGCGCAAGCGCCCCGCGGTCGTGCTTCACCACGATCTGCGGCAGGCCGCCCACGCGCTCCACATACAGGTCCTTTGCGCCTTCCACCGTATTGACGAGCGTGCCCAGGCGCTGCGCGTAGTGCGCGAGCGTGTCGAGGTCCTCGCCGAAGATCTTGCACACCACGTCCTGGCGCGCGCCGGTCATCAGTTCGTTGAAACGCATCTGCACGGGGAATTGGAAGCCGAAGCTCACACCGGGGATCACGCTCAGCGCACCGCCCATCTTCTCGGCGAGCTCGTCGAAGGTCTTCGCGCTGGTCCATTCCTTCTTGGGCTTCAGGATCACCATCATGTCGGCGGCCTCGATGGGCATGGGGTCGGTGGGGATCTCGCCGCTGCCGATCTTGCTCACCACCTTCACCACCTCGGGGAACTGCGTCTTCAGGATGCCGGCTCCCTTCTTGCAGGCGTCCACCGAGGCGCTGAGGGAGCTCCCGGTGAGCAGGCGCGTCTCCACGGCGAAGTCGCCCTCCTCCAGTTCGGGGATGAACTCGCCGCCCATGGAGCCCAGGATGCCGCCGGCCACCACGAGCAGCACCGCCGCACCGGCCACCAGCCGCATGGGCTTGGCGATGGCGCGGTCCAGCCAGCGGCGGGAGGCGCCGCCCCCCCCGGCCACCCTACGCGCCGGCCCGGTGGGGGGGGCGGCCGGGCGCTTGCTCAGGAACAGCGCGCTCATCATGGGCACGTAGGTGAGGGAGAGCAGCGCGGCGCCGAGCACGGCGAAGGCCACGGTCTGCGCCATGGGCTTGAACATCTTGCCCTCGATGCCCTGCAGCGACAGGATGGGCAGGTACACGATGAGGATGATCACCTGGCCGAACATGGCGGAGTTCATCATGCGGCTGGCGCTGCTGCGCACCACTTCGTCCATCTGCGCCTGGCCGAGCCGACCTGCGCTGCGGTGAGACCCGCCATGCATATGGTGCAGCACCGCCTCCACGATGATCACGGCCCCGTCAACGATGAGGCCGAAGTCGAGCGCGCCGAGGCTCATGAGGTTGCCGCTCACGCCGAACAGGTTCATCATGATCACGGCGAAGAGCATGGCCAGCGGGATCACCGAGGCCACCACAAGGCCGGCGCGTAGGTTGGCCAGGAAGAGCACCAGGATGAGCACCACGATCAGCGCACCTTCCAGAAGATTGGTCTCCACCGTGTGGATGGCGTTGTTCACCATCTTGGTGCGGTCCAGGAAGGGCTCGATCTCCACGCCTTCGGGCAGGGACTTCTGGATCTGCGCGATGCGCTCCTTCACGCGGGCCACCACGTCGCTGGAGTTGGCGCCCTTCAGCATCATCACAATGGCGCCGGTGGCCTCCTCCTGGTCGTGCACCAGCGCACCGTAGCGGGTGGCGGTGCCCAGGCGCACCTCGGCCACATCGCGCAGCAGCACCGGCGTGTGGTCGGGCAGCACCTTCACCTGGATGGTGCGGATGCCGTCCATGTCCTCGAGCAGGCCCTCGGTGCGGATGAAGAGCAGCTGCGGCCCCTTCTCGATGTACGCGCCACCCGTGTTGGCGTTGTTGCGGGCCACCGCGTCGAACACGTCGGCCAGGGTGATGCCCATGGCGCCGAGCCGCTCGGGGTCCACGGCGATCTCGTATTGCTTCAGCAGCCCGCCGAAGCTGCTGACGTCGGCCACGCCTTCAGTGCCGATGAGCTGCCGGCGCACGATCCAGTCCTGGATGGTGCGCAGCTCCATGGGCGTGTAGCGGCCCTCGTAACCGGGCATGGGCTTCACCACGTACTGGTAGATCTCTCCGAGACCGCTGGTGACGGGGCCCAGTTCGGGCTTGCCCAGATGCTCGGGGATGGTGAGCTGCGTGAGGCGCTCGGTGACCTGCTGCCGCGCCCAGTACACATCGGTGGCATCGTCGAACACGATCGTCACCACGCTGAGCCCGAAGCGGCTGAAGCTGCGCTGCTCGATGATGCCGGGCACGTTGCGCGTGGCCTGTTCGACGGGGAAGGTGATGAGGCGCTCGATGTCGCCGGCGCCCAGCGCGGGGCTCACGGTGATCACCTGCACCTGGTTGTTGGTGATGTCGGGCACGGCATCGATGGGCAGCCGTGTGACCTCGTAGGCGCCATAGGCGATGAGGCCCAGCACGAGCAGGCCCACGATGAGCTTCTGTTGGATGGAGAATGCGATGATGCGTTCCAGCATGGGAGGCGGGTTGAAGTGGGAGGACAGCGGCGCCCCGTGCGATGCGGGTCACCGGCTCGGCCGGACCATCGGGAACAGGAAGGTGCGGCCTGGGCTCAGGCCAGCACGCGGGGCGGCCTCAGCAGCGAACCCACGTGGCCGCACAACAGCCTGCCGGCGACCGGGAGAGGCCGATCGCGATCCGCCGCGGCCTCGGGGAAGTTCACCACCGCCAGGGGATCGGAGGTGAGCACCTTGGTGCTGCAGTGGTCGGCCACCACACCGTGGTGGTGATGGTGGAAGGGCAGCGCGCCGTGCCCTGGGTGATCGCTCTCCTCGTGGGCCTCATCGGTGTAGTGGTGGCCCAGGTAGTCGGCGAAGGAGAGCTCGTCCTGCTGCTGGAGATGGTCCGCGTAATGCACGAACAGCATGGGCAGCTTCACCAGCTCCGGGCTCACCAGATGCACCTGGATCCAGAGCAGCAGGCCGAGGCGAAGCCACACGTTCATGCGTCGGCAAAGGTAGGGGCGCGGCCGGGTGCGCGGCTGACGGCGGTCAGACTGATGCAAAAAGAAGCCCCGGCCTTCCGACCGGGGCTCCACATCCATCCTTGCACAAGGCTCACAGCAAGGTCGTCGGGCACACGTACTCCGTCACCTTCACGCCGGTCATCTTGATCCCGTTGAAGCCGCTGTCCACGTCCACGAAGTCGTTCCATCCGCGCGCCTTCAGGATGCTCGCGGCGATCATGCTGCGGTAGCCACCGGCGCAGTGCAGGATGAAGGGCCTGTCCTTCGGGAACTCGGCGAGGTGGTCGTTGATGCGGTTGAGCGGCACATTGACCGCGCCCTCCACATGCTCGCTGTCGTACTCGCTCTTCTTGCGCACGTCGAACACGAGCGGCTTGCCGGCGTGGCGCTTCGCGAACTCCTCCGCCGTGATGCGCGACACCGCGTCCACTTCCTTGCCCGAAGCCTTCCAGGCCTCGAACCCGCCGGCGAGGTAGCCGATGGTGTGGTCATAGCCCACGCGGCTCAGGCGGATGATGCTCTCCTCCTCCTTGCCGGGCTCGGTCACCAGCAGGATGGGCTGCTTGATGTCGGTGATCATCTCCCCCACCCACATGGCGAAGTTGCTGTCCAGGCCGATGTTGATGCTGTTGGGGATGAAGCCCTGGGCGAAGACGGCCGCGGGTCGCGTGTCCAGCACCAGCGGGCGCTCCTCGTTGGCCACCAACTCGAAGGCCGCCACGTCCAGCGCGCGCCTGCCGCGTTCCATCACGGTGTCCAGGCTCTCGTAGCCCTGGATGTTCATCAGCACGTTCTTCGGGAAGTAACCCGGCGGCGGCGTGAGGCCGGTGAGCAGGACCTTCTTGAACTCCTCCCTGGTGAGCTTCGGGTCCAGCGCGTAGTTGGTGCGCTTCTGGTTGCCCAGCGTGTCGGTGGTCTCCTTGCTCATCATCTTGCCGCAGGCGCTTCCGGCCCCGTGGTTGGGGTACACGATGAGGTCATCGCTCAGCGGCATGATCTTGTTGCGCAGCGAGTCGTAGAGCTGCCCGGCGAGCTTGTCCTCCGTAAGGTCGGCGATCACGTGCTGCGCAAGGTCGGGCCGGCCCACATCCCCGATGAAGAGCGTGTCGCCGGTGATCAGGCCGTGCTCCTTTCCGTGCTCATCGATCACCAGGTAGGTGGTGCTCTCCATGGTGTGGCCCGGCGTGTGGATCGCCTTCACCTTCGCCTTGCCGACGTTGAACAGCTCGCCGTCGGTGGCCACATGCGCCGCGAAGCCGGGCTTGGCCGTGGGGCCGTACACGATGGTGGCTCCGGTCTTCTTCGCCAGGTCCAGGTGGCCGCTCACGAAGTCGGCGTGAAAGTGCGTCTCGAAGACGTACTTGATCGCCGCCTTGTCCGCCGTGGCGCGGTCGATGTAGGGTTGCACTTCGCGCAGCGGATCGAAGATCGCCGCTTCGCCATTGCTCTCCAGGTAGTATGCCGCATGGGCGATGCACCCGGTGTAGATCTGCTTGATGGTCATGGTGCGGTTCGTTGGGCCGGCCCTGCCGGCTCGGTGATGCAAAGCTGCGGCCGGCCCGGGCCCGGTTCCAGTGACCATGGTCACCCTGCCGCACTACCTTTTGCCCATGCTCGCCGACCGTCTGCTCCACACCGTGTTGGACCTCAGCCTGGCCGATGTCGAACTGCCGCCCGGCGTGGGGGTGCTCGACCCCTTCAACGGCCCGCACGGGGCGGAAGTGCGCCGCATCGTCACCGACTTCCACCGGACCTACTACAGCGACGACCGACCGCGCACGCTCATGCTCGGCATCAATCCGGGACGACTGGGCGCTGGAAGCACCGGCCTCTCCTTCACCGACACCAAACGCTGCGAGAGCGACCTCGGCATCCCTGTGCACGGCCTGCGCACCCACGAGCCCAGCAGCGACTTCTTCTACCGCATGGTGCGCGCGGCCGGCGGCACGGAAGCGTTCTATGGCCGGGTGTACGTGCACGCCATCTGCCCGCTCGGCTTCGTGAAGAACGGCCCGAACGGTTCGGCCGTCAACCTCAACTACTACGACGACAAGGCCCTCGAGGCCGCCGTCACCCCCTTCGTGGAGCGCTGGCTGCGCACCCTGGTGGGCTGCGGCATGCGCACGGACACCGTGCTCTGCATCGGCACCGGGAAGAACGCCGCCTACTTCAGCAGGCTGAACGAACGCCTGGGCCTGTTCGACCGCATCATCGCCCTGGAGCACCCGCGCTACGTGATGCAGTACAAGGCGCGCAACATCGAGCTGTACATCGACAAGTACCTGCGGGCGCTGGAGGAGGCGGGTTGACCCGGATCACCGGATGTCCTTCACCACCTTGCCGTCCTTGATGATCACCACGAGGTTGCGACCGGGGTCGGCCAGCAGCTCCAGGTGCTGCAGCGGGTCGCCTTCCACCAGCAGCAGGTCGGCCCAGGCGCCGGGCTCGATCACGCCCAGCTTGCCGGGATAGGGATCGCGCGCGCCGGAGAGCTTCAGCAGTTCGCCATTGTCCGCCGTGACCATCTTCAGCACCTCGAAGGGCGTGTACCAGCGCGTCATCTTCACCAATTGAGCCCCTGCATGCGCGGCCCCGTCCGGGCTGTGCATCACGTCCGTGCCCCACGCCGTCCGCACGTTGTGCTTCCTGGCCAGCGCATAAGCGCGGTCCGTGCCTTCGGACACCATCAGCTGCTTCCTGCGTGACTCGCCCGTCTTGGGGTTGGCGTGCTCATCGTCCAGGAAGGGCTGCAGGCTCCACCACACCCCCTTGGCCGCCATCAGCTTCACCACTTCCTCATCGGCCAGCTGCCCGTGCTCGATGCGCTTCACCCCGCTCTCGATGGCGAAGCGGATGGCCCGCGGCGTGTAGGCATGGACCGTGACGTAGGTGCCCCAGTTCTCCGCGGCCTCCACCGCCACGCGGAACTCCTCCGGGCTGTACTGCGTCACGTCCAGCGGATCGTACAGGGACGATACGCCCCCGCCCGCCATCAGCTTGATCTGCGCCGCGCCCAGCGCCAGCTGCTCGCGAACACGCTGCCGCACGGCATCGGGCCCATCGGCGATCATGGCGATGCCCTCCTTCTCCACCAGTGCCGGTGAGGAGCAGCACGCCTCCACGATCTCGTGCGGCATGCGGAAGTCACCATGGCCGCCGGTCTGTGAGATCATGGCGCCGCTCGGGTAGATGCGCGGCCCCTTCAGCAGCCCTTGGTCCACGGCCAGCTTCAGCCCCTGGGTGGGACCGCCCACATCGCGCACGGTGGTGAAGCCGCGCATCAGCGTGGCCTCCGCCTCGCGGCCGCTCACATGATGCACATAGGCGCTCGGGGCCGTCATGGCCGCCACCATGGGGATGGCCGACAGGGTGAGGTGCACGTGGGCATCGATGAGGCCCGGCATCAGGGTGCGGCCGCCGCCATCCAGCACCGGGACGCCCGGCGTGGGCTCCAGCGCTCCGCCCACCTGCGCAATGCGGCCGCCCACCACCAGGACACCGCCCGCCTTCAACTCCGGCGAGGTGCCGTTGAAGATGCGGACGTTGGTGATCAGCAGACTGTCCTGGGCCGGAACGGTGAGCCGGGGCGCGCACAGCAGGAGGGAGAACAAGGTGAGGCGCATGGACGGGGGGCTTGGGCCGGGAACACACCCGGCACGGGGGTAAGGTACGCGCGGGCCGACCGTCCGAAGCGGCCCATCGGTTTTGTGCGATCTTCGGGACCCCAGGCACACCCCATGACCGTCACCCGCCTCTTCGACGTACCCGAGCACCAGCTGCTCCGCTTCCCCAAGGACAAGGCCATCGCCACCAAGGAGAACGGCCAATGGCGGGGCTACAGCCCCCCGGAGCTGATCGACACCCCCGAACGCATCGCCCTCGGGCTGATGGCCCTGGGCGTGAAGCCCGGCGACACGGTGGCCATCGCCAGCGGCAACCGCAGCGAATGGTGCCTGGTGGACCAGGCCGTGCTGCGCATCGGCGCCATCGGCGTGCCCATCTACCCCACCAGCAGCGCCGAGGACTATGCGTATGTGCTGATGCACAGCGGCAGCCGTGTCTGCTTCAGCGCCAACGCCGAGATCCACGGGAAGGCCGAGGCCGCACGCGCCACCGCGCCCGCCTTGGAGCACCTCTTCACCTTCGACCGGGTGGACGGCGCCCGACACTGGTCCGAGCTGCCCGCCCTGGCCCGGGAGGCCGACCGCCCCACGCTCCAGGCCCACAAGGAGCGCGTGAAGGCCGATGACCTGGCCACCATCATCTACACCAGTGGCACCACCGGCCGGCCCAAAGGGGTGATGCTCACCCACCACAACATCCTGAGCAACGCCATCGCCAGCACCACCCGCTTCCCGGTGGACCACCACGCGCGCGCCATCAGCTTCCTGCCCCTGTCGCACATCTACGAGCGGATGCTGATGTACCTGTACATGTACACCGGCGTCAGCATCCACTTCCAGGAATCGCTCGACGACCTGGGCGACCGCATCCGCGAGGTGGCCCCCGACGTGTTCACCGCCGTGCCGCGCCTGCTGGAGAAGATCTACGACAAGATCGTGGCCAAGGGCGAGACCCTCACCGGCATCAAGCGCACGCTCTTCTTCTGGGCCCTGGACCTGGGCCACCGCTACGAGGTGCACGGCCGCGGACCGTGGTACGACCTGCAGCTGGCCCTGGCGCGCAAGCTCATCTTCAGCAAGTGGCAGGCCGCCCTGGGCGGCAAGGTGCGCGTGGTGGCCAGCGGCAGCGCCACCCTGCAGCCGCGCCTGGCCCGCGTGTTCAACGCCGCCGGCATCGCCGTCATGGAAGGCTACGGCCTCACCGAGAGCAGCCCGGTGGTGAGCGTGAACGACCTGCGCAACGACGGCCTGCGCTTCGGCACCGTGGGCCGGCCCATCCCGGGGGTCCACGTGCGCATCGCCGGCGACGGTGAGATCCTCGTGCAGGGCCCCAACATCATGCAGGGCTATTACAAGGAACCCGCGCTCACCGCCGAGGCCATCGACGCCGAAGGCTGGCTCCACACCGGCGACATCGGCGAGATCACCAAGGAGGGCTTCCTGCGCATCACCGACCGCAAGAAGGAGATCTTCAAGACCAGCGGCGGCAAGTACGTGGCGCCCCAGGTGATGGAGAACAAGCTCAAGGCCTCGCGCTTCGTGGAGCAGGTGATGGTGATCGGCGAGGGCCGCAAGTTCCCCGCCGCCCTCATCGTGCCCAACTTCGGCTTCCTGCAGGACTACTGCGCGCTGAAGGGCATCCCCTACGGCGACCGCACCAGTGTGGTGCGCGAACCCCGCATCCACGACCGCATCATGGCCGAGGTGGAGAAGGCCAACCAGGGCCTGGGCCAGTGGGAGCAGGTGAAGAAGATCGCCCTGCTCACCGCCGAATGGACCATCGACGGCGGCGAGCTGACCCCCACCCTGAAGCTGCGCCGCAAGCCCATCCTGGCCAAGTTCGCCCGGCAGGTGGAGGACCTGTACGCCGGCACCTGAACGCCGGTCCTTCACGATCGCTTAACATCGCGGCATGCGCGCCGTACTCCCCATCCTGCTGGCCTCCCTCACCCTGCTGCCCGCCTGCTCCAAGGAGCCCGGCGAGGGCGGCAAGGCCCTCATCCGTGGACAGGTCTACGCGGTCGACTACAACAACAACACCGGCCAGCCCACCGGGGACGAGTACTATATCCCCGAGTACCGCGTGTACATCCGCTACGGCGACGGTTCCTTCTACGACGACGACACCCGCACCGGGCCCTCCGGCGAGTACGAGTTCCGCTGGCTGAGGCCGGGCAGCTACACCATCTTCACATACAGCGAGTGCCCCGAGGACTGCGAGAGCGGCGTGGAACTGGTGTCCCGTTCCGTGGAGATCGGCGGCAACCGCGACGCGGTGGACGTGCCCCTCCTCACCGTGGAGATCTGGTGATGCACGTCCTGCGCCGGTCCTGCACCCTGCTGCTTCTGCTGCTCGCCCTGGAGGCCGGGGCCCAGGAGCGGTCGCCCCTGCGCCCACGCCTGTTGAGCGAGGCCTGGGGCTCCATCGGTGTGCAGTTCAAGCCCTTCCGCAACAGCGCCCGGGTGAAGGAGCCGGACTTCAACAAGCGCTTCCGCATGGGCGCCGAAGTGGGCTACCGAAGCGACGAGAACCTCAGCGGCGGTCGGCAGGTCTACCTCGACCTGGGCGCCCGCTACAAGTTCCACGACCTGCTGCGCGTGAGCCTGGAACACCGCTTCAGCTTCCGCGGTTCCGACCGGCGCAATGGCCAGCGCAGCTCCATCCAAGTGCAATCCTCCAAGGACCTGGGGCGCTTCACCGCGGAGTACCGCTTCCGGTTCCAGCATGAATACCTGGACCCGGGCGATGTGCGCGACCAGCTGCGGAACCGCTTCGGCCTGCTGTACGACATCCGCAAGTGGAAGCTGGACCCCGAGGTGTCCGTGGAGTTCTTCACCTGGGCCGGCAACCTCGGATGGCGCTACATCGGAACCCGCTACGCCATCGGCACCACCTGGCGGCCGGGCAAGAAGCACGAGGTCGGTATCGCCGTGCTGCACGACCGCGAGCGTTACGTTTACGCCCCGTCCTACCGCTTCATCTACGCCCTCAGCTACACCCTTGGCCTCAACTGAACCCGATCCCGACCGCGGCAGGCCCCTGCTCATCCGGTTGGCCCTCTTCGCGGCCATCTTCCTGATCGCGGTGGTGGCCGGCTACTTCCTGCTCCGCGGCGACGACCACCTGCCCGTCTTCCATCCCGCCCAGCTCGACCCCCGCTTGGTGGATCCGGCCGTCCGCCGCGCCGAGGGCGAACACCACATCAGCGACTTCGCGCTCGTGGACCAGTCGGCCGACACCGTTCGGCTGGCCGATCTCGAGGGCCGCATCCTGGTGGCCGATTTCTTCTTCACCACCTGCGCCACCATCTGCCCCAAGATGAGCATGCAGATGGCCCGCGTGCAGGAAGCCTTCCGCGAAGAGCCCCGCGTCGTCCTGCTCAGCCATTCGGTGACCCCGGAGATGGACAGCGTGCCCGTGCTGGCCGAGTATGCCGCACGCCATGGGGCCCTGAACGACCGCTGGCACTTCCTCACCGGCGACCGACGGCAGATCTATGCGCTCGCCCGACGCAGCTACTTCGCCGCGCTGGACCAGGGCGATGGCGGTCCGGACGACTTCGTGCACACCGAGAACTTCGTGCTCGTGGACCCGCAGCACCGCATCCGCGGCTTCTACGATGGCACCAGCACGGCCGATGTGGACCGCCTGATCGCCGACCTCCGGAAGCTGCTGGCGGAAACGCCCTGATCGGCGCGGTCGACCGGACTACCTTTGCCGCCGCTCCAGGCGACCCCCATGCGCAAGTGGCTCGACCGTTACTACGGCAGGCTTCGCACCATCAAGGCGAACTATGTGCTGCTGAACCTGCTGAACTATCGGCGGCTGGGCCATGCGCGGCGCATGTTCCGCCAGTACGGCCTGGTGCGCAGCCCCCTCCTGCCCGTCTCCAGCGGCGACATGCCGAACACCCCGGGCGAGACGCCCTGGCTGGACCGCCCCGACGCCCGGGAACGGATGCTGGCGGACACCAGGGTGCAGGCATTGCCCGAGCCCCTGCGCCAGGGCGTGCCCGACTGGCCCGCCAAGGGCTACCTCATCCTCCGGGGCCTGTTCAGCCCCGCCGAGGTCGAACGGGTCAACACGGAGCTGCAGCAGCTCATCGACAACGGCGCGGTCGACTTCAACTTCACCGGCCGAAAGGTGATGTTCGCCTTCCGGCAGAGCCCGGCCATCAAGGCCATGGCCAACGACCGGCGCATCCTCGATGTGCTCGACCTGCTGCTGGGTCGTCGCATGCACGTGTTCCAGACGATCAACTTCCAAACGGGCAGCGAACAGGCCGCGCACTCGGACAGCATCCACATGACCACCTACCCGCTGGGCTATCTGGCCGCAGCCTGGGTGGCCCTGGAGCCCATCACCGCGGACAACGGTCCCCTGATGTACTTCCCCGGCAGCCACAAGCTGCCCTACCTGCTCAACGACGGCTTCGATCATGGCGGCGGGCGCTTCACCATCGGCGAGGACGCCTATGCGCATTACGAAACGGCCGTGCAGCGCAGCATCGATGACGGCCGCTTCACGCCCCACGAGTTCCACGCAGAGCCGGGCGATGTGCTCATCTGGCACGCCAACCTGCTGCACGGCGGCAAGAAGATGGCCACCCCCAACGCCAGCCGCAGGAGCATGGCCGTGCATTACTTCGCCGAGGACGTCCTCTGCTACCACGAGCTCACCCAGCGCGCGGCCATGATCGACGAGGACCACTGAGCCGGCGACCGACCCATGAACGTCCTTTCCGTCGAAAAGCTCAGCAAGCGCTACGGTCCCCGCCAGCTGTTCGAGAACGTGAGCTTCGGCCTGGAGAAGGGCCAGAAGACCGCCATCGTGGCGCGCAACGGCACGGGCAAGAGCACCCTGCTGAAGTGCATCGCCGGTGTGGAGAAGCCCGACAGCGGCATCATCACCTTCAACAAGGGCATCCGCACCGGCTACCTCGATCAGAACGTGCTGATGAACAGCGCGCGCAGCGTGGTGGACGAGATGCTGGACCGCGACGACCCCGTGAGCGCGGCGATCAAGGCGTATGAACATGCGCTGGCCCAGCACACCGACGGCCGGGCGCTGCAGCAGGCCATCGACCGCATGGAGGAGCTCAAGGCCTGGGACCATGAGGCCCGCGTGAAGGCCCTCGCCCACCGCTTCGGCCTGCGCGACCTCGAACAAGCGGTGAAC
>OEIV010000980.1_pt1 | contig 14117 bp, 14 predicted proteins | sample 1539231 | NCBI WGS metagenome assembly OEIV01 (sample SAMN03794762, study PRJEB22550) | activated sludge metagenome | feature: wastewater treatment plant; material: activated sludge; isolation source: Wastewater treatment plant of a petroleum refinery complex | place: Argentina: Buenos Aires ...
GCTACGAAGATTTCGCCAAAGCACTGCAGGATGAATTCTATGAGGTTATGAAGAATCGACCAAAAGAGATTACAGAAGAGCTGTTTGAAGGCCAAATATGGACAGATAACGCAGGCAATGAAGTCGAGGTTAATGGACGCGACGCCGCTAGGCTTTTTGTCCGGCTTGAGGATTCTGGCTTAATCGCCAACGGTCAGCCAACCAACGACTTTCATGCTATGTCACCAGAGCTACGTGCGCAGAAGGTTGGCGAAGTGCTTGCTACTGTATCGCCAGAACTTGCGCCACATGCCGAGAACGCACTACTGAGTATTGAATCTGTATTTGATCCAAAAAAGACACCGCTCGTATCGTCCGATCGCAAAAAAGTAGTATTGAATCTAGATCGAGAAAAATTTGCCAGCAAAGAGTTCAAAGAGCTATGGGAGCGTATCAATTCCAAGACATATTACACCGTGAAGTTCGATGAGTCGAAGCTGATAGAGTCGTGCATACGCGCACTCAACTCTAAGTTGCGCGTCCAAAAAACATCTATAGTGATTACAGAAGGATACTTGAAATCCACCAAGCAAGACGACAGTCCCGAGATGAAAAAACTTATAGGGAAAGAGGTGCTACTGGAAGAGGTTGCAGCTCGAGGCGTAACATACGATCTTGTTGGTGAAATCGCGTCAGTGACCAAGTTGACACGACGAACAGTAGCGGAGATACTTTCACGCATCGAGCCGGTTGTATTTGGTCTATTCTCTGCAAACCCCGAAGAATTCATTCGGGGGGCTATCAAACTTATCGACGAGCAAAAAGCCAGTACGATAATCGAGCATATTACGTATAGTGAGCTAGATGAGAAGTGGAGCGCAGAGGAGATATTTGTTGATCCGACAATTACTGGAATGTATGGAAAAGATGTTATAGATTCTCGCAAGCATCTATTCGACAAGATTCGCTATGACTCGAACATCGAGCGTGATCTCGCCGGCGAGATGGATGTCGCCGACAATATACAGCTATACGTAAAACTCCCAAGTGGTTTCTACATCAACACCCCGATGGGCAAATACAATCCCGACTGGGCGATTACATTTAAAGAGGGGGCCGTAAAGCACGTCTACTTTGTGGCCGAGACCAAAGGTGATACTAGCGATATCCAGCTGCGTGAAGTTGAGCGGGCGAAGATTGAATGCGCTAGGCGCCACTTCGACAAGATAAGTAATGATACTGTGAAGTATAGCGCAGTAAGTACTTACGCCGAGTTGATGACCGCAGTACAGGGCTAGTGTCGTTGACGAAGTGCTATTTTAGTGATACATTTATTTTTGAAGGGTCTTGTATGATATTTACGACGCTCCGAGGGTATACCCTTCGGCGCGTCTTTTTATATTATCGGCAATGTATCGGTCTTCAGCGAAGTTCGGGCCCACCTCTCGTTTGAACGATTCGCCGCATATGGAAGGTTGCCTATGCCAACACGTACAAGACGACGCTTACGGGAGCATACGGTGGTAATGTTAGCGCGCGAGGCTTAATCTTGGACCCAAATGGTTACCAAGGTTAAACCTCGGAAACCATTTTTGTTTTAAGATCCTGATATCTCATACAGCAGTAGCGGCGGTGTCTTAGATAGAGTATAATGACGGTAGAATCTAAAAGAAATAAAAAATATGATAGAATACCCCACACAACCGGATCACGAAATCGAAGGCTGGCAACGAGCAGTGGATGAAACGAGTCCGTATCCCGCTTTACATGCTAGGGCTGTCGATCAGCTTGAGCGAGTCAGGGCTAAGCATGAAATATCACCTGAACATCACCAGGCACATATAGACATTGCCCGTCCATCCGTACCAAACATAGATAATTTACCTCCAGAAGAACAGGATTTTGTTGGTGAAATTATTGAGATCGGCGAGGAGGCACTAGGTAGCAGCATTGGCATAGGTGTGCCTATCGAGGAAATTAATATTCTACATTTAAGTCCTGAGGTGCTTAAGGAAAATGCCGCTAACTATCCTCAAATGGCCTATGATATAGACCCTATGAATCTAGAAAAGGTTCGCGATGCACTTCTGAAACTCCCTCTTTTCCATGCCACAGAGAGCCGTCGTTTTTCTGGTAGTGGAGACAGAACGACGCCAGACACACCAATCTCGCAGGGTGCAGCAGAGCGCTTAGGACTTTACGATGCCTTGACTGAAAAGAGAAAGTTCCGTAGTCCATATTTGAACAAACAACTCAACTTAGATGAATATGTTTTCATGTCATGGGGTGAGCCGGTTTATGGATGGTTCTCACGTGAAGCACATGCTGTAATGATAGATCCAAGCATCCTGCTTGATGAGAAGTGTATTGTTACTCCGACGAGTCTCTTCAAGACAGCCCCCATAACGAATCGCGGTCTTATTAATAACGGCGTAAGTGCAGAGGCGGATGTAGATATCATTAGAGAAGAGTATGTATCTAAGATAGTGACTGGTAAAGATTGGCTTGAGATTATGGCGCGTGAGATTGCGTATCGTTTTGAGTCGGGTAAGGGCGAACCCTTACAGGCATATCGGATGCCTGATCTCCTGGGTGAGATAAAGTACCCTGGTCAAATCCCTCGCTCTAAGGTTATGGGGGTAATGGATTTCGGTAAAGAGCTTACTGCCTGGCAAAGCGAGGTATATAAAATAGTGAGTGATCTGAATCTTGCATTAGGCTATGTAAGGCCATATCAAGAGCCTGTCTACTAATACCATGTCAGATTAAACCCTGGATCAGGCATGGTAGTCTATGTATATGACATTATTTATGTACACTGCGGCTACAGCTATAGTTTTTGGTGGTATATATTCAGCCTTCGCGGCCAAAGACCCATCAAGGTTTAAGATGTGGTTTGTTGCCTATACTGTACTTATAGTTGGTGTGTTTCAACTTGGTATTGCATATTGGTGGCAGCAACTGAGCCCGGCGCTCGTAATGCCAGGCGTAATCGCGCTTGGGCTGTACAATATCGCTAATATCCTGGTTATAGCTGGCCGGTATTACAAACATACATCAAGTCACGCGCTCTCATTGGTCCGCACGGGTGGTGCGTTATTGGCCATAGCTATGATCATCCTCATTTACACTTCATGGTCGGAGCCATTCACGTTTGCTCGCTGGTGCTTGATCATAGCTGCAGTCGTAATCATGATATCAATGCTAATCGGATTGGTCTTGTCGGCTCGCAAATCTCAAAAAGACTGAACGTAATCTAATCTGCCGGTATCAACTAACCCTACTTCAATATCCTTCCATTCAATAAAAGGCACCTAGCTCGACCACATTGAACGACATAAGATTGTGTATTCCGGTAGATGAATCCTACTTTCTATAGTTACTCGTTGCTGCATTCCATAATCGTGGCATAGTTCACCTGTCTATGTAATTATTGAATAGTTTTCCTTAACTATGGTAATATGTAAATTAAGTACAGTAAAAAAAGAAAATATTTTTAAAAAGGAGATAGATAATATGGATGATAATTCCTCTCACACTAGCTTAGATAAATTACAGCAGTCCTTCCCGCCTCAGCCAGGACCTGGTAGCAATAGCTCAAGCCTCCCATCAGACGCCAACGATCAGGATGATGCAGTGTCGCCAAGCTTAGACCCACACACGAAAGAGACTGAGGATAAGCAAACATCGCCAGAATCTTCTTCTGATGCAGTAAAACTAGACACGGTAGTATTGAGTTCGGTTGCAGAGGGGGGCGAAGTGCTGCCAGCTGTACTGGAAGATAGTACTGTTGGACCTACTAGAATAGCAAACTCTGGTGACTATATAGTAACCGATAGCAATGACACTCAATATGTTATTAGTCCTGAAGACTTCAACGCTATCTATGCTTCAGATGAGCATATAGAATATGAAGATAAATCGGAAGTTATAGACGATCTTTATGTATCATATCTAAATGGAGAGCATGCTACCGTTGAGTTCGAGGGTGAGGATATAAGCTCGGTAGAGATTGGTGAACTAGGTATTGATGCGTCTTATGAAAAATATTTAGGCTATAGTAAAGAAGACTATAGAGAGCGTGTCCGCCTAGAAACTGAACTCCATAGAGCAGAATATGCATTACAAGAATTTGAGCTAACGAATACTGCTGTAAATAATGTACCAAAACTGATAGAGGATTCAGAAGGTTTAGTAAAACCCGATGCAGAAAATGAATGGATAGAGTTTTTAAATAATCAAGCTAGGGATTCGTATCACGGAGAAGATACTAGGGTAGCAATCGGCTTAATGAAAGCCCATAGTAAGGGAACGAGTACGGATGATTTGAAGAGGATGGTGGATGAACAAGGTTATGACGATACATTTTTTAGTATAGTCATGGCTACCATTAACCACTTCTATATAGATAGCGATAGCCTGGTAGCAAGTTTTAAATAATAGAAGATATTGTAGCCGAGTAATCTAAATTTCGAGAAATTTCTATATCACACCACAATTTGATATACTAAAAACACATGAAGTTACAAAGTTTGCAACAGCCGTATGCTATTATTATGGTCGGAATCCCGGGGAGCGGTAAAACACAATTTGCGCAAAAGTTTTCCGAAATGTTTGAGGCGCCATTTATTAACCTTGCTTATATTGCACAGCGAGCTAGCAGCCCAGAGGCTGCGGCCGAACTTGCCTACGCCTATCTAACCGAGCTACTAAAAACAAAAAGCACAATCTTACTAGAATTGAGTACCGATACGCGTACTCGAAGAACTGAAATTGCAAAAATTGTAAAGTCTGCTGGATTCAATCCACTTTTTGTGTGGGTGCAGGTTGACGAACAGACAGCCAAAAAACGAGTTATGAAGGCAAAGAACCTAACGTCAGATGACTTTGAATCACAGTTGAAGCAGTTTAGCGTACCACATCAAACAGAGCAGGCACTTGTAATTAGTGGCAAACATACATATAGTGCACAGGCGCGAGCTGTTTTGCGAAGGGTAGCAGAACCACGAGCAGCAGCTGCTAAACAGCAACGGCCAAATGAACGCCCTGGTCTCCAATTGCGTATTAAGTAATATGGCGACTAGTGAGCTTGATGATAAAGAGTTTGGTAGCATCCAGATACATAGAGTCCGTGGGCGACGAACTGCGTCACTACGGATAACTCCAGGCGGCAAGGTGCGCATTACCGTACCGCAGATGACACCTTTATTTATCGCAAAACGGTTGCTAGAAAGTTCACGTGTCTCCATACGTAAATTATTAGTTGAAAACATTTCAATAATATATCGCGATGGCATGCAGGTAGGTAAAAGCCATGTAGTACGAGTGGTTGGTGGAAATCGTCTAAAGGTCGAACGTATCGATCGCACTATACGGGCTATAGTCCCGCATACAATGAATATAGAGGACGGTCATGTTCAATCTGTAATTCGAGAGATGGCAGTTAAGGTTTTGCGCCGAGAGGCCAACCACTACCTGTCTAAGCGCCTTCGTTATCTTGCAGACAAGCATGACTTTAGCTATATGAAAGTTCAGTTTTCGCATGCTAGCTCGCGGTGGGGAAGTTGTAGCTCGAACGGTACTATTAGTTTGAATATAGCATTGATGAATGTGCCATTTGAATTAATCGACTACGTGATTTTACATGAATTGTGTCACACGCAAGCGATGAATCACAGCCAAGTTTTCTGGCAAAAGATGAGCGTTGTGTGTCCAAATTTTGAATTACACCGAAAAAACCTAAAAAAATTCACTCCAATTTGTTAAACTATTTATATGAAACATTTGGTGGGTAATGTAACTGAAGTAAATCGCGCAATAGATCGTGTTTTACGTATATTTATTTGGATCCTACCTACGCTGGCTATTGTGTACGGTGTTATTATTCTGCTCGGGTTCGTACCTGGAGTGCCTTATACATCAGCACCGGTATTTTATTTAGTAAGTTCAGCGCTTATGTTTTTATCTTTTGCCCAGCTAAAATTTCCAGGTAGTCGCACTCGGGGGGTCGCTTTTTATCTAGCTGCCTATCATATTTGTGTAGGCATAGGTATGTTTTTTGTTTACGGCATGAACACACCAATGGTACTGGTTTGGGGCATCTTGAGCCTCATTACAGTTATCTACTTTGGCATTGGCGCAAGTTTGTTAAGTCTAGGAGCCTTAGTTGGAGTTTTTGTGTTGTACTCCAATACAATCGGTTTTAAAGAGTCTTGGTTCCCAATTAACCTCATCACTTGCTTTATATTTCTTGGTGCAATTGTAGTTATTTACGCCTACTTACAGGAAGAAACGTACCGCAAGCAAGAAAAACTAGTGGAGGCGCGCAATGAGGAACGCGCTCAACGCCAGGCACTACTTACAACTATCAACAGTACCTCGCAGGCAATGTTTACGCTTTCGGCTAAAGGCAAGGTCCTGTTGTATAATTCTGCATTTTTGGCGTTAATCGATACCAACGTGTCGCTCGAGAAGGTCTCGATTGAAAAAATCATGCCCTTGAAATATGAAGATGGTAAGAAGTTCGATTATGCAAAAGCACTGAATGAGAAATTTCAGTTTTCAAGTGACGAACTTGTTTATCCGCTTGCAGATAATGATCGGCTAAATATTCGTCTCGATATTAACAGAGTATTTGATGAATCAAACCAAGAGGACATACGCTTGCAGCAATTCGTTTGCACAGCTCGCGATATCACAAAAGAAAAATCGCTAGAAGAAGAGCGTGACGAATTTATTAGTGTTGTTAGCCACGAGCTTCGTACGCCCATTACCGTCGCAGAGGGGACCTTGAGCAACGCAATGGTAATGGCCGACAGAAAAGATATACCCGCAGAAGTGGCAAGAAAAAGTCTATCGCTTGCACATGACCAAATAAGATTCTTAGCGAATATGGTGAACGATCTTTCTACTCTTTCTCGTGCCGAACGAGACGATGTGGGGAGCGCAGAGAATATAGATGTCAGGTTCTTGATGAACAGTTTGTTTAATGAATACGCACCTCAGGCTAAAAGAAGTGGGTTGGCGATGGATTTAGATATTGGGACCGACCTAGGTGCGGTGCACACAAATGAACTCTACTTGAAAGAACTACTGCAGGGCTTTATTACTAATGCAATAAAATATACCAAAAAAGGCACAGTGACACTGATAGCGAAAAAGCATAGCAAAGTTATTGTGTTTACAGTCAAAGATACGGGCATCGGAATTGCGAAGAGCGACCAGTCAAAAATCTTTGGAAAATTTTATCGAAGTGAAGATTATCGAACTCGAGAAACAGGTGGTACAGGGCTAGGCCTCTACATCGCTACGAAACTATCAAGAAAGATCGGTACGGAGGTAAAGGTGAAAAGTCGACTGAACCACGGATCGTCATTCAGTATAGAACTACCACTCGCGGGGTCTTAAGTATAGTATGTCTTGACATTTTACGGCAACTTATCTATACTTGGACTTGACAGTTTGCTTGTAAGCAAACTTTTTTAATTGGGAGAAAGTACGTGGCAAAGGCAAAAAAACCAACCACTAAAAAAAGTGCAGATTCGCAGGAAGATTCTACCGTTATTCGCATTTCGGCAAGTGACAATAAAGGCTCGACAAAAAAAGCTAAACGCACCACAAAGGCAGCAAAGACTAGTACAAAAAAGTCGCCTCAGGTGTCGAAGACAGACTCTGTAAGTCAGCAAAAAAAGAATGGTATTTTGCGTAGCTTTTTTGGTTATTTCATAGGTGCATGGCACGAACTAAAGCTCGTCCGCTGGCCTAACCGAAAGGCAACTTGGGGTTTAACCATTGCCGTATTGCTATTTTCAGCTTTTTTTGTAATATTTATTCTACTTTTAGATGCTGGATTTAAATATCTATTCGAATTAATGTACAGGCAATAAGAAAGGAATCATTGTTGTGGCAAAAAATCGATACGACTCAACTCGCCAATGGTATGCTATACATACCTATAGTGGCTACGAAGAAAAGGTAGCGGATAGTATTCGTCAACGGATTAACGCAGTAGATATGGCTGATAAAATCTTTGATGTTATGGTACCGAAAGAAAAACAAATCCAGATTAAAAATAGCAAACGCAAAGTTATCGAAGCTAAGATTTTCCAAGGTTACGTACTAGTAGAGATGAAGCTAACCGATGAAACTTGGTACATTGTGCGTAATACCCCAGGCGTAACCGGTTTTGTAGGTAGCGGCACTGAGCCGACTCCTGTAAGTGATAGTGAGATTAAAAAAATCAAAAAACGTATGGGTGTCGAGGATCCAAAGCATCAAATAGATTTTTCTGAAGGTGAAGTTGTGTCTATAACCGATGGTCCATTCAAGGGATTTGATGGTGCTATATCGGAGATTGATGCTGTAAAAGGCAAAATAAAGGTAATGGTCAGTATGTTTGGTCGTGACACCCCCGTCGAACTCGATGCCTTACAGGTGAAGAAGGTATAGTATGTCGGTTACACACGATTCACTTCCACACTTTCTTGATAATGTTAGAGATGGATACGGTGACCATAAGCCACAAGAGCCAAAGGATGTTCTTGATGCCCTAAACAGTCAGACTCTAGATACCCTGACACGGGATGAACTAGAGTGCCTACTTGGCCTTGCGCATGCTGCATTAACGGGCCTGCACGAATAGTCCGAAAGCTCCCTATAAAATAGTGTTGACTAAAACGTCTATTTTTGTTATAATATAATTTTAGTAACTAACCTATGTGAATTATATAATGAATACCAGAGCCGATAAGATAGTGCATGACACAGATACAGTAGCATCTCGCAGCCAAGCCCTTAATCCCGCAGATAGCTGTAGTTATATAGAGAACGAGCAGCGCTTAAAAGAAATGCGTCGCGTAATTAGTATCGGATTCAGGGCTATTGAAAAAGTGCGTAGTGAGATTTCACGCTGTGACGTCGAACTAGATGTGTTAACACGCGAGATAACAAGACTGGAACTTGCTACTGATGCGTATGTTGATATTGCCAACAGCCTAAAGCAGACAGTAGTAGACGAAAACGAAAATAACGATACTCCAACGCCAGAACATCGCGATAAGTTTATGTATGATTATATTGAACTAAAGGCCGCAATAGAAGAATATAATAATATACTTAGCGATAAGAGACATCTTGAGAATCGGTATGAACGACTAAAAGGCACCGAACTAACTCGTATTCAGCGAATCCACAGCACAGAACTTACGCTCAGCGAACAGCGAGCAATGATTGAGAAATTAGAAGCACTAAAACTAGCTCTTGAAACAATATTGAGTCCTGCTCCTAATAGTAATCATCTAGACGAATTGTAATTTTTTTGTTATAATTGTACAGTTACGCACTGCTAATGCTTCAATTTATAGCAGTAATCTAAAAAGGAATTTATAAAATGGCAAAGAAAATTATTGGTAACCTAAAGTTGCGTATTCCAGCTGGACGAGCAACTGCTGGTCCTCCTGTTGGATCAACTCTTGGTCAGTGGGGCCTAAACATGATGGATTTTATCAATCCATTTAATGACGCAACAAAAGGCGACATGGGTAAGGATGTAATTGTACATATTCAGGTATACGAGGACCGCACTTTTACATGGAAGAGCCTAGGCCAGCCTGTCGATGACATGATTCGTGAAAAAGCTGGTATAAAAAAGGGGAGTGGTAAGCCGCATACCGAAAAGGTTGGTAAAATTACCCGTGCACAACTAGCTGAGATTGCTGAAGTAAAGAAAGATCATCTAAACGCAATTGATGAAGAGGGCCGTATCAAGATCATTGCAGGCTCGGCACGTTCAATGGGTGTAGAGGTTACTGAATAATAACGTCTACCTGCGCCCACGAACAATATTTGTAAGCGCTACAGAAAGCTTCTTTGGTATTTTTCGAGGAAGCTTTTTTATTTGGGGTAAGCTATAAAAAGTATTCGTAGGTAGCAGTGACTCCAAGATATCGAGCATTGCATTGGAATCAGTAACACGATACTGAGCGTGAGTGTCACCGCCTCCGACCTTTATAGTAATAATTGGAGAAACGGCATTTTCATTAAGCGCTTTAAACATTTCTTCATCAGTATAATCATCTCCCGCGCATAGCACAAAGTCAGCATGAAACATACGAATAATGTCCTGAACCGTACGTCCTTTCGATGCCAAGAGGGGCTTTACTTCAACAATGCCCTTGCCTTGATGTACCGAAATTGGTGCGTTACGCAGTAGAGTGCGTAAATCATGTGCAAGTTCATGAGCACGCTTGTACGCAATCTCAGGTTCTACGTTAACATAGTGCCAGACCGTTGCGTAGTCCTTATCTTCGATTTCGGCGCCAGTTGTACGGTCAGTATAATATTCCATTTTTTTACGTATTTTCTTTTTATATTTAGCAAAATCAGTATGGATATGCTTCCAGTGTCGACCATAACGTGTCCACGCACCATGTTCGGCAACAAGTTTGATATTTTGTAATCCAAAAAACCATCGTCTTAATGCCGAACGAGGGCGACCGCTCACTATCACAACTGTACTGTTTGGTTGTTCTGTTAGTTGATGTAAAATTCGTAATATACGAAACCCTGGGGTAGCCGCTAAAATCGATGGCGTACGCAGATGACCCTTAAGGGTACCGTCATAGTCAAGGATTATCAGCTTTTGCTGTGCGTGCGCGTATTGTGCTTGCAACTGACTTACATGTAGGGCAGTTAGATGCTTTTGACCTTTTGTACTGTGAGCCCCAACCTTATTAAGGTCGCCCACGGCAGTACTAGCCCATTGCTGGACTGTCGACATCTTTATGCGGCTCTGCATATGCTTTAATCGCTCGCGTTGTTTAGCAACAGGCATTTCTAGGCCTTCACGAACCGCATTCATGATCGACCGACTGTCGTTTGGATTTATAGTTATTGCTTCTGTGAGCTCGTCGATAGCACCCGCCATTTCACTCAAAATTAGAACACCTGCACGGCGTTTTTTTGCAGCGATATATTCTTTAGCGACTAGGTTCATTCCGTCGCGAATGGGTGTAACTAGCATTACATCAGCTCGCGCATATAATGCAACAATCTCGGCAAACGGCCTATTTTGAAACTGATAAGAGATAGGTGCCCAGTTAACTGTTCCGTATGTCCCGTTAATACGACTGACTGTTTTTTCAATTTCGTCACGCAGCGACCTATAAGCATTAACTTCGGTACGAGAAGGAACAGCGATTATCAGCAACGTAACCCTTTCGTGATATTCAGGATATTCTTCTAGTAACAGTCGGAAGGCTTCGAGCCTTTCGAGAATACCTTTTGAATAATCAAGCCTATCGATAGAAAGAATTAGTTTTCGGTTTCTATACAATGTGTCTAGTGCGGATAGTGCTTTCTTGGTTTCTGAAGACTCTAACTGCAAACGGAACTTCTTGTAATCTATGCCTATTGGATATGTTGCAACCTGGGTTGTAGCACCGTTATGGTCAATAGTCCGGCCAGAAGCAGTTGACCCTAATAATCGTACGCAGCTACTAATAAAATGTAGACCGTAGTCGTATGTATGAAAACCCACGATATTAGAGCCCAAAAGACCTGCAAGGATATTTTTGCGCTGAGGAAGCAAGCGAAAAATTTCAAAATTTGGAAAAGGAATATGCAGAAAAAATCCTATTGTAGATAAGGGAAGTTTAGATCGCACTAGCTGGGGCAATAGCATTAAATGGTAGTCATGAATCCATATCACCGCCTTGGGGCTTGCCATGGCAGCAATTGCTTTTTGGAATGTTTTATTGACTTTTTCGTATGCCTTCCAGTATTCATCGCGATAATGAGCGAGGGATTGAAAATAATGGAACAGAGGCCAAATAGTATCGTTAGAATAGCCTTCGTAGTATAGTTTAATTTCGCGGGCATTCAAGAAAACGGGCGCACAGCCAACTTCAATGAACCTATCAGTTATCTGTCGCTTTTCTTCTTTAGTAAGATCATTGCTAGGTATTCCACACCAGCCAATCCAAATTTGATCGGGGCCTTCTAGTGATGACATAGCTGTGGCTAAACCACCTGTACTAGATACGAATTCAATAGCACCGCTCTCTGATCGAACGGCGCTAATTGGCAAGCGATTCGATACTATAACCTGGGTGTATAACCTCATAGATATTATCTATAGTATAGCACAGCGCTTGTCGACGATTACAATGCTCTAATAAATGAATGCACCGAACGTTCCGGGCTTGACTGTGCGCTCGTTATAGTTACCTGCACGGTAGTTCCAGCCCATTTCGGAAATATTGTAGCTACCATCGGCATTTACTGAATTCACATAGGCGACGTGTCCATTTGTAACAGCTACCGCACCAGCCTGTGGTGTAGTGCCGGTAGATTTACCCTGTGACTGGGCGGCACTAATCCATCCGTAGCCTGCATTACCATACACAGGTACGTCTGGACGACGTGAATGTACGTAATCTGTACACCACATACCGTTGCCTACATAGTAGCTATTTGCGTTCACGGGTGCACTGGTATAACCACGCGTCGTGTATGTTGTCGCAGTTGTCGCAACAGTACTTACTGAGGGGGCTGTTGCAAGAGTAGCCTGGTAATTGCTAAAACGATCAGGTAGCTGCTCACCCTCTTTCGGTATACGGATTTTTTGACCAAAATCGATTGCATCCGGGTTACTGATATCGGCATTTGCATTAAATAATCGTACGTAGGTAGTTTTATTTGCGTCTGCTATCGAGCTCAACGTATCACCTTCCTTTACCTCAACTACTACATCTTTTGGCTTTTCTGTAGCAGCTTTATCTGTTGCATACGTCGACGACGGTGCACCAAATAATGCAATTGCACCTATAATAGCAACTGCTGTTAATTTTACACTAAGTTTCATTGTTTCCTCCTTGATTAGACCCCCACGTATTGAGTATTCTTAATATATAAGCGTGGGCATTTTGTGCCTACATTGATATAGCTGTGCCAAGACCATTTCAAAAAACACAAAAATAATCATATCAAAGCATAGTGCTAGTGTCAATTGTCTATACACTAAATATACCGCTTATCGTGTAATTGCATCTGGTAATATTAGAGATTGTATTAATTACAATTCACATTTTTTGCATACTAGCTCAATAAAGAATCTGGACGTTTATCATTTTTTTACAACACTTAGTATATTGACCAGTCAGCTAATGCGTACGGTAAAATAAGTACAGTTGTGCAGGTATCGAATCTACTTTCTTTCTACCTGCAGACTTAATTAAATAAAGATATTACTCTTTAACCAACTCAGCTACTTCAAACATTTGTACGGTTCACGCGGCAGCCGTACACAAGTTTCGTAGCTCATACTCACCACCGCCGCGATAGTCTTATAAACATTTATCCACCACATAGGAGAGTATGCTATGAAACTACCAAATTTTTCAGTTACTTCATACCAATTTGAATCAGGTATGTGTATACCGCGTCGCGTCGAGCTCGATGGCGTCAGCTATTATTTTATTGACTGCGGACTAAAAATACAGGTAAGCGTTAAAGGTCGTGGGTGTATGATAATTACGTTTACAGATGGAGTTCGCACATTTCACTTGAAGGGTGACCGAAAAGGCAGTAACTGGCAGCTAGTAAAGGTTGCGTGATTGTGCTATAATTATATTATAACTACATCAATGCTGGGAGGCTGATATAAAAGCCGTTCGTACCACAGAAAGGATTTATAAATACATGGCAAAAAAAGCCGACTTACTTGAAAAAGCGAAAGAGCTAAAGCTCGAGGTGAGCGAAAAGAATACTATAGCCGAGATCGAGGCAATGATCGCAACCAGTGAAAAGCACGAAGTGCGCGAAGCACATGTAGCAAAAGCCGGTAAGCGTAGTGAAAAAGCGCTGAAGGAAGCTGAAGAAAAAGCAGAAAAGGAAGCGCGCAAAGAAGCGGGTGACACTACCCCGCAGGCCGAGGACGCGGAAGCTCATACAAAAAAGGGCCCGAAACCAATCACTCGTCCACGTATTGAGCGTCGCGGTAAAAAATATCAAAAAGTTGCTAAAGAAATCGAGACAGGCAAAATATATACGCTAGCCGAAGCTATGCAGCTTGCTACAAAAACAAGCCCCGTGAAGTTCGATGCCAGCGTTGAAGTGCATGTACGGCTAGGGGTTGACCC
>OEIV010000981.1_pt1 | contig 14111 bp, 11 predicted proteins | sample 1539231 | NCBI WGS metagenome assembly OEIV01 (sample SAMN03794762, study PRJEB22550) | activated sludge metagenome | feature: wastewater treatment plant; material: activated sludge; isolation source: Wastewater treatment plant of a petroleum refinery complex | place: Argentina: Buenos Aires ...
GGCGGCGGTGACGAACTGGATGGGGTCGCGCGCCTTGGCCAGCGCAGGCGCCCAGGCCGCCTCGTGGGCGACAAGGGCCTTCGCCACCGCGCCGAGATCGCCGTCGGTGTCGCGCCAGACGCCCTCCAGGCGGGCGGCGAGCCCGTCGTCGGGGGTGTCGGCGGTGAAGTGCGCGGCGAGCTTTCGCGCCAGCCGCTTCGCCGTCGCCGGGTGACGGGCGAGCGCCGTCAGGGCGTCGATCCCGGCCTGCTCGCCTTCGTCATAGGTCCGGCCCAGCACGGTCTTCGCGCCCGGTTCGTGGCGGTTGGGCGCGAACACGAAAGCGTCGTCGCCGTCGAGATACTCCTTCGGCCGCACGGTCCAGCCGGTCAGGATCTTGGCCAGTTCCACGATGTCGGCCTGGGTGTAGCCGCTGCCCGCGCCCAGCGTGTGCAGCTCCATCACCTCGCGGGCGTAGTTCTCGTTCAGCCCCTGCTCGCGGCGGCGGCCCGCCCTGGAGTTCGGGCCGGCGGAGGTCGCGTTGTCGAGAAAGAGCAGCATCGCGGGATGCCGGGCGCTGGCCAGCAGCATGTCGGCGAAGCGGCCCGTCACATGGGGGCGGATCGCGCTGCGCTCGTAGTCGAAGGCGAAGGGCGCGACCCGCAGCTTCGATCCGGCGTTGATCGAGAAATGGTTCGACCAGAACCAGACCAGACGCTCGTGGAACGGCGTGTCGCTGACGAAGGCGGCGCGCATCCGCACGGCCACCGCCTTGCGCGCGCCGTCGCGAATCTCGGCGGCGAAGTCGCGCCGGGCCATGGCGTCGCCGCGCAGTTCGCCGCGGTCGGGGGCGGCGCGGATGATGTCGGCGGCGCGCGGCAGGGCGTCGTAGCCGTCGGGATCGCGCTGGCGGGCGATCTGTCCGGCCAGCCAGCCGGCCGGATCGCCGAGCCGGGCGCGTTCGCCCGGCCGAGCGCCGAGCCCGAATCTGTGGAGCGCCAGCTCCGGCGTTGCCTGCATAACCTGCGTTCCGCCCTTGATCATCGCCCGTGGTCCAGTCTAACGCATCCCCGCGGCGCTTCCGTCGCGCAACGCCTGGACCTCGCCATGACAGAACGTCGCAACGGCCTGACCTATGCGGACTCCGGCGTCGACATCGACGCGGGCGAGGCGCTGGTGGAGCGCATCAAGCCGCTGGCGAAATCGACCAGCCGGCCGGGCGCGGACGTCGCGCTGGGCGGTTTCGGCGGGCTCTTCGATCTGAAGGCCTGCGGCTTCCGCGACCCCGTCCTGGTCGCCGCCAATGACGGCGTCGGCACCAAGCTGAAGCTCGCCATCGAGACCGGCATCCATTCGGGCGTCGGCATCGACCTGGTGGCGATGAGCGTCAACGACCTCGTCGTCCAGGGCGCGCAGCCGCTGTTCTTCCTCGACTATTTCGCGACCGGCAAGCTGGACGTCGAGGAGGCCGCAACGGTCATCGCCGGGATCGCCGAGGGCTGCCGCCAGGCGGGCTGCGCGCTGATCGGCGGCGAGACGGCCGAGATGCCGGGCATGTATGCGGGCAAGGACTACGACCTCGCGGGCTTCGCGGTCGGCGCGGTGGAGCGCGACGCCATCCTGCCCCGCCTCGCGGCGATCGGCCCGGGCGACGCGGTGATCGGCCTCGCCTCCAGCGGCGTCCATTCCAACGGCTTCTCGCTGGTCCGCCGCATCCTCGCCGACAGCGCCCTCGGCCTCGCCGACGAGCTTCCTTTCGCCATCGGCCTCAGCATCGGCGCGGCGCTGCTGGAGCCGACACGCATCTATGTGAAGGCGATCCTCGAGGTTCTCGGCAAGCACAAGGTCAAGGGCTTCGCCCACATCACCGGCGGCGGCATCACCGAGAACCTGCCGCGCGTCCTGCCCGAAGGCGTCGATGCCGAGATCGACCTTGCGGCGTGGAAACTGCCGAGACTCTTCGCCTGGCTGCAGTCGCTGGGCGGCATCGCCGGACACGAGATGCTGCGCACCTTCAACTGCGGCATCGGCATGATCGCGATCGTCGCGGCGGAGGAGGCCGACGCCGTCGTCAAGGCGTTCGCGGCGGCGGGCGAAAGTGCCGTCCGCATCGGCACGCTCGTCCCCGGCTCGGGCGAGGCGAAGGTCGTCTATCGCAACACGCTGGAGAGCGCGTGAGCGCGGGGCGGCTGCGCGTCGCGGCGCTGATCTCGGGCCGCGGCTCGAACCTCAAGGCGCTGCTCGACGCGGCGGCGGACCCGGCCTGCCCGTTCGAGATCGTCCACGTCTTCTCCAACCGGCCGGACGCGGGCGGCCTCGCCCATGCGGCGGCGGCCGGCGTGCCCGCGACGGTGATCGATCACAAGCTCTTCGCCTCGCGCGAGGCCTTCGACATGGCGCGGGACGACGCGCTCGCCGCCGGCAGGCCCGATGTCGTCGCCTTCGCCGGCTTCATGCGTATCCTGACCAACGCCTTCGTCGAGCGCTGGCGCGGCAAGGCGGTGAACATCCACCCTTCGCTGCTGCCCCTCTTCAAGGGCCTCTACCCGCAGCGCCAGGCGCTGGCGGCCGGCGTCGCGGTCAGCGGCTGCACGGTGCACTGGGTGACGCCGGGGGTCGACGAGGGCCCGGTCATCGCCCGGGCCGAAGTGCCGGTCCTGCCCGGCGACACCGAGGACGCGCTGGCGGCGCGCATCCTCGTCGAGGAGCACAGGCTCTACCCCCGCGCGCTGGCGATGATCGCCAGCGGCGCGGCGAAGTTTCCTGAAGGCTAGCCGCGATCAGCCGGTGATCTCGATCGCCGCGAAGAAATAGGCGATCTCGCGGGCGGCGCTGGCGGCGCTGTCCGAGCCGTGGACCGTGTTCGCCTCGATCGACTCGGCGAATTCCTTGCGGATCGTGCCGGCGTCGGCATTGGCCGGGTTGGTCGCGCCCATCACCTTGCGATAGGCGGCGATGGCGTCCTCGCCTTCCAGGACCTGCACGACGACGGGGCCGGAGGTCATGAAGGCCACCAGATCGTTGAAGAAGCCGCGCGCCGCGTGCTCGGCATAGAAGCCTTCGGCCATCGCCTTGGTGAGCTGGATGCGCTTCTGCGCGACGATCTTCAGGCCCGCGCCTTCGATCACGGCGTTGACCTTGCCGGTCAGGTTGCGGCGGGTGGCGTCCGGCTTGATGATCGAGAGCGTGCGTTCGGTGGCCATTTTCGGGCGTCCTGTCTGGTCTGTCCTGAGAATTGGCCGGGCTTATAGCGGCGGCCCCCGCCGCCCCGCAAGCGTTGCCGTTTGCGCCGCAGCAAAAGCCGGGCTATTCCCCCGCCCATGCTGACCATCGACGACTTTTCGTGCCGGATCGCCGGGCGCCTGATCATTGACCATGCCTCGGCCTTCATCCCGTCCGGACACAAGGTCGGGCTGGTCGGCCGCAATGGCTCGGGCAAGACGACGCTGTTCAAGGCGATCCAGGGCCTGCTGGAATCCGAGAGCGGCCGCATCTCGCTGCCCAAGGGCCTCAGGATCGGCGGCGTCGCCCAGGAAGCCCCGGCCAGCTCGACCTCGCTGCTCGACGTGGTGCTCGCCGCCGACACCGAGCGCGCCGCCCTCCTCGCCGAGCGCGACACGGCCAGCGATCCGCACCGGATGGCCGAGATCGAGACCCGGCTTTTCGACATCCAGGCGCAGGCCGCCCCGGCCCGCGCCGCCGCGATCCTTGCCGGCCTCGGCTTCGGGGCCGAGGACATCGTGCGTCCCTGCTCCGACTTCTCCGGCGGCTGGCGGATGCGCGTCGCGCTCGCCGCCGTCCTCTTCGCCGAGCCCGACCTGCTGCTCCTCGACGAGCCGACCAACTATCTCGACCTCGAAGGCGCGCTGTGGCTGGAGGACTATCTCGCCCGCTATCCGCACACCGTGCTGCTGATCAGCCACGACCGCGACCTGCTGAACCGCGCGGTCGATGCGATCCTCCACCTCGAGCACGGCAAGCTGACGCTCTACACGGGCGGCTTCGACCGCTTCCAGCAGCAGCGGGCGATGAAGCTCGACCTGCTGAAGGCCGCCAAGTCCAAGCAGGACGCGCAGGCCAAGCACCTCCAGGCCTTCGTCGACCGCTTCAAGGCCAAGGCCTCCAAGGCCCGCCAGGCGCAGAGCCGGGTCAAGGCGCTGGAGAAGATGCAGGCCATCGTCATTCCGGAATCGGAGCGCGTCGCGCCGATCGTCTTCCCCGAGACCGAGAAGATGTCGCCGCCGGTGCTGGTGTTCGAGAACGTCTCGGCCGGCTATGGCGACCATGTGGTGCTCTCGAAGCTGACGCTGCGCATCGACCCCGACGACCGCATCGCGCTGCTCGGCAAGAACGGCAACGGCAAGTCGACCTTCGCCAAGCTGATCTCGCAGCGCCTGAAAGCGATGGGCGGCAGCGTCGTGCGCTCGCCAAAGCTGCGGGTCGGCTACTTCGCCCAGCACCAGGTCGATGAGCTCGACATGGACGGCACGCCCTTCAGCCACATGCAGAAGAAGATGCCGGACCAGGTGGAATCCAAGGTCCGCGCCCGCTGCGGCTTCTTCGGCTTCGGCGCCGACAAGGTGATGACCAAGATCGCCAAGCTGTCGGGCGGCGAGAAGGCGCGGCTGCTGCTGGCGCTCGCCGCCTTCGACGCGCCGCACATCATGGTGCTGGACGAGCCGACCAACCATCTCGACATCGAGGCGCGGGCAGCGCTCATCGAGGCGATCGCCTCCTATGACGGCGCAGTGATCCTCGTCAGCCACGACCGCCATCTGATCGAGACCAGCGCCGACCAGCTCTGGCTGGTCGCGGACGGCCGCGTCGCGCCCTTCGAGGGCGACATGGACGACTACGAGGACTACGTGCTCGGCCGCAAGGGCAAGCCCGGCTCGGCGGTGCAGGCCCAGGCGGCGGCCGCCGCCGAGAAGCAGTCGAAGGCGGACCAGCGCAAGGCGAACGCCGGCAAGCGCAGCGAACTCGCGCCGCTGAAGAAGAAGTCGGACGCCGCCGAGAAGGAAGTCGCCCGCCTCGCCGCCGAAATCGCGAAAATCGAAACCGCCCTCGCCGACCCCAAGCTCTACAAGGCCGAGCCCTTCAAGCTGCTCGACGCGACCAAGCAGCGGGGCGAGCTGAAGAAGAAGCTGGCCGAGGCCGAAGCGGTCTGGATGGAAGCCCTCGAACACTACGAGGAAGCGCAGCGCGAGACGGCCTAGTCCTTCAGCGTGAACGCGATGTCGACCTGAAGGTCCAGCGGCGCGGCGATGGCGGCGGGCACGACGGGATACGGTCCGGCCCGGCGCACCGTCGCCAGGGCCTCCTTGTCGAGCGCCGCGTGGCCCGATGACGCCACGAGGCTCTCGCCGCTGACCCCGCCGTCCCGGCTCAGCGTGAAGGCGATGCGCGCCGTCCCCTCCTCGCGCCGCGCCCGGGACGACGACGGGTAGCGCTTCGCCGCCATGATCTTCGCCATCACCGCGCCGGTATAGCTGGGCGGCGCTGTCGGCTCCGCCGGCTGTGGCGGCGGCGGCGGCGGCTCGGCCGCGGGCGGCGCCGGCATGACGGCCGGTTCCGGGATGGCAGGGGGCGCCGGATCGGGCGACGGGGGCGCCGCCACCGGCCGCGGCTTCAGCGGCATCGGTTCGGCCCGGCTGACCGGTTCGTCCGGCCTGAGCGGCACGGTGGCCTGCGGGGGTTGGGGACGGGCGAGCGAGACGATGGCGACGGGCCGGTAGGCGGCCGGCTGCAGGACAGGCGCCTTGTGCCAGCCGAAGGTCAGGGCCACCAGCAGCGCCAGATGCAGACCGATCGCCAGCGCTGCCGCGATCAGGCGCGCCGGGGCATCCGTCCGGCGCTTGGCGGCCTCGCCTGGACGCGTGGGGGGCTCTGGCCGACCGCCGCGTCCCGACCATGCCTTGGCGGCCGTGGCAAGCCGCGCCGTCTGGCCCGGCCGGCCGCTATGCACCCTGCGCAGCGTCCGAGGCGGCGGCGGCAGGTTTGTCTCCATGCCCGCCATCGCGCCGCTCAGAACTCGGCCGTGAGGCCGAGCTTGAAGGTCAGCGGCGCGCCCGGGGTGATGTTCGTGTTGCTGTGGGCGTTGGGGAAATAGGTTTCGTCGAAGAGGTTCTCGACGTTGAGCTGGAGAGCCAGGCTTTCGTTCACGTCGTAGAAGACCGCCAGATCGACCCGCGTGAACCCCGGCAGGCGGACCGTATTGTCGATGCCGGCGAAGCGCGCGCTCTGGTGGATGACGCCCAGCGCGGCGGCGAATTCGGGCGTGAACTGGACCTTGTTCCACAGGCCCAAGGTGTGGTGAGGCGCATTGGCGGCTTCGGTCGGCGCCGCAGTCGCGCTCGCCACCAGTTCGGCGTCGAGATAGCCGTAGGATGCGATGACGCTCCAGCCCTCGGCCAGTTCGCCCGACAGGCTGAACTCGACGCCCCGCGTTTCCTGCCCATCCACGAGGATCGACTGGGCGGGATTGTTGGGGTCCGTCACGATGATGTTGGCGCGCTCCAGCTGGAAGACCGCGACGTCGAGCTGCAGCGCCGGCAGGATCTGCCATTTCGCGCCGATCTCGTAGTTGGTGAATTTCTCAGGCTCGAACGCGGCGTTGGTCGGCGTGAGCGAGGTGAACTGAACGCCCGAGCGGGGGAGATAGCTGACCGCGTAGCTGGCATAGAGCGAGACGTCCTGCGCCGGCTTGTAGATCAGGCCGGCGCGCGGCGACCAGAGATCGTCCTCGGTCTCGATGCGCACATTCGTGCGGCGGTTGAGGAAATCGACGCGGAAATTGTCGTAGCGCAGGCCGAGCACCAGCTGAAGCTGGTCGGTCAGTTCGATCTGGTCCTGCAGGTAGACCCCGACGAACTCGGTCGTGCCCTCATTGCTGGCGTCGCTCGCGCTCGGCGCCCAGACCAGGTTGGCGTCGATGGTCGGGCTGGCGAGCGGCACGAAGATCGAGGTGGCATTGCCGAAATCGGCGAAATACCCGGTGAGGCGCAGGTTCTCGGTACGCTGCTGTCCGTACTCGACGCCCGCCAGCAAGGTGTGGCGGACGGCGCCGGTGTCGAAATAGGCGGTCAGGTCGGTCGCGTTGATGAAGTTCTGGCGCAGCTGTTCGTTGTTGTAGGCGGAAATCGACACCGCCGTGCTGGGCGCAAAGACCTCGGCGCCGATCACCACGTTGGCGGCGTTCAGCGCGCCCGGGAAGACGTTCTGGTACTTCTTGTCGTAGTCGGCGTAGCGCAGCTTGTTGCGCAGGACGATCCCGTTGTCGAAGCGGTGCTCCAGGCCGAGCGAGAGGGCATCGACATAGGCATGGACGGGGCTGTCGCCGGGGTCGCCGAAGAAGGTCGAGCGATCGACCCCCGGCACCGGACCGGCGGGCGGGGCCCGCGGTCCCCCGCGCCGGCTGGGGATGGCGCCGGCGGCCGTGCGCTCGTCCTCGAAGTGCTCGTAGCCGAAGGTCAGCAGCGTCTCGGAGCCCAGCAGAAACGACGCCGTCGGATTGAGGCCCCAGCGCTGAAGCGTCACGCCGTCACGAAAGCTTGCGGAATCCTCGAACAGGCCCGTCAGCCGGATGGCCGCGGACTCGCCCACGGCCTCGCCGATGTCGAAGGTGCCGCGATAGTGCTCGTGCATGCCGAGTTCGAGGCGCAGCTGGCGCACCCGCTCCCAGTCGGCCTGCCGGCTCACGCGATTGATCAGGCCGCCGGTGGCGCCGCGGCCGAAGATCATCGCGTTCGGCCCCTTCAGCACCTCGATGCGGGCGACATTGTAGAGGTCGCGGAAATACTCGACGTCGTCGCGCACGCCGTCGAGGAAGAAGTCGGCGGTCGAGGTCACGCCGCGCAGCACGGCGGCGTCGCGATTGCCCTCGCCCTGGGCGAAGGTCGCGCCCGGGACATAGCGCACCGCGTCGCCCATGCTGACGATCGCCTGGTCCTCGATCTGCTGCGCAGTCACCACCGTGACGGCCTGCGGCACATCGATGAGATCGGTGTCGGTCCGGGTCGCGGTCCCCGTCCGCTCGGCGCGATAGCCCTTGTCCTTGGGCGGCAGGATCGAGAACCCCTCGGGCCCTGTCGCTTCGACCTCGACCGTGCCGATGACCTCGCCCGCGCCGGGGTCCGCGGCCTGGGTCTCGGCGGCAAAGGCCGGATGGGCGTGCCAGAGGCCGGCGAGGCCGGCTGCGGCGAGGGGCAGCAGTCGGCGCTGACGATTGGCGGACCTGGACATGGGAGGCTCCCCTGAAGGCGGCCGGACGGCCTGCGCGAATGCGAATGCGAATGCGGCGCAGTTCTAGATCAGCCTCTTGAGTATGACAATACGAATGACTCGCAATACGAGGGCGGCATGGGCGAATTTCGGGCGGTCGAGTTGCCGGGGTGCTGCTTGAGGACGGCGACAGGAGGCCGTCCGCCAGCAGGCGGGCCGTCTAGGCCTGCTTCTCCCAGCGCCCGGTCTCGGCCTGTTTCCAGTAGGTGACGCCATGGCCGGCGGCCTTGGCGTCCTTCCAGTAGCCGCGCGCCTCGGCGACCGCGGCCTCGTCGCGGCCGTCGAACAGCAGGATGACCCGCTCCAGCGCCGCCATGGCGGACCAGTCGCCCGGCTGCGCGCCATCGACCAGGAACAGCGCCTGCGCCCGGTTGGGGTTCTCGTCGGCATCGGTCAGGAAGATCGGCTGGCGCTCGGGGAAGCCGTCGGCATGGCGGCCGTGCGGCAGGAAAGATTCCGCCCGCCAGGTCCACAGATGGGCGTCCAGCGCATCGACCCGCTCGGGGCCGCCGGCCCGTACCACTGCCCGCCAGCCGCGCTCCAGGGGCTTCTGCAGCAGCGGCGGCAGCGCCGTCTCCAGCGTCTCGCGCTGGAGGTGGTAGAACCACACTTCCGTCACGCGTAGCTCTCGGGACGGGAGGGATCGTCGGGCAGTTCGGGGGTCAGGAAGTTGAACGGACGGCCGCGCGAATTGGCGCGCCAGCCGGCCTCCATCGCCTGCCGGATGCTCGTCTCCAGCAGGATCCTGAATTCCCGCGGCCGGTCCGGCCAGCTGCGCGGCCGGCCGTGCTGCGTCTTGGTGTAGGGAAACTCGACGATCAGCTCGCGGAAATTTTCCGACGCACGCACCGAAACGCGCAGGCCCATATAGCCGTCCGTCGACCATTGCGGCTCGCTCAGCACCGCCCAGACGAGCGGCTCGCCGTCGATGTCGATGGTCTCGGGAACCTGCTTCCCGCGTCCCTTTTTCGCGTTGTACATCGCCTATCCCTTCAGGCGTTCGGCGAGCCCCGCAGGGCGGGGCTCGCCTCCTCGCTAGCCCTCCGCGACATCCTTCACGAAGCGGTCGAGCAGGCGCACGCCGAAGCCGGTCGCGCCTTCCGGATGGATGTGGCGCGCCTTGGCGCTCCAGGCGACGCCGGCGATGTCGAGATGCGCCCACTTGGTCTCGTTGACGAAGCGCTGGAGGAACATCGCGCCGACGATCGAGCCGCCGAAGCGGCTGCCGGTGATGTTCTTCATGTCGGCGCAGGCCGAGTCGATCGCCCGGTCGAGCGACTCGACCAGCGGCAGGCGCCACACCTCCTCGCCGACCGCCTTGCCGGCCGCCGTCAGTTCGGCCGACAGCGTGTCGTCGTTCGAGAACAGGCCGCCATGGTCGAGGCCGAGGGCGATCATGATCGCCCCGGTCAGCGTGGCGAGGTTCACCATGTAGCGCGGCTTGAAGCGGTCCTGCGTGTACCAGAGCGCGTCGGCCAGCACGAGGCGGCCTTCGGCGTCGGTGTTCCAGACCTCGATCGTCTGACCCGACATCGAGGTCACGATGTCGCCGGGACGCTGCGCGTCGCCGTCCGGCATGTTCTCGACGAGGCCCAGCACGCCGACGACATTGGCCTTGGCCTTGCGCGTCGCCAGCGCCTTCATGGCGCCGGCGACGGCGCCGGCGCCGCCCATGTCCCACTTCATGTCCCACATGCCATCGCCCGGCTTCAGCGAGATGCCGCCGGTGTCGAAGGTGACGCCCTTGCCGACCAGGGCGATCGGGGCTTCCTTGGCCGCCCCGCCCTTCCACTGCATGACGACGAGCTTGGACTCCTTGGCGCTGCCCTGGCCGACGCCCAGCAGCGCGCCCATGCCCAGCTTCTTCATTTCCTTCTCGCCCAGCACCTCGACGACGACGCCGAGCTTCTTCAGCTCGGCGCAGCGGTCGGCGAAGCTCTGCGGATAGATGACGTTGGCCGGCTCGGTGACCAGGTCGCGGGTGAAGGTGACGCCGGCGATCGCCGCCTCGTGGGCCTTCCACTGCTTTCGGGCGGCGGCCGGATCGCCGGTCTGCACCTCGATGGTCTTCACCGAGGGCTTCTGATCGTCCTTCAGCTTGGTGCGGTACTTGTCGAAGCGATAGCCGCGCAGCACGGCGGCCAGCGCCACATGGCCGGCGATCTCGGCCGAGACGTCCAGCGCGAAGACGAGCTTGGCTTCGCCGCAGGTCAGAAAGCGGGCGATCACCGCGCCGCCGACCGCCTCGCCGACCAGCGGGTCGATCGCCTCGGCCTTGCCGAGCCCGACCAGGACCACCCGGCCGCCGGCCGCGCCGGCGACGTCGACGATCTGGCCCTTGGCGCCGGTGAAGCGGTTGCGCTTCGCCGCCGCCGCGACCGCCCCGCCCGAGGCCTTGTCGGCCGCAGCCGCCTGCGCCATCAGTTTTCCGCCCTCGGTGGCTCCGACGATCAGCACCCCGTCCTTGACCGGGCCGAAGCCCGAAAACCGCACATCCATCATGAATTCCCTGTCACGCGCCAGAAGGCGCGGCCGGTGCCCCAATCAGGACGATTGCGGCGCGGCGCGCGCATGATTAGATCGGGGCCGGACTCAAGTGGGGTCCCGCCCCGGATTGGGGCAGACCTAGAACAAACCGCGTCGGCGCGGAAGCGGCTTGTAGCCGCTCGCGCGCGTGTGATCGCAAGAAGGCGCCTGATGACGCGGCTCGGCCGGTACATATTCGACGAGGCGTTCCGGCCGTTCGTCTTCTTCGTGGCGGCGCTGGCCGCCATCGTCTGGCTGTCGCAGTCGCTGCGCTACGTGAACGTGATCGTCGACCAGGGCCAGTCGGCCTTCATGTTCCTCTATCTGATCGTCCTGATGCTGCCGAGCCTGCTGATCTTCGTGATCCCGGCGGCCCTGCTCTTCGCCGTCTTCTACGCGCTGTTCCGCCTGCAGGGCGACAGCGAGCTGGTCGTGCTGGCGGCAGCCGGACGCTCGCGCCTGTCGATCGCCTGGCCGCTGGTCGTGCTGGCGGCGGGGGCGGCGCTGCTGCACCTGGCGGTCAATCTCTACCTGATGCCGCTCGGCCAGCGCACGCTGAAGGACCTGATGTACCAGATCCGCGGCGATCTCGTTTCGAACGTGCTGCGCGAGGGACAGTTCACGACGCCGTCCGACGGGCTGACCGTCTATGTCCGCGAACGGTCGGGGGCGTCGAGCGCGCGCGGCATCCTCGTCCACGACAACCGCGATCCGCTGACCGCGACCACCTACATGGCCGAGGCGGGCGAGATCGTTCCCAGCGACGCCGGCCCGCGCTTCGTGCTGGTGAACGGCAACGTCCAGCGGGTCGAGGCGCCGGGCCGCATCGCGACGCTGCAGTTCGACCGCTACGTGATCGACCTGGCGCCCTTCCAGAAGGGCGAGCGGGGCGACGATCGCGGCACGCAGGAGCGCTATCTGGGCGAACTGCTCGATCCCGGCGCGAGCGTCGCCCCCGACCGGCGGCGCAACTACTTCGCCGACGCGCACGAGCGCCTGTCCTCGCCGCTCTACAGCTTCGTCTTCGTGCTGATCCCCGCCGCCGCCATCCTGGCGGTCGGTTCGGCCCGCCGCTCGATCGGCCTCAGGATCGGCCTGGCGGCGCTCGTCGCCCTGTCGATCCGCATGGCCGGGCTCGGGGTCCGGGGGGCCGTCGGCTCCAACAGCGATCTCTGGCCGCTGCTCTACGCCGTGCCGCTCGTAGGGATCGCCGGGGCGCTCGTCTGGCTGTCGGGCTGGACGCCGCGGCGCAGGCCGGCGCCGGCGCCGCCGGAAGAGGCGGCCGCATGACGCCGTTCGTGCTCGCCCGCTATCTCACCTGGCGCTTCCTGCTGTCCTGCGGGGCGGTGGCGGCGGCGCTCGCCGCCTTCGTCTTCATCATCAACCTCGCCGAGTTGCTGAACCGCAGCGCCGGCAAGGACGAAATGACCTTCGGCATCGCGCTGGCGATGTCGGTCTTCAAGCTGCCGCTGACGCTGAACAAGCTGCTGCCCTTCATCGTGCTGTTCGGCGCGATCTGGATGTTCGCGCGCCTGGCGCGCTTCCACGAACTGGAGGCGATCCGCGCCTCGGGGGTCTCGGCCTGGCAGTTCATCGCCCCGCCGGTCGCGGTGGCGATCCTCGCCGGGGTCGCCTCGACGCTGGCGATCAACCCGATCGCCGCCAATGCCGCCAGCCAGTTCGAGCAACTGGAGGCGCGCTATCTGCGCGGCCGCGTGTCGATCCTCGCGGCGCTGCCGACCGGCGTCTGGCTGCGCCAGGCCGACGAAGGCGGCCAGGCGGTGATCCATGCCTTGCGCGTTTCGTCCGGCGACATGACGCTGGAGGACGTGATCGTCTTCATCTACCAGGGCTCCGACCGCTTCGAGCGCCGGCTCGACGCCCGCTCGGCGGTGCTGGAAGCCGGCCGCTGGCGGCTCAGCGAGGTCTACGAGTCGCGCCCCGGCGAGCCGGCGCAGTTCCATCAGAGCTACGACCTGCCCACCCGCCTCACCGCCGACGAGGTGCGCGACAGCTTCACCTCGCCCGACACCATCGACTTCTGGGACCTGCCGCGCTTCATAGCGACCGCCGAGGATGCGGGCTTCACCGCCGTGCGCCACCGGATGCACTTCTACGCCCTGATCGCCCTGCCGCTGGCGCTCGGCGCGATGGTCGTCATCGCCGCCGCCTTCGCGCTGCGGCCGATGCGGCTCGGCGGCACCGGGGGGTTGCTCGCCGCCGCGGCCGGCGTCGGCTTCGTCTTCTACTTCTTCAGCGACTTCACCGAGGCGCTCGGCCTCTCGGGCCTGGTTTCGCCGATCATCGCGGCCGGCGCGCCGACGCTGACCTGCCTGCTCTTCGGGGTGACCGCCCTGCTCTATCTCGAGGACGGCTAGGATGCGCCTTTCCGCCCTCCTCCTCGCCACCGCCTGTGCGCTCGGAGCGCCCGCCCTCGCCGCCAGCGAGCCGCTCGCCCCCGGCGGCGAGGCGGAGTCCGTCGTCTTCCGGGCCGACCGGCTGGTCTACGACGCCGATGGCCGCACCGTGCGGCTCAGCGGCAATGTCGAGATCGCCAGCGACGGCCGCCTGCTGACCGCCGACGAGGTCGGCTACGACCAGACCACCGGCCGCGTCATGGCGCGCGGCCATGTCGTCATCCGCGAGGCCGACGGCTCGATGCTGACCGCCGACGAGGTCGAACTGACCGGCGATCTGAAGGACGGCGTCGTCGACAACATCGCGGTCTTCCTGGACGAGTACGCCCGTCTCGCCGCCGTCAGGGCGACGCGCGAGGCCGGGGCGCGCACGACGCTGGAGAGCGCCGTCTTCAGCCCGTGCCGGGTCTGCACCGAGAAGGGCCAGACCGAGCCGCTCTGGCAGATCACCGCGACCCGCGTCGTCTGGGACCAGACGACGAAGCGCATTTCCTACGAGGACGCCTCGTTCGAGCTGTTCGGGACGCCGCTCGTCACGATCCCGGCCTTTTCGCACGCCGACTTCTCGGTGAAGAACCAGACCGGCTTCCTCGCGCCCTCGGCCGGCTCGACCAGCGACCTGGGCTATTTCGTCGAGGTGCCGTTCCACTGGGCGCTCGATCCGTCCTACGATCTGACGATCTCGCCGCTGATCGCGACCGAGGCGAATCCGGTCCTCAAGCTCGACTGGCGCCAGGAGACGTCGAGCGGCGCCTACTTCCTGTCCGGCAGCTACACCTACGACGATGCCTACGACACCGACGGCAACAGGACAGGCGCGCAGACCTCCTACAGCCATGTCTTCGGGCGCGGCCGCTTCCGCCTCAGCGAGAAGATGGGCTGGGGCTTCGATCTGGAGCGGACCTCCAG
>OEIV010000982.1_pt1 | contig 14095 bp, 10 predicted proteins | sample 1539231 | NCBI WGS metagenome assembly OEIV01 (sample SAMN03794762, study PRJEB22550) | activated sludge metagenome | feature: wastewater treatment plant; material: activated sludge; isolation source: Wastewater treatment plant of a petroleum refinery complex | place: Argentina: Buenos Aires ...
GCGCTGCTGTTCGGCCCGGGCTTCGACGCCGCCGTGCCCGCGCTACGCATCATGGTCTGGAGCCTGCCGCCGACAGTCGTGGCCTTCAAGCTGTCGCTCGATCTGGTCGTCGCCGGGCGGGAGCGCGCCGCGGCGGCGGCCGTGGCCCTGACGCTGCTCATCGGCGGCGGGCTATCGGCCTGGCTCATCGGCCGCTGGTCGCTGTCGGGCGCGGCGCTAGGGCTGGTGGTGGGGGAAGTGGCGCAGGTGATCATTCTAAAGACCTCTGAGGTTTGCGGCAAACCTCAGAGGTCTGAGAGGGACGGATGAACCCGGCCATCGCCGTGCCCGCCTTCAACCGCCCGGCGTCGCTGGCCCGGCTGCTGGCCGCATTGGCCGCGGCCGACGTCGCCCCCGGCACGCCGCTTCTTATCGCCGTCGATTGCCCGGCCGACGAGCGCCACGCCGCGGTCAACGCCGCCGTTCTGGCCGCCGCCCGCGCCTTTCGCTGGCCCCACGGCCCGCTGGAGATCGTCGCCCAGCCCGCGCCGCTGGGGCTGGTCGGCAACGTGTTCTTCTGCGGCGCGGCGGCTGAACAGTACGGCGCGGTCGTGCTGCTGGAGGATGACCTCCTCGTCTCGGCCCGCTTTCACGCCTACGCCCGGCAAGCGCTGGCCGTCTATGGCGACGACGACCGCCTGGCCGGGCTGTCGCTCAACGCGCCGTGGTTCAACGGCTTTACCCACCAGCCGTTCGCGCCGCTGCTCGACGATGGCGACGTATACTTCCTGCAACTGTCCACCCCCCACGGCCAGGTCTACACCGCCGCACAGTGGGCCGCGTTTCGCCGCTGGCTGGCCGAGGCCGGGCCAGACGCGGGCGCGGCGGCCGTCCACGACCTGTTCCACACCTTCCCGGCCGACGACTGGCTAGGCACGAAGGCGCGCTATCTGGCCGACACCGGCCGCCTCTACGTCTACCCGCGCGAATCGCTGACGACCAACTATGGCGAGCCGGGCACGCACTTCGACCGGGCCACGGCCTTCTTCCAGGTGCCCTTACAACAGCGGCGGCGCGACTTTCGCTTTCTGCCGCTGGACGAGGCCGTGGCCGTCTACGATGGCTTCTACGAGTTGCGGCCGGATCGCCTCGACCGGCTGACCGACCGGCTGCGCGGCTATGACTACGCCGTTGATCTCTACGCCACGAAGCCGCTGCGCCTGTTGACCGCCGACTACGTGCTAACCAGCCGTCCCTGCCGGCGAGCCGAGGTGACGTTCGGTCGCGCCCTCTGGCCGCCGGAGGCCAACGTCATCGCCGGTGTGCCCGGCCGCGGCCTCAGCCTCGCCCGGCGCGCCGACGTGTTGATCGATGCCGCGGCCACCCTGGCGGCGCAACACGCCAACGACGCCTACTTCGCCCGCCACCGCCGGGCGGGGCGACGGCGGCGATGGGCGGGGGCGTTGGCCCGCTGGCGCTACCGTCGCATAATGTAGGGCGGGTTGCTTTACCCGCCTCTTCAGCCGTGGCCGAACGAAGAGGCGGGTAGAACAACCCGCCCTACATGTGGCGCGGGTTGCTTTATCCGCGTCTTCAGCCAGTCGCACCAAGAGGCGGGTAGAACAACCCGCCTGACAACATTCCCTGAGAGACGCTAGACAGCGCCGTCCGCAGGTGCTACGCTTGCGCCTACGTGGAAAAACAGGACCGGCAACACTCGGATTCACAACCTCGCCCCATTCGCCATAACGCCCTCATTAAGCTCGCATCGGAACTCATCGGCCGCCTGGCTCTCTTCGCGTTGGTGCTGTTCGCCGCGCGGCGGCTGGGCGAGGCGGGCTTTGGCCTCTACAACTACGCCCTGGCCCTCGGCTTTATCCTGGCCCAACTGACTGACCTGGGCATGCAACTGGTGCTGACGCGCGAGATCGCCGCCGGGGCGCGCGGCGACGGGCTGGTGTCGGCCGCGCTGCGGCTCAAGGTCGCCCTGTCGGTCGTCGTCGCTGCCATCCTGTGGCTGGTGGTCAGCGGCCGGCCGGTGGAGCGCGGCGCGGTCTTCTTGCTCAGCCTGCTGCCCCTTTTGCAGTCGTTTCCGGAGTTCGTCGGCTACGTCTTCCGCGGGCGGCAGAACCTGACCGTCGAGGCGTGGCTGCTGGCCGGGGCGCGGCTGGCGCTGGCCGGGGCCGGCGTCGTGGCCTTGCTGCTCTGGCCGACGCTGCTGTCGCTGGCCGTCAGCCAGGCGGCCGCCGGGCTGCTATTCGTCGCTATCGGCTTCGTCTGGTTGCGGCGTGGCGGCTGGCTGGCACGGCTGGGCGAGGCGCTGGCCGTCCACCGCCTGCCGCGGCAGCGCGTCGAATTGGGCTATCTGCTGCGGCAATCGCTGCCGCTGGGCGTGGCCATCTTCCTGTCCATCGCCTACGTCCGGCTGGCGGTGTTGCTGCTGCAATACCGCCTGGGCGAGACGGCCGTGGCCCACTTCAGCGCCGCTGCCCGGCTGACGGAGCCGGCGCAGCTCATCCCCGCTTCCATTATGGCCGCCGTCTTCCCCGCCTTCGCCCTGGCGCTACGCCACGACGCGGCCGGGGCGCGCCGGCTGGGGGCACGGGCGACTTTGCTGCTGCTGGCCGCCGGCCTGGGCGTGGCCGTGGCTGGCTGGCTGCTGGGGCCGTGGCTGCTGCCGTGGCTCTACGGCCCGGCCTACAGCGCCAGCAGTCGCGTCTTCCAGGTGCTGGCTGCCCAACTCGTCTTCGCCTTCGTCAACCACAGCCTGACTCATTATCTGGTTGCCTACGACCGACAGATGCTCTTGGGCGTATTCACAGGGGCCATGCTGGCGCTTCACGCCGCAGTTAGCTGGGCGCTCATCCCCCGCCTCGGCCCGGTCGGCCCCGCGGTGTCGATTATCTTTGCCGAGATACTGCTGACAATCCTCTGCCTCATAGCCCTGCGTCGTGGCCGTCCCACCACCGCTCCGGTCACCCAATCTGCTGATGTTGCCGACACCCTCCCTGCCTAACCAGCGTCGCGCGTCGCTCCGCGCCGCCGGTTTCGCCGCCACCCTGTTGCTGGCAGTCATGCTGCCATTCGAACTGGAGCGGCCGCTGCTGCCGTTGGGGCCGCTGGTGCTGACCAACGTTGAGATGCTGCTGGCCGCCGTGCTGGCTCTGGCGCTGGTCGCCGGGCCGGTCGCTGACGGGCCGCGGCTGCCGCGGCTATGGCTGGCGCTAGGGCTGTGGTTCATCGGCGCGGCGCTATTGGCGGCGGCGCTGACGCCCGAATCGCGCGCCAACGCCCTGAAGGCGACGCTGCGCACGGCCGAGGGGCTGCTGCTGGTCGTCGCCCTGCTGCGCCTGGCCCCTACTGAGCAGCGCGGTCGGATGGTAGCCGCCGCTCTGGCGCTGGGAGCGACGGCGGCTGTGCTGCTGGGCCTGGCCGAGCAGATTGCCGGCTACGACTTCCCCTGGCTGGCCGTCGTGCGCCCCATGCCCACCTATGCCGGGCCGTTCCTGCGCCTCTCCGGGCCGTTCGACTACGCCAATCAGGCGGCGATCTACTTCGAGGCCACGCTGCCGCTAACCTTCGCCCTAACGCTGGAAGCGGCCCGGGCCGGCCGCCGCGCCCTGACCGTCGCCGGCGCGGTCGCCGTGCTGCTACAGGTGCAGGCGACGTTGTTCACCTTCAGCCGTGCCGGATTCGTTACCCTGCTGCTGGTCTGCGCCGGTGCGGCGGCGTGGCTGCTGCTGGCGCGTAACCGGCGGTCGGGCCGGACGTGGGCCGGGCTGGCGGCGCTGGTGGCCGTCGTCGTCGCCGCCAACTGGCCGCTCAGCCCCTCCTTCCGGCTGCGTTTGGCCAGCGATGTGGACGGCGAATGGTATCGCGCCACGCTCGTCGCCCCGGCCGCGTTGACGCTGGCCGCCGCCGAGACGCGTTCGGTCAAGATCACCCTGACCAATGACGGCGCGCTGACCTGGCAGGACGGCGGCAGCAAGCCGTTCGTGCTGGCGGCGCGCTGGCAGACGGCCGGCGGCGGCGAACTCTCGCCGTCGCCGCAGTGGTCGCTGCCCGGCCCGGTGGCCCCGGGTCAATCGATCACGCTCTCCGTGCTGCTGCGCGCGCCCGACCGCGGCGGGGCGTATCGGCTGATCTGGGACATGCGTCACGAGGGGGTCAACTGGTTCGACGCCCGTGGTGACGCGCAGACCAGCAGCCAAGTGACAGTTGTCGGCAATATGTCCGGCGCAGCTGCCGGCTCACTCGCGACGACCGCGCCGTTGGCCTTCGACGCGCCCCTGCCCGGTCGCGGCGTCCTATGGGCCATCGCCGCGCGTCTCATCGCCGAGCGGCCGCTGACCGGCATCGGACTGGACAACTACCGGCTGACTTACGGCCGCTACCTGACCGACGATCCGCAGCCCGAGACGGACCTCGACCGCACCGTACACAGCAACAACTGGTATCTGGAAACGCTGGTATCGGTCGGCATCGTTGGCGCCATTCCTTTTTTCCTGTGGTTAGCCGCGCTGCTTTGGGCTATCCTTAGAAGCTGGCGGCGGCCAAGCGTCACGCCGCTGCCAATCGCCGCCGGGGCCGGTCTGCTCGCCTTTGTTGTTCATGGCTTGCTAGACTACTTCCTCCTCTTCAACGCCACCGCCCTGCTGTTTTGGCTGCTGGCAGCCCTCTGGTTGCTATTCGATTTGCCCCCCGCCGAATAGGGCAGGACTGTTCCGGCCCGGCAGGGTTGGGCAGCAAGCAGTCTGTCCTACGTGACGAAAATCTATGACAACTATCGGATATGACGCGACCCCGCTGCTGGGCCAGAAGTCAGGCGTTGGCCACTATACCAAGCGCCTCATCGCCGCTATCATGAGCCTTGAGCCGCAGTGGTGCTATCAACTGTATACGAATCGGCCGCTGGGCGAGCTGGACGAAGGGCTGCGCCGGGCGATAGAGATCGACGCTTACCTGCCGGCCAGCCGCTGGCTGTGGATGCAACTCGTCTTGCCGCGCGTCCAGCGCCGGCAGCAACCCGATTTATTCCACTATACGAATTCTCTCGCCCCGCTCCGCCAGCCGCGCCCCTACGTAGTAACGATTCACGACGCGTCCCTCTTTCTCTACCGCCACTACCACCCATGGAGCCGCATCGCCGCCATGCGCCTGCTGCTGCCCACCATCGCCCGCCGCGCCGCGGCGGTCATTGTGCCGACCCACGTCGCCCGCCGCGACCTGCTGGAAACGCTGCGCCTGTCACCGGAGGGCGTCCACGTCATCCACGAAGCCGCACCCGACTGGTTCGTGCCACTGGAAGACCCGGCGCAGCGCGTCGCGCTGCGCGGCCGCTACGCCCTGCCGGACGAGTTCGTGCTATCCGTTGGCACGCTGGAGCCGCGCAAGAATCTGGAGCGGCTGGTGCTGGCCCTGGCCGAGTTACACCGCCGCGGCCGGCACGTACCGCTGGTGCTGGTCGGCCCATCGGGCTGGCACCTGGACGGCCCCGGCGGGCTGCAAGACACCATTCGCGCCGCCGGGCTGGAGCAGCACGTGCACTATCTGGGCTACGTGCCGACGACCGACCTGCCCGGCTTGCTGTCGTTGGCCACGGTCTTCGCCTTTCCTTCGCTCTACGAGGGGTTCGGCCTGCCGGCCGTGGAGGCGATGGCCTGTGGCGCGGCCGTCCTGACCAGCCGCGACACGGCCATGGCCGAGATCTGCGGCGACGCGGCGCGGCTCATTGATCCCTACAGCGTCGACGACATCGCCGCCGGCCTACAGGAACTGCTCGACGACGCTGAGTTGCGCGACTGCCTGGGCCTGCGGGCGCAACAGCAGGCGCGGCACTATTCGTGGGAGCGGGCCGCGGCCGAAACGATCGCCGTCTATCGGCACGTGCTGGGGCAATAGGCGGCGGGCGTGACACAACCACTCGTCCAAAACGATGCCGCCGCTGCGACGCCGGCAACGAGCTTGCCTGGCCCAGCAACGCCGCCGGCCGCGCTCGCCCAGAGTATCGCGCGCCGCGTGGGCGAGGTCGCCTTCGCCCTGTGGCTCATCCTCAGCCTCATCACCCCGTCGTGGCGCTATGGGCCGTTCGCCTGGTTGCCGCTGTGGCAGGTTGAGGAGCTGGCCGGCGCGCCGATGCGCGTCGGCGCGGCCAATCTGCTGCCGCTGCTCGTCGTCGTTTGTCTCCTGCTGTCCCGTTGGCGCGATCGGCCGCGCCGACCGTGGACGTGGGGGCCGGCGGCCCTGTCGCTGCCGCTGGCCGGGCTGACGGTGCTGGGCACACTGAGCCTCGACCTGGGCAACTTCCGCCACGTGTTCATCTACGTCGGCATGTACGCCGTCGCCTGGCTGGTCTATCTCTACGTGCTCAACGAACGGCCGCGCCTGCTCGCGCCCATCGCCGCCGTGCTGCTCATCCAGGGGGCGGTGGCCGCCGGCCAATTCCTGGCCCAGCACGACCTGGGCCTCGTGCCGCTGGGGGAGTTGCCGCTGCATCCAGCGCACGAAGGCAACTCCGTCCTGCTGGCGCGCGGGCAACCGTGGCTGCGGGCCTATGGGCTGACGATTCATCCCAATCTGCTGGGGGCGCTGCTGGCCGCGTTGCTGCTGCTGGCCCTGCCGGCAGCGCGACGGGCGCGCGGCGTGGGGCGTGGGGCGCTGCTGCTGGCCGTTGTCGTGGGCGGCGCGGGGCTGTTCCTCAGTTTCTCGCGGGCGTCGTGGTTGGGGTTTGCCGCCGGGTTGATGACATGGGGAGCGCTGGCCTGGTGGGAGGGGCGACGGCCGACGGGCGAACTGAACCCGGGGAAGGTGCAACGCACTTCGGAAAGTGCGATGCACCCGGCGGGCGGGATTCACCCGCTGCGGCGAGCCGCGCCGTGGCTGGTGGGGGCGGCGCTGTTGGGGCTGCTGCTATTTGCCTATCGCGACCTGGTGTTCAGCCGCCTCTTCGCCCTGAACACACCGACCGAGGCGCAGTCGATTACCGACCGTCAGCGCGACGCGGCCCTGGCCGTGGCCGTCATCCGCGGCGCGCCGCTGACCGGCGTGGGGCTGGGCGACTACCTGGCCGCGGCGCAACGCCTGGACGCCGACGCCGCCCGCGTCCACAACGTGCCGCTGCTGGTGGCGGCGGAACTGGGGTTGCCGGGGCTGGTGCTCTGGGCGTGGCTGATGGCCGCGCCGTTCTGGCTACGGCTGCGGCCGGGCAGCGCCGCGCGCCATCGCTACGCCAACCTCGGCCCACGGCTGGCCCCCTGGGTGGCCATGCTCGTCATCAACACTTTCGACACCACCCTTTGGCTCAGCGGCAACTGGCAGACGAGTTTTGTGTTCGCGTTGGTGGCGGCTTGGGCGGTCAGTGAGCAGTAGTCAGTAAGCAGTAAGCAGGAGGTCATTGACATAACTTACTGCTTACTGCTTACTGCCTACTGCTACCTAAACATATCCAACACATCCGCCACCAGGTCATAGCGGCCGAAGGCGGGCATGAAGTAGAAACCGTTGACGCGCGGCCGGAGCGCGGCGGCGATCTCGCAGGCAATCGCCACCCCCTCGGCCTGCGGCTGGGCGGCGGCGCGCATCCGCTCGCGTAGCGGCTCGGGAATGATGATACCCGGTACTTCGTTGTGCAGGAACTCCGCGTTACGGCTGTTGTAAAGCGGCTTGATGCCGGCCAGGATCGGCGGCGGCGGCTCGCCATAGGCGCGCTCATAGGCAGCGATGAAGGCCAGCGCCGCCTCGGGATCGAAGACCGGCTGCGTCAGGGCGAAGTCCGCGCCATGCTCGACCTTCTTGCGCAGCAACTTCAACTCCGCCTCAACGTCCTTGGGCGTCAGGCTGAGGGCACAGCCGACGACAAACGTGGTCGGCTGGTCGATCGATAGTCCCGCCTTGTCCAGCCCCTGGTTGAACTGCTTTTTGATCAACTCGATCAGGCCGGTGGGCACGATGTCGTAGGAGTCCATCGCCTCGGGGTAGTCGCCGATGCGTGTGGGGTCGCCCATTGTCACAAACAGGTTGCGGATGCCCATCGCGTGGGACGCCAGCAGGTCGCCCTGAATGCGCAGCAGGTTACGGCCACGCGTCGGAAAGTGGAGCACCGCCTCCAGTCCCACGTCCTTCTGCACCAGATAGGCCGCGGCCCAGGCACTCATGCGCATGCGGGCTAGCGGGCTATCGGCGATGTTGAGGAAGTTGGCCCCCGCCTCGCGCAACATCCGCGCCCCGGCCAGCAGCCGCTCGGCGGCCACGCCTTTGGGCGGGTTCATCTCTACCGTCAGAATCGTCTGTCCGGCAGCCAGGTGTTGCGCCAGCCGCGTCGGCTCGCCGCCGGTGGCCACACGCCGCTCCGACCGGCTGATGACACGCACTTCGGGCAGGCCGAGCGAACTGTGGCCGGGCGTGTCCAGGGCCTGGCGCATGGCCCGGATGTGGGCGGCCGTCGTGCCGCAACAGCCGCCGATGAGGTTGACGCCCGCCTCGCTGAAAGCGCGAGCGTAGTCGCCGAAGTAGTCGGGCGTAGCCGGGTACATGACCCGACCGCCGGCCATCTGCTCCGGCCAACCGGCGTTGGGCGCGGCCGAGATGGGGATCTCCGGCGCCAGTTGGCGCACGACGCCGATGAGCCGCAACACCTGGGCCGGGCCGCCGCTGCAATTGATACCCACGGCGTCCACATCCAGCCGCGCCAGGTGCGTTGCCAGGGCGTCGGGCGGATAGCCCAGCAGCGTCTTGTCATCGCGGGTGAAGGTCATCTGGGCGATGATCGGGATGTTGGGGGCCACCGCGCGCGCGGCATTGACCGCCGCTTCGATCTCCTTGATGTCCGACATCGTCTCAATGATGAGCAAATCGACGCCGGGCGGCTCAGCGCCAGGCGCGCCAACCAGCGCGGCGATCTGCTCGCCGAACGCCGCCTCGGCCTCGGCCATAGAGACGCGGCCGAGCGGGGCCAGCCGCACCCCCAGCGGCCCCAGCGACCCGGCCAGCAACACGTTGCGGAACGAGCCGTCGATCACGCGCCGGGCGATGGCCACAGCGGCGCGGTTAATGGCCTCGACCTGGTGCTGTAAGCCGTGCTCGGTCAGCTTGAAGGAGTTAGCGCCGAAGGTATTGGTCTCAATCAGGTCAGAGCCGGCGTCGATGTAGCCACGGTGGATTTCGGCCACCAGCGCCGGGTTGGTCAGGTTAACGGCGTCAAACGACTGGTCGATCGGCACGCCGCGACCGTGGAGAACAGTGCCAAAAGCCCCATCCATCAGGACAGGGCCTTCAGCCAGACGTTGTTTAAATTCCTGGCGATTCATCGTGGGGCGTATTGTACCCCATTACTCGCCGAAAAGAGTCTGAATGAGCGGCATGGCTGTATCGGAACGCAGCAACAGCACCGATGCGCCGCCAGGTGTGCGATAGCTGCTGACGTAGTCGTAGTCGAGCACCTCGTTGCGGATGCCGTCGGCAGGAATGTCGCTGATCGACTTGGCCAGGCGCAGCAGTTGCTCCAGGCTCAGGTCGGTGCGAACGCCCTCCTCGACCTGGTTGTAGAGCGACGGCACGCGCAGCAGCATCTCGCCCACGCCCAGCTCCAGCGCCTTGGTGCGGGCGGCGAAGAGCACCTGCTGCTGGCGATAGGCGCGGTTGAAGTCACTATCGCCGTGGCGGGTGCGGGCGTACTTCAGCGCCGTCGCCCCGTCGAACTGCTGCACGCCGGCCGGGATGAGCAGCGGGTCATAGCCGTAGTCCATGTCCGGGTATTCCGGGTCGTTGATCTCGTAGGGCACGTCTACAGTGATGCCGCCTAGCAGGTCGATGGTGCGCACGAACGCGCCAAAGTCCACCAGCACGAAGTGGTGAATGGGGATATTGAGATTATACGACACTGTCTGCATGGCCAGGGCTGCGCCGTCGAGGTAGTCACCCTGCTGTGAACCGTAGACCAGCGCCGTGTTGACGCGATCCTGGCCATAGCCGGGAATCTCCACGTACAGATCGCGCGGGATAGAGAGGATCGACGCCGTATCCGTCTGCGGGTCGATAGACAAGACCATGATCGTATCGGTGCGCGAAACGAACGCCTCGCCCGGCCGCCGGTCGATGCCCATCATAAGGATGTTGACGCGGCCGTTCCCCTCCCATGCACCCACGGTCGGCGCGGGCGTGGGCGTGGGTAGCGTGCCGCCGTCAACGACCTGAACCGGAGGCAATTCACCGTCCACGGGCGACAGGCCGCCGTCGGCCCCGCCTGTGCCGGCCACCGGTTCATCGGGCTGGCTCATCAAGTGTTGCACCGTCAGATAGGCAAAGAACAGCACGGCCACCGCCGAAAAGACAAACGCGGCCGACAACAGGGCACTCAACCAGCCCGGCAATAATGACTGTCTGCGCAACTTACACTTCCTTACTTGAATTGAGGGACTAGTGATAAGGGGTTAGGGATTAGGCCGCTTCATTAAGCTCTAATCCCTAATCCCTAACCCCTAATCCCTGACTTCCAGACGCTACCACATAGTATAGCCTTATAACGACAGCAATACCGTTCCGGTTCCCGTCGCCAAACCGCCGATTGGGCTACAACTTGTCTGGGCTTTTTATGATGTTTGTGATAAAAATAGTGGGCTGGTCTTGACCGTTGACGCGACAATCGGTACAGTCTGTTGGATGGTGATTCCTCAAATCGCCCCGTAGACGAGAGAGCTATGGCTATCGACCGCTTCGGACGCAACATCAACTACCTCCGCATCTCCCTGACCGATCGCTGCAATCTGCGCTGTGTCTATTGCATGCCGGAGGATATGACCTTCCGGCCGCGCGCTGAGCTGTTGCAGGACGACGAGTTGATTCGTCTGGTGCACCTTTGTGCCGGGCTGGGCTTTCGCAAGGTGCGCCTGACGGGCGGCGAGCCGACAGTGCGGGCCAACGTCGTCGACCTGGTGGGCCAGATGGCGGCCACGCCGGGCATCGAGAAGGTTGCCATGACCACCAACGGCCTGCTGCTCGACCGGCTGGCCGCGCCGTTGGCCGAGGCAGGCTTGCAGCGTGTCAACATCAGCATCGACACCCTCGATCCCGACCGGTTCAAGAAGTTGACCCGCTGGGGGCGGGTCGAGGACGTGTGGGCCGGCATCCGCGCCGCCGAAGCCGCCGGGTTGGAGATCAAGCTCAACGCCGTTGTCGTGCGCAACTACAATGACGGTGAGGATTTGATCGACCTGGCCCGCCTGACGCTCCACCAACCGTGGCAAGTGCGGTTCATCGAGATGATGCCCTTTGGCGAAGTGGCCGACTTTCAACTGGCCGGTGTGGTCGGCGAGGAGGAGTTGCGGGCGACGATCGCTGCCGGGCTGGGGCCGCTGCGACCGATCAACGACGGCCAGCTCGACGGCGAGGCACGGCTCTACCGGTTGGACGGCGCGCCGGGCGCCATCGGCTTCATCAGTTCCGTCACCCAGCCGTTTTGCGCCTCGTGCAACCGGGCGCGGCTGACGGCCGACGGGCGGCTGCGCCTCTGTCTGCTGCGCGAGATGGAAGTCGATCTGCTGACCCCGATGCGCGCCGGGGCCGACGACGACGAGCTGCGCGCCCTCATCACCGATGGCATCTGGTGGAAGCCGTGGGGGCATCAGTTGGCTGAGGACATCATCCCGTTGAACCGGGTCATGTCCGAAATCGGTGGGTAGAGAAAGAGAATCTCACGCCAAGACGCAAAGAACGCCAAGCTCAGAATCTTTCTGAACTTTGCGTTCTTTGCGTCTTGGCGTGAGATCTTCTTACAAAGCCTCGTCGATCAGCGTTTCCATGTCGGCCGACACTCCACCCCGCCGCAGCCAGACCAGATACTCCACGTTGCCGTCGGCCCCCACCAGCGACGAGCGCACCAACCCGGCCACGCCCCAGCCGTGGGCCGCGGCCCAGTCCAGCACCTCGACCAGTACCCGCCGCCTCACCGCCACGTCGCGGACAATGCCCCCTTTGCCGACCGACTCCGGCCCGGCTTCGAACTGAGGCTTGATCAGGGCCACGACGTCGGCCGCCGGCTCTGCCCACCTTGCCACCGCCGGAAGAATGAGGCGGAGCGAGATGAACGACACATCGATAACCACCAGGCTGACCGGCTCCGGCAATGATTCCAGATAGCGCGCGTTCGTCCGTTCCAATACGACCACGCGTGAATCTTGCCGCAGCTTCCAGTCGAGTTGCCCCTGGCCTACGTCAATGGCGTAGACCCGCGCCGCGCCCCGCTGGAGCAACACGTCAGTGAAGCCGCCGGTGCAGGCTCCCACGTCGGCGCACGACCGGCCGGCGACACTCACGCCAAAAGCATCCAGCGCCCCGGCCAGCTTGAAGCCGCCGCGGCTGACGTAGGGCATGGGCGCGGCGACCTCAATCGTCGCGTCGCGGGGCACGGGCGTGCCCGCCTTATCGACGCGTTCGCCGTTGACACGCACCTCGCCGGCCATAATGGCCGCCTGCGCCCGCGCCCGCGTCGCCATCAGGCCGCGCTCCACGAGTAGCAGGTCGAGCCGTTCCTTGTCTTTGGGCATGATGAAGAGATGTAACCACAGATTACACAGATTTCACAGATTCAGAGGGATTATCCGCAGATTGGGCAGATTAAGCAGATTTCCAGAAAAGACGAATCGGTCTTTCTGAAATCTGCCCAATCTGCGGATCGTTTTTCTGAATCTGTGAAATCTGCGTAATCTGTGGTTCCCTATTCTGCTTCTTCCAATCGCTGCTCCCAATCGGCCAACGCGTCGGCCAAGGATTGGCGCAGGGAAATGGCCGGCCGCCAGCCGGTATCGGCCGCGATTTTGGCGTTGCTGCCGTAGAGGCAGGGCGTGTCCACCGGATTCAGCCGCGCCTCGTCCGTCTCCACCGTCACGGCCACCTCGGCCAGCTCGATGAGCGTATCCAACAAGTGACGGACAGTGACCGGCTGTCCGGAGCAGATGAGATACGCCTCGCCCGGCCGCCCAGCCTCGGCCAGCCGCAGATAGGCCGCGGCCACGTCGCGCACGTCGGTGAAGTCGCGCTGCGGCGACAGGTTGCCGACGCGCATCGTCGCCGGCCGGCGGCCGAGGCGAATGGCCGCCAGTTGCGCGGCGAAGTCGGGCACGACGAAGCCGCGCGCCTGGCGCGGGCCGATGTGGTTGAACGGCCGTGCCTCGACCACCGGCAGCCCGTAGCGCCCCCAGTAGACGCGCACCAACTCCCCGGCGGCCAGCTTGCTGACGCCGTAGGGGTGGCGCGGTCGGGCCGGGCTGGTTTCGGTCAACGGCAACTCCTCCGGGCGCAGTTCGCCGTAGATCTCGGCGCTGGTGACGACGACGACACGCGGCCGGCCATAGGCCACGGCCGCGCGCAGCAAGTTGGCCGTGCCACCGGTGTTGACGGCCAGCGTCTGCGCCGGTTCATCCCACGAGCGCGCCGGGTAGGCCTGGCCGGCCAGGTGAAAGATGAGCTCCGGCTGAGCTTCGTGGACGGCCGCGGCCAGCGCCACCGGGTCGAGCAGGTCGCCCGCGACCGGGCGCACGCCGGGATGCTCCGGCAGGCCCTGGTGACTGGTAGCGGCGTGGACCAGCGCCCGGACCTCATGCCCGTCAGCTAGAAGCCGCTCAACCAGATGGGAACCAGCGAAACCGGTTGCGCCAGTAATGAACACACGCATAAGAACACTCCAAGTCAGCCGAACTCGCCCAGCACACCCATTATAGCCCGGCGTGGCCGAAACCCCACGCCATGTAGGGCGGGATGCCTTCCCGCCCTCTTCGTCTGGGGGTGGGCGAGAAGGCATCCCGCCCTACAACTCGGCCCCATTTGCCATCCACCCAGTCCACGCTATAATCACTTCCTGGCGGGAAGGTACGACGTTAATCGGCACGACGGCCTTCCGGCTGGGGCGACTTGCCCCGCAGTGAATTTCAATATGAAGTACGGAGGATAACCGCAATGCCCTTGACTGTGGCAGAGAAAGCCGAATTGATCGAAGGATTTGCGATGCACGATGGCGACACTGGTTCGCCCGAGGTGCAGATTGCGCTGATGGATAAGCGCATTCGCCAGCTTCAGGAACACCTGAACACCCACAAGCACGACGAAAGCTCGCGCCGCGGCCTGC
>OEIV010000984.1_pt1 | contig 14024 bp, 9 predicted proteins | sample 1539231 | NCBI WGS metagenome assembly OEIV01 (sample SAMN03794762, study PRJEB22550) | activated sludge metagenome | feature: wastewater treatment plant; material: activated sludge; isolation source: Wastewater treatment plant of a petroleum refinery complex | place: Argentina: Buenos Aires ...
ATAACCCCCCAGATATCTTGAGCCGCCATAAGTTGGGAAAGGTGCTCCTTGAAATTTACCAGTTCTGGTTACCATTAAATATGGCTTGTATACTTCAAAAGAATTACAATCATATTCTAAATCATCTCCAAGTAAAAGATTTTTTGAGATGATAATTTGATCAAGCATATTAAAATCATCTTTATACTTAAAACTTCCCGCTCCATCAAACCAGGATTTATACGATAGATTAAATAAATCTGTTCCAAAATCTTCTGGCAATTTTTCATGGTCTAAAGAATCGCAAAAGAATGGCTGAGCTTTTAGATATTCAGTTATTGAAATATTCGTTGGTTCATCATTAAAATCTCCAACAATAATAATTTTACTATTTCTATTTTTTGTAAAGATTGACTCAACTTCAACTCTTATTATTTTTGCTGCTGCTATTCTTTTTGGTTCTGATTCTTCCTCGCCGCCTCTTCTTGAAGGCCAATGATTTACAAAAAAGTATATTGTATCTTTTTTATCAAGTAAAAATATGCTTTCCAAGATAAATCGTGTCTCGTATCCTCCGCCAAGATCTATTCTATGTCCTTTTACATCTATTAAAGAAAACCTATCTGCATTGTATATAATACCATTATCAATCCCTCTACCATCAAGTGATTCCAGATACGCAGTTTTATATTTCCTATCAGAGAAGTGTCTTATAAGCATTGAATCAAGTAATGACTGATGTTCAACTTCACAAACACCTAGCAAATCAGGACCAAGATCATTATTCATAGAGCGGATAACTCTTGAGAGATTATACATTTTTTTATCAAGTCGTTCATCATCCCATTCTTTTATCCCAGATGGTAAGAATTCTTCATCTTCCGTTTTTGGATCATCGCTTGTATCAAAAAGATTTTCAACATTCCAATGTGCAATAAATAAAGTATCAGTCTCCTTTTGTGCGCATGCAGAGTTTGATAAAGCAAGAGCAATAAATAGAAGGTAAATATTTTTCATAAAATAATATTAAAGTTTTGAGATAATTAAATTTCTATACGCGTAACCACACCGTGAAGCTTATTATATGGAAAATCAAAATAACTTACCCAATTTGGGGCAATTTTCTTTAATACTATAAAGAACTTGAAGAAAAATTTAGTTGTTTTAATTTCTTCTGCACCATAAAATATTGCTTTTACATTAAACTTCCACTCCTTAAATAGAGCCGGTAGATCTGGAACTTCCATATAACCATAAGTTATACGTGCTACAAATAAACCGGGCGTAACTTCTTCATACCTTTCTAATTTTATTCCATAAGGTAAATCTGTATTTTCTACAGAAATTAGAGTGTTTTTTTCATACATTATACCCGTTCTGAACATACAATGCAGTATATACGGTGAAACTGAATTTATATTCTTTGTAAAAAACAATGCCTCACCTTTAACAAAATTACCAGTTTCGTAAATCTGCTTAAAACTTTCAACAAAAACATCTAACGTTACGGAGCGTAAAAATTTTCTTAGTCTATTCATTCCGGAAATCCATAACCACATTACCAATAATACAACAGTTGCAATAATTATAGACCAATAACCACCGTAAGGTATTTTATGCGTAACAGCTACTAGGTAAACAGAGGTAACAATCAGAACAAATAAAGCAATAGACATTTTAACATAATCTTTTCTGTTCCAGAGTATAGCAACTATGAAGATAGAGCTAATAAACATTGTTGCAGTTACAGCTAAACCATAAGCAGCCGCAAGATTAGCAGATTCTTTAAATACCATAATCATTAAAAGAACAGCTAATAACAGCAACCAATTTACAGATGGAATATAAATCTGCGATCTCATCTCTTTAGATGTATATTTGATTTTCATCAGCGGAAATATTCCGATATTTATTCCCTGAAAGATCAGAGACATCACTGCACTTATCATTGCTTGTGAGGCGATTATAGTTGCGAACAAAGTTAAAATCAGAAATGGAATATAAAATACTTCTGAAAAAGTACTAACAAGTTTAAATAGCACCTGAGTTGTATCGTTATGCTCTAAAATATAAGCTCCTTGACCAAAGTAGTTTATTATTAAAGCAAAGAAAACAAATGACCACGCTTGACGGATTGGTTTTCCACCAAGGTGCCCCATATCAGCATAAAGAGCTTCTCCGCCAGTGGCACAAAGTATAACCTCACTTAAAACAAAAAATCCAGGTAATCCATTGTGAATAAAAAATTCAATTGCATACATTGGATTGAATGCTAAAAGTATTCCCGGCATATGAACTAAATAAAAGAAACCGGAAAGGAATAAACTTATAAACCAGAGCAGCATTATTGGGCCAAATGACAATGCAACCTTTGAAGTTCCCTTAAACTGTATTGCAAATAATAAAACAGTAATTATAGATGTAATTAAAATAATTGTTCTCAGCCCCGTGGATTCCATACCTGGAATAAGTTTTAATCCTTCTACAGCAGAAAGAATACTGATTGCTGGAGTAATTACCCCATCACCAAGTAGTAAAGAAACACCGATGTAACCAAGAAAAGAAATAAAGCCTACTTTTCTTCCTTTCTTTAAAGTTGTTATAAGGATTTCTTTTAAAACAATTATGCCGCCTTCACCTTTAGTACTCATACTCATTGCAAGCCAGGCATACTGAATTGTAACAAGAGTAATAAGTGTCCAAAATATTAAAGAGAGAACACCATAAATATTTTCTTGAGATGGGATGGTTAATGTAAATATAATTGAAAGTGTATAAATTGGACTCGTTCCTATATCACCAAAAACTATCCCCATAGCTTTAATTATATCTTTTGCAGGACTTACCTGTGAATTTTTCATTTATAAAACTTTAATGCATTTAATAGAACTGCAAAAAGTCGTTTACACCTTCCGATTAAATTTGTTTGTAAAAATATGTTAATACTTAATTCAATCACAATATTAAACATAATATTAAAATATTTTCTTTTATATATTTACTTCAATTTTGATTAACTAATCTTTATTTTCTGACAACAATTATAATCACATTAAAACCTCTTTATGAAAAACAAAAAATTTGTAATCATAGATGCAATGGCCCTTGCATATCGTGCTTACTTTGCTTTTATAAACAGACCCTTAACAAATAGTAAAGGCGAATCAACATCGGCTGTTTACGGTTTTTTGAATCAACTCATAAAAGTATTTGAAGATCATAGGCCGGATTATCTTGCAGTTGCATTTGATTCGAAAGAAAAAACTTTTAGACACGAAAAATATGAAGCGTATAAATCTTCCCGTGATGCGATGCCCAATGATATGATTCCCCAATTACAGAGGATTAAAGATATTGTACTTGCTTTAAATATTCCTCTTTATATTTTACCTAGATACGAAGCAGATGATATTGTTGGCACTGCAGTAAAAAAAGCTGAAAAATTAGATTTAATATCTTATGCAATTACCCCAGATAAAGATTACTTCCAGTTGATTACTGATAAAACAAATGTGGTAAGACCTGGAAAGATGTCTGATGAGGCTATTCTATATGATAAACAAAAAGTAATTGATGAGCTTGGTTTCGAACCAAAATATATGGTTGATTATCTTGCCCTGATTGGTGATAGCAGTGATGACATTCCCGGTGTTGCTGGAATTGGTCCAAAAGGTGCTGTTCCATTGATTCAAAAGTATGGAACAATTGAAAATATTTATAAGCACATTGATGAAATTGATAAAGCCGGTATCAAAAAGAAACTAGAAACAAGCAAGGAAAATGCTTTTCTTTCAAAAGATCTTGCTACAATTTATTGTGAAGTTCCAATCGAGTTTGATTTTGAACATGCCAAGTTTACAAATCCTGATTTTGAAAAAACTAAAGAAATATTATTTGAACTTGAGTTCAAAGCTATTTATGCTAAGTTGATTAAGTTTTATCAAACAAATTCTTCTGAGGAAATCAAAGAAGTAAATGAATCAAAAGGAATTAGAGAAGAAATTGAGATTTTTATCTCAAATGAAGCAATGAATTCTTTTAACGATAATAAAGTTAAGTATCAGTTAATTGTTAAAGAAAATGAAGCAAGAAAACTTGCGGCAAAATTACTTGAATCGAATTTATTTGTTTTTGATACTGAAACTGATGGATTAAATACATTTGAAGTAAAACTGGCAGGGGCTTCATTCTGCATAAAACCGGATGAGGCTTATTTCGTTGCTGTAAATCCATTCGATGATGAACCCGGGTTATTTGAAAATAAATTATCTGATCGACTACCGGTTTCAAATTTCATCAAGATCTTTAAAAAAGTATTTGAGAGCAATGAAATAAAAAAAGTATGTCAAAACGGTAAATATGATATTGCAGTTTTAAGAAGCATCGGAGTTGAAGTTAAGAACTTTTATTTCGATACTATGCTTGCAAGTTATGTACTGGACGCAGATCAAAAACACGGAATGGATGATCTTGCGGAAAAATATCTTAACTACTCACCCATTCCAATTTCATCATTAATTGGAGAGAAAAAAGATCCAACAAAAATATTTGAAGCAGAAGCCGCTATACTATCAAATTATGCTGCTGAGGACGCAGACATAACTTATAAGCTTTATGAAAAATTAGATGCTGAGTTAAAAAAGCAGCAGATTGAAAAAGTGGCCTATGATATTGAATTCCCTTTAGTTCCAGTTTTAGAAGATATGGAAAATGAAGGTATTAAGATTGATATACCAGCATTGAGACAGTTCAGTAAAGATCTTCAGATTTTGCTGGATAACTATACCGGAGAAATATTTAAAGTTGCTGGAACTGAATTTAATATCAATTCTCCAAAACAACTTCAGGAAGTATTATTTACAAAACTTAATCTTACCACGGGAAGAAAAACCAAGACTGGTTTTTCGACAGATGCTCGATCACTTGAAAACTTACGTGGTGAACATGAAATTGTTGATATGATTTTAAATTTCCGTCAGGCATCAAAACTAAAATCTACTTACGCTGATGCTCTGCCGAATATTATAAACAAAAAAACCGGACGCGTTCATACTAGTTTTAATCAAACAGTAGCCTCAACTGGCAGACTTTCGAGTGTTGATCCGAATTTGCAGAACATCCCCATCCGAACCGAAATGGGTAAGGAAATTCGAAAAGCTTTTGTTCCCCGCGATAAAAATCATAAAATATTAAGTGCGGATTACAGCCAAATAGAATTAAGAATTATGGCTTCAATTTGTGGTGATGAAGCATTAATAAAAGCGTTTAGCGAAGGTGAAGATATTCACAGAAGCACTGCTGCACTTGTTTTTAAAGTTAATCCAAATGATGTTACTCCTGATATGAGAAGAAAGGCTAAAGAAGTAAACTTTGGAATTCTATACGGCATAGGTCCTTTCGGATTGAAAACAAGATTAGGTGTAACACAGACTCACGCAAAAGAAATTATCGATACTTACTTTAATACATTTAAACGTGTTAGAGAATTTATGGATAGTTCTGTTAGATTTGCTCAGGAAAAAGGATATGCAGAAACTTTATCCGGCAGAAGAAGATATTTGAAAAACATTAACAGTAATAACAGAGTTGTAAGACAATTTGAAGAACGTGTTGCTATTAATATGCCGATTCAAGGAACTGCAGCTGATATGATAAAATTAGCAATGATAAATATCCACAACGAGCTAACCAAGAATAAAACAAAAACTAAGATGATATTGCAAGTACACGATGAATTGGTTTTTGATGCACATAAAGATGAAATTGATAAATTGCTTCCTGTCATAAAAAAGTTAATGGAAAATGCATTACCGTTAAAAGTTCCGGTAATTGCAGAAACTGGAATTGGCGACAATTGGCTTGACGCACATTAAATGAGTTCAAGATTAGGTTTGCGTTCAAGTTTAGATCATTATAATATTAAATGAAAATAAATCCATCTGAAATAAATAAAATACTTTGTATAAAACCACGTGGAATAGGTGATATAGTTCTATCAACAATTATTCTTGATAATTTAATAGCACATTATCCAAACGTAAAGATTGATTATTTGACAGAACATTTTGCAAAACATTCTGTTACAAATAATCCTCTTGTAAATAAAGTATTAACAATGCACAAAACGGAATTTGTATTAAAAGTTGCCTGGAGGATTCGTAAAGAAAAATACGATATGCTAATTGATCTTTGGTCAAATCCAAGAAGTGCTCAGATAACATTTTTTTCTGGTGTAAAATTTAGAGTTGGTTATGCATATCGCGGAAGAAAATATGCATATAATATTTTAGGTACTTCTGGTAAAGGAGATCATCATTCCGCCGAGCATAATTTAGAATTATTAAAACCTCTTGGTGTAAATATTATTTCGAAGAAATTACACTATTATGTTGGGAATCTTGAAAAGGTTTTTGCCGACAAATTCTTTAATGAGAATAAACTAGAAGGTGAGAAAGTATTTGGAATAATCCCAGCCGGTGGTTGGGATTCAAAAAGATGTGATAAAGAAAAATGGGTAGATATTTGCACCGAATCAGTTAAAAAATTTAATTGTAAAATTTTAGTTCTTTGGGGTCCGGGTGATGAAAGTGATGCGCAATTTATTAAATCTAAACTTGTAGAGAATTGTTTACTTGCTCCAAAGTCTTCACTTCAACAGATGGCTGCAATGATTTCGAAATGTGATCTGGTAATTGCAAATGATTCAGGACCTATGCATATTGCTACTGCACTTGGTGTGAAAACTCTTGGAATATTTGGACCAACAAATCCAAAAGCACATGGACCTTATTCACAAAATTCTGATTACATAATAAAGGATGATCTAGATTGTATAATTTGCAATAAGTTGATTTGTCCTTTTCAGCATGAATGTATGCGGGAATTAAGCACAGATATTGTTATAAAGAAAGTAAGCTCTCTTATCAACAGATAATTTCAGAAAAAGAGATAATGATCGATCTTAGTAATAAAAAAGTACTCATAGTTCGCTTGGGGAAAATTGGCGATATAATAATTTCATCTTTTGTATTTGAAGTTTTAAAGAAAAGATTTCCTGGAATTGATTTATCACTATTCACTTTACAATCAAACCGGGAAGTTTTAAAGTACAATTCCGATATTGATCATCTAATCCTCTCAAAGAAAAATCTCTCTTTATACAGCAAATTATTAAGCTTAAGAAAAATATTTTATGATCTGGTAATAGATTTAAATGATGATCCTTCAACCACATCAAGCATTATTAGAAAAATAATTAAGGCACACAGAGTAGTTGGATTTAATTTTACTCCAAATGATTCTTCAGATTTATACCCGCAGCCGCAAAAAGATAAAACTCATATTATTGATAGAATTAGTTATTTGTTGAATGAATTGGGTATTAAACTATCAAAGAATGATATTCATCCTAAGCTTTATCTTGGCACACAAGAAAATGCTGATATAAAGAAGCAAATAAATGACATCAAAAAGAACTATAAAATTGTTGCGCTGAATCTATCGGCAGGGGCAGAAAAAAGAAAATGGGGGATTGATAAATGGATTGAGTTAATCGGTAGGATTCACCCTGAAATTCCAGAAAATATATTCTTACCATTAAGCACTTTGGAAGATGAGCATTTACGCATAAAGATTTTTGATAAAGTTAATAAAGAATTATTGATTAATCAGATTTATAAATCATTTCATCATTTTGCATCATATATTTACAATAGTGATTTTTTAATTTCTCCGGATACAGCAGCAGTTCATATTGCATCTGCATTTAATAAACCTATAGTCGCAATCTATCCGGACTATGAATGGAATTATGTAAGTTGGAAACCGCTATCAGACAAGTTTATTGCAATAAAATCAAAAAGTAATTTAATAAATAGCGTATCTGTGGATGAAGTTTATGATGCATTTATTGATATATACAAACAAACATTTTAACAAAACATAATGAAAAACAAATTAGAAATTCCGTCTTGTAAAAATTTTACCGGTTATAAACCTTGTTATCCAGACCATAATTGCTGGAAGGATGGATGCAAAGAAAACAGACCGATAGGTAAAAAAATATTGATAATTAATTTTGATGCAATGGGTGATGTGTTGATGACAACAGCACAGCTCCCTTCAATCAAAGTAAAATTCCCTGATTCGAAAATCTTTTGGGTAACACTTAAAATCGCTGCTCCCCTGCTATACCATAATCATCATATAGATAAAGTATTCATTTACGATGCAGAATCAATTTCTATTTTGAATGAAATTGAATTTGATATTGTTATGAATGTTGATAAATCTCAACGATCATGCGCTCTTTTGAATTCTGTTAAGGCAAAGAAAAAGTTAGGATTTGGTCTCGACAAAAATGGGGTTATTATTCCTGTTAATGAAGGTGCTTATTATAATTACAATCTTGGTATGGATGATCACTTAAAGTTCAAAGTTAATCAACGAACAGGGCAGGATTATTTGGCAGAAACTTTTGAGCTTGATTATAAACGTGATGATTATATTTTCAACTTCACAAATGAGGAATTACGGTTTATTGAAGAATATAAAAGAGATGTTCGTTTAAGAGATACCGACAAGATTATTGGATTTAATACAGGCTGTTCAAACTTATATCCTAATAAAAAAATGTCTGTTGGTCAGCATATTTTTCTTATCAATAAACTATTAGCCAAAAGAAAATATCGAGTAATGCTTCTTGGAGGTCCGGAGGATACTGAAAGAAATAAAGAAATTGCAGATTACTTTAGAGGCAGAGTTATAAACACACCAACTACTGATGGTGTTAGAAAGGGTGCTTGCTATGAGTCTATTCCTCAAGTTGTGGTAACAGGTGATTCGTTTGGAATGCATTTAGCGATTGCTCTTAAGAAATATGTTATAGCCTGGTTTGGATTAAGCTGTTGGACAGAAATTGATCTTTACGACCGAGGAGTAAAAATATTTCAGGAAAATCTTGAATGTTCCCCTTGCTGGAAAAAGAAATGTCCGTTTGATCTAGAATGTATAAAGAATCTTGATTTGAATAGGATTATTAATGAAGTTGATAAATATTTTGATGATTTTGATAAAGTAAAAGTTGCCGCAAGAGATAATTTATTTGAAAAAGCAAGAAAGATAAATCGACCTTTAGTTCTTGATGGAGCTATGGGCAGTATTCTTCAGGAAAAGAAGTTAACATCGAACAAGAGAGTTTGGAGTGCAAAAGCTAATGATGATTCAGTAAATGAAGTTATTACACTCCATAAAGATTACATAAGGGCTGGTGCTGATATAATTACAACAAATACATTTAGAACAAATCCATATTCACTTATTTCTTCAGGAGTTACAGATGTGGTTGGAACTGTTCTAAAGGCAGTCGATCTAGCAAAACGTGCACGCGGTAAGACGGCAGTCCTAATCGCTGGTTCAAATCCGCCAGTTGAAGATTGTTACAAGGTTGAAAGGACAATTTCTCAAAAAGATTTAGAATGGAATCATAAAGTACATATCGATGCATTGATGGAATCCGGTTGTGATTTTATTATGAATGAAACCCAAAGTCATTTTGATGAAATTAAGTTTATCGCAAAATATTGCGGTGAAAATCATATTCCTTTTGTAATGAATTTTTTCTTTCTTGATAAACCCAAACTACTTTCCGGTGAAAATCTCACTGATGCAATCGAGTATGTATTAAAATATCACCCTCTGGCAATAGGTTTTAATTGCATAACATTTGAAGCCCTCGAAAATGCAATTAAAAGATTAAAACCTGGGATAAACTGGGGTTTTTATCTGAACTGCGGTAGTGGAAAACTAACTGATAAAACTATTGATTGTGCTATTTCACCTTTGGATTATGCTAAAAAAGCAAAGGAATACTTAAAATATCAGCCATCATTTATTGGTTCTTGTTGCGGTTCCACACCTGAACACACGAAGAAAATTAAATATTTAATTGATGAATGATCTTATTGTAAAATCGCTGGCAAAAATAAATATCGGTCTCAATATTATAAATAAAAGAGATGATGGTTTTCATAATCTTGAGACAATATTTTATCCAATAAGTCTTTATGACAAGATTAGTTTTACTATATCAGATAAATTTTCTTTTAACAGCAATGATGAAAAACTTAATACAGAAAAAACTAATCTTATTATAAAAGCAAAAGAATCATTAGAAGATCATTTTAGTATTCAACTACCTGTAAAAATATTTTTAGATAAACATATACCTATAGGAGCTGGACTCGGCGGTGGAAGTTCTAATGCAGCATCAACATTAACCACACTTGCAAAACTTTTCAATCTCAATATTGATAATCATCAACTTGCAGAACTTGCAATAAAACTGGGTTCGGACGTACCATATTTCTTAAATCCTGATCCATCATACGCCGAATCGCGTGGTGAAATTATCACGCCGATAAATTTTAAGCTTAATAGATATTTGCTTATAGTAAACCCAGGGATTCACATCGCAACGAAGTGGGCATTTGGATTGATTAAACCAAATCACCCCAAAGAAAGTTTAAAATCACTTATTGGTAAGAATAATCTTAACATTAATGAAATTATGAAAATTGCTTCAAATGATTTTGAGAAAATTGTATTTGAACATTTCCCGGAGATAAAAGAAATAAAAGAAAAGATGCTTTTCTTTGGGGCAAATTATTCTATGATGACCGGAACCGGTTCAACAGTCTGGGCAATGTTTGATGATGAAGAAGCCGCTTTTCAAACAGAGTTATTTTTTAAATGTAAAAATTATTTTACTTTTATACAGGAACCTACTTAACTGCACCTTCAGCAAATTCAACAATCCCCTTTGTAGCATTAAGATTTACTTTTAATCCAAAAGGAATAGTTACAAAATCTTTAATGTGCCCATGTGGAAAAGTATAAATTGACGGAACTTTAATCGGCGTAATATAATCTGCGATAACTTCACCTAACGTTAATGTTTTTTTATTTGGATCGTGTTCGTGGCAATCAACAAATCTACCTAAAATAATTCCCTTAACTTTCTTAAACACTCCAGCTAATCTTAGTTGGTTTAGCATTCTATCAACACGATATGGAAGTTCGCCGATATCTTCAATCATTAATACCTTGCCATTAAGATTTGGGAAATAAGGAGTACCAAGTAAATGAGCAAATACAGCTAAATTGCCACCTACAATTCTACCAGTTGCGCTACCCTTTTGCAGAAAAGGTAATTTTTGATTTTCTGGATACTCAAGTTTTCCAATTTTTTTATTAGATGTAATCGTTTCCCAGAACAACTCGCTTGTGTATTCACTAACTTCATCATAAAAATCTACAGCAACCATCGGACCCGCAAAAGTTATCAATCCGGCTTTTTCTAAAAATGCCATTTGTAAAGCTGTTATCTCACTATATCCAACAAAAATTTTGGGATTATTTTTAATTATTCTGTAATCAATCTTATCTAACAATCTAAATGCTCCATACCCCCCACGCAATGTAAAAATAGCTTTTACATTTTTATCTTTAAACATTGTATGTATATCTTCAACTCTTTCCTGATCCGTCCCGGCCAAATAACCATGATTCTTGCCAACATTTGTTCCAACTTTTACTCTATAACCAAGACTTTCTAAGTACTTAACGCCTTTTTCAACTCTTGAAAATTCGTCTGGTGAAGAAGCTGGAGAAATGATTCCGATAACATCCTTTTTATTGAGCCGTTTAGGTTTCTGAATCGACATTGTAAATCCTTATGTTAGACTATTGTTAATGGTAATTTACAGAAACAGAAAAATTTGCACAACTTTGTGAGGCGCATTATTGTGTTCAGTCCATTTTTAATTGACCATTAGATTTATGACTCAAATCACGAGAATTGGATGTGATTTATTAAAGTTTTTAACAAATTTACAATGTGTTATATTTGTTTTAGTCGAAATCAGAGAACTTGAGAGTTTCTAATTAACTTAATCGTTAAATAACTTAACAAAATTTTAAATGAATAAGCCAAAAGTACTCTTTATTGGTGGTTCGTTAAATCAAACCACTATTATGCACCAAATCTCAAAAGAACTGCCTGAAATTGATGCCTACTTTACGCCTTACTATGCAAGCGGACCTTTATGGGTGATGACTAAGCTTAGAATGTTAGATTTTACAATTATGGGAGGAACATTTAAAAGTATTACTCTTAAGTATATTAAGGATCATAATTTAAAGCTGGATTTTGAAGGCAAGAATGATAATTATGATTTAGTTTTCACATCTCAGGACCTAATAGTTCCAAGAAACATTAAAAAGTTTAAAACAATTCTCGTTCAGGAAGGAATGACTGACCCACCTGATTGGAGGTACCACGTAACAAGGTTTTTAGGATTAGGTCGTTGGTGTGCAAGTACTTCTATGACCGGACTATCTCATATGTACGATTATTTTTGTGTGGCGTCAGAGGGCTTTCGTGAACAATTTATTGATAGGGGCGTTAATCCAAATAAAATTCGGGTTACAGGTATTCCAAATTTTGATAACTTTGAAAAATTTAGAAATCTTGAATTTGAACATAAAAATTTTGTGCTTGTTGCAACTTCTGATGTAAGAGAAACAACTAAATATGAGAACAGAAAAGAGTTTTTATTAAACGCTAAAAAGATTGCAGGCGATAAACAAATAATTGTAAAACTACACCCAAATGAGTTAGTTAAGCAAAGAACTGCTGAAGTAAAAAAATATTTACCGGATGCATTAGTTTATCACGGAATCAGCATCGATCCGATGATTGCAAATTGTGATGTTTTAGTTACAAGATTTTCAAGTACAATTTTTCCTGCTATTGCACTTGGTAAAGAAGTATTTTGTAATATTGATCTTAAAGAGATTAAACGATTATTCCCAATTCAGAATGGCGGAACCTCTGCAAAAGTGATTGCAGAGGTTGCGAGAGAATTGTTAGCCTCAACCAAGCCTGTTGTTAGAGTTAAGGAAAAAAATAAGTATATGGAAGATCTTAAATTGGAGATCAAGTATATGCTAAAACAAAAACTTGTAAGAGCAAAATCAATATTCTAATCATGGTGGAAAATAAATTAAATATTGTAACTGTAATTCAAGCTCGCTCAGGTTCAAGTCGCTTGCCTAATAAAATTTTCCTCCCACTTTCAAACGCTCCCTTACTGTATAGAATGTATGAACGAGTTGCTGCATCAAAACTTAGAGGAACAATTATCATTGCAACTACAACAGACAAAAATGATGATCAAGTTGAAGAACTTTGTAAAGAGTACCAGTTAAATTGTTATCGTGGTCATCCAACAGATTTGTTAGATAGACATTATCAGGTAGCTAAACTGCTAATCGCTGATGCTATAGTTAAAATTCCTTCAGATTGTCCTTTAATCGATCCTAATATTATTGATAAAGTTTTACAATATTATATAAATAATTCTGAAAAATATGATTTTGTAAGCAATCTTCATCCACCCACTTATCCTGATGGAAATGATGTTGAAGTAATGAGTTTCAGTGGACTTGAAATTGCATGGCAAAGTTCAAAAAGAGATTTAGAGCGAGAACACACCACTCCTTATTTCTGGGAAAATCCAGATAAATTTAGAATAGGAAATGTTGTTTGGGAAACTGGATTAGATTACTCAATGTCGCACCGATTTACAATAGACTATGAAAAAGATTACAATTTCATAAAACAGGTTTATGATGAACTTTATCCAATAAACAATAAGTTTACACTAGAAGATATTTTTTATTTGTTAGAGAGAAAACCTGATATCAAAAAAATAAATGAGGAATATTGCGGAGTTAACTGGTACAGAAATCATCTTAATGAATTAAAAACAATTACATCTGATCAAACAAAAATTATTTAAAGAATTATTATGCCGAACAAAGTAGAATTTAATAAAGATTATCCTTCAATTTCTAAATCGGATGAATATTATAAAGTCGCGATTGGATTAATTCCTTGTACAACTCAAACCCTTGCAAAAGGGCCGCAGCAAAATGTAAAAGGGGTTGCTCCAAAATATTTGCAGCGTGGCAAGGGTTCACAC
>OEIV010000985.1_pt1 | contig 14018 bp, 13 predicted proteins | sample 1539231 | NCBI WGS metagenome assembly OEIV01 (sample SAMN03794762, study PRJEB22550) | activated sludge metagenome | feature: wastewater treatment plant; material: activated sludge; isolation source: Wastewater treatment plant of a petroleum refinery complex | place: Argentina: Buenos Aires ...
GATCGCCGCGAAGGCGGCGCGGACGCCGAGAAAGGTGCCCTCGACATTGGTGCGGTAGATGCGGTCGAAATCGTCCTCGGTGGTCTCGTCCAGCGGCTTCACGAAGAACAGCCCTGCGTTGTTGACGAGCCCGAAGAGACCGCCGAAGCGGCGCTCCGCCAGATCGACGATCCGGGCCCAGTCGTCCTCGCGGGCGATGTCGTGCGGGGCGAAGTGGCAGACGCCGCCCGCCGCCTCGGCCGCCGCTACGGTCTCGGCCCCGCCTGCAGCGTCGCGCCCGGTAGCGATCACGCGGGCCCCTTCGGCGGCGAGCAGGATCGCGGTGGCGCGGCCGATTCCCTTGGTCGCGCCGGTGACGATGACGGTGCGGTCGTCGAAGCGGCGGGTCATTGGGCGATCCACCCGCCATCTACGACGAGCTCGGCGCCGGTCATGAATCGCGAGCGCGGCGAGGCGAGGAAGAGGGCGGCGGCGGCGATCTCGTCCGGCGTCCCGAAGCGGCCGAGCGGGATCGACGGCGCAAGGAGGCGCTCGTCATAGGCGGCGGTCATCGCTGTGCGGATCATGCCGGGATGGAGCGAGTTGACGCGGATCTTCTCCGGCCCCAGTTCCAGCGCCGCCGCCTTGGCGAGCAGCCGCACTCCGCCCTTGGCGGCCGCGTAGTGGGCGTGGCCGGCGACGCCGACCTTGCCGACGATCGAACTCATCAGGACGATCGAGCCGCCTTCGCCATGACGGCGCAGGGCCGCGGCGGCGTGCTTCACGCCGAGAAAGCAGCCCTTGAGATTGATGCGGTTGAGGGCGCGGAAGTCCTCCAGCGCCAAGCCGGCGATGGCGGCCGGCTTCGAGATGCCGGCATTGGCGACGAGAATGTCGAGGCGGCCGAAGGCATCCTGGACCTCCTCCATTGTGCGGGTCCAGTCGGCGTCGCTGCCCTGGTCGGCGGCCAGGAAGCGGGCTCGCCCCCCCGACGCGCGGATCGCCGCAGCAGCGGCTTCGCCGTCGCCCGGGGTGCGTCCCGTCAGCAGCACGGCGGCGCCGGCCGCCGCGAGCGACACGGCGACGGCGCGGCCGATGCCCCTCGTCGCGCCGGTGACGATCGCCGCCTTTCCGCTGAGTTCGCCTGATCCGGCCAATGGGGTGCCTCTCCGGGAAAAAGGGACCGCGGGCGGATGCGCCGCCCGCGGTCCAGAGCACCGCTCCTAGAACGAGTAGCCGATCTCGACGCCGAAGGTCCGCGGCGCGCGGATTCCGCCGAACGCGAAGAGGCCGGCGACAGGCAGCGCGGCGCTGAGGCCCCGTTCGTCGAGCAGGTTGCGTCCGAAGGCCGCCAGCTTCAGCGTGTTGGTCTCGCTGATGTCGATGTTCCAGGTGATGGACGCATCGACCTGGTTCTGCGCCTCGACCCGGCCGCGCGGATCGTTGACCGGCGGCACGAAGTTGGGGCCGACATACTGGCCCGTCCCGAAGGCCGGGGTGATCGTCGTGTCGTACTCCGAGATGTACTGGTAGGACGCGGAGAGATTGACGTCGCCGTTGGAGGTGTCGATCCGGTAGTCGAAGGCGATCGCCGCCGTGACGTCCGGCGTCCGGCGCAGATTGAGCGTCGAGAAGTCGCCGGGGACGAGACCGCCGGGGCTGTTCACCAGCTTGTCGTAGGTGTCGTACTCGGCGTCGAGCAGGCCGAGCGAGGCCTCGATCGTAAAGGCGTCGGTGACCCGGGCCGTGATGTCCAGCTCGAAGCCGCGAATGGTCGCTTCGGCGGCGTTGCCGACCACCGTCTCCTGGAACGGCGCGACCGGCAGCGGGACGACGATGTCCTCCTGCTTGTCGGAGTAGTTGGTCTGGAACAGCGCCAGATTGACAATCAGCTTGTTGTCGAGCCACGCCGTCTTGGCGCCGATCTCGTAGGAATCGACGAATTCGGGCTCGTAGGGCGTCTGCACCGATGAGACCGATGCGGCGCGGCCGTTGAAGCCGCCCGAGCGGAAGCCGCGCGAGTAGGACGCATAGACCATGATGTCGTCGCTCGCCTGCCAGTCGATCGAGGCCTTGGGCGTGAACTCGGCCCAGGAATCGCTTGCGGAAACGACCGTTCCGTTGGCCAGCGTGCTGACGATTTGCTTCTCGTCGTTGGTGTAGCGTCCGCCCAGCGACAACCGCCAGCCGGGCGCGAAACGCCAGTCGACATCGAGGAAGGCTGCCGTCGAGGTCGATTCGTGGTCGACGAAGACGCGGGTCTGGGCGGGGATGAAGCCCAGATTGGTGATCTGGTCGAGATCGTAGGCGCTGCGGAAATAGTAGACGCCGGCGACGAAGTCGACGCTGTCGCTGAGATCGCCGGCGAGGCGCAGCTCCTGGCTGAACTGGTCGTAGTTCTGGACGCGCAGCGTATCGAAGAAGTTGATCGAGCTGGCGTCGAAGTCCTGGCGGACCGATTCCTCCGACTTCCGGTAGCCGGTCACCGAGGTCAGCGTCAGGCCGTTGAAGCGGTAGTTGGCTTCGGCCGTCAGCGCCGTCTCGTCGTATTCGACCGGGCCCGCCACGTTCGAGAACGAGGTGTAGAGGTCGTCGCCGGTGTTGCGGTTGCACTCCTCGTCGGGGATGCCGAAGATGCGGATCGGGCCGCCGGGCGTGGGCACCTGCAGGCAGATGAGGTCCGTATCCTGCGACAGCGAACCCTGCGCCGTCTGGCTGCGCTGGCGCTGGTGTTCGATCGTCGCGGTAACGTCGAAGGCCTCGCTGTCCTGGTAGCGAAAGGTCGCGCCATAGCTTTCGATACGCGAATGCGGTTCGTCGGTGCCGCGCGTGACATTGTCGAAGTAACCGTCCAACTCCTTGCGCAGATAGAAGAACTTCGACGACACGTTGCCGGCCTCAGGCAGATTCAGCACGGCACGGTATTCCTGGCGGCCGTAGTCGCCGATGGTCACGCCAAGCTTGCCGCCGAACTCGCCGGTGGGAGTCGAGCGGCGGATATTGATGACGCCGCCCGTGGTGTTGCGACCGAACAGCGTGCCCTGGGGGCCGCGGAGGACTTCGATGGCTTCGAAATCGAAGAAATCGAGCAATTGCCCGGTGTTGGTGCCGATGTACACGCCGTCCACGAGCACACCCACGGCGGGGTCAAAGGACTTTTCGATGTCCTCGAAGCTGATTCCGCGGATCGAGATGGCGGCCGCCGAGGGACCGGCGTTGACCGGATCGATCACCAGGTTGGGCGTCATGCCCTCAAGATCCTGGATGTCCGGCGCGGCCGCCGCCTCCAGCGTCTTGGGCGAGACGGCGGTGACCGAGAGCGGCGTCGACTGGACCGTCTCCTTGCGCCGCCGGGCGGTGACGACGACCTCTTCCTCGCCCGTCGCCGCAGCGGCTTCGGGCGCGGGCGCGGCGGCCGGGTCCTGGGCGGCGGCGGGCGCTCCCAGTCCGGCCAGAACATAAAGGCCAAGCGCCGCCATGACAGGACGCGCGCGGAGCACTCGCTCGATGCGATTCATAGCTTTCCTCCCCTGTCGCTCGGGCTGGGGGGCTTGAGCGTCTGCTGCGCTCGTTGACCTGGCCGCACCCTCCGGCGAACGTCGCAACTCTTGGGGTCTCTCCAGAAAAAGTCAAGCGTGCTTGTTATAAGCAGGATGATCTGTTTATTGTGATCGACAAGGCCGGCGCTCAGTCCGGCCAGCGGAAACACCAGGAAGGGAGCGCGCGGACGCCGCGCGGCAAGGCATGCGACTGTCAGGCAAGGTGGCGCTCATTTCGGGCGGGGCGAGCGGTATCGGCGCGGCCACGGCGCGGCTTTTCGCGGCCGAAGGCGCCAGCGTGGTCATCGGCGACATCCAGGCGGCCAAGGGCGAGGCGCTCGCCCGCTCGATCGGCGAGGCGGCCGCCTATGTGGCGCTGGACGTGACCAGCGACGCCGCCTGGGCGGACGCCGTCGCCGCAGCGGTCCGCCGCTTCGGCCGCCTCACGACGGTCGTCAACTCGGCCGGGATCTCGGTGCCCGGCTCGATCGAGGACGAGACGCTGGAGGGCTTCCGCCGCACCCAGGCGATCAATCTCGACGGCACGTTCCTGGGCTGCAAGCACGCCGTCGCGGCGCTGAAGGGCGGGCGCGGCGGGGCGATCGTCAATGTCGGCTCGACGCTGGGCCAGAAGGCCGGCGCGATCTTCACCGCCTATTGCGCCTCGAAGGGCGGGGTGAAGATGCTGACTCAGGCCGTGGCGCTGCACTGCGCCGAGCAGGGCTACGACATCCGCGTCAACGGCATCCTGCCCGGCGCCATCCATACCGAGATGGTCGAGGGCTATGTCGCGGCGGGCGAGGCGCAGGGCGCATCGCGCGAGCAGGTGCTGGCCGGCTTCGCCTCCGCCCATCCCATGAAGCGCCTGGGCCGCCCCGAAGAGCCGGCCGGGGCCATCGCCTTCCTGGCGAGCGACGCCGCCAGTTTCACCACAGGCGCCATGCTGCCGGTCGACGGCGGCATGCTGTCGTGAAGGAGAGCCCCATGTCCGAGACCGCCAAGCCCGACATCGCGACCTGCCCGCTGCACCAGATCAACGCCTTCGGCCCGGCGATCCTGCAGAACCCCTATCCCTATTTCGCGCGGCTGCGCGCCGAGGCGCCGGTCTGGCGCGACCCCAATACCGGCATCGTCTCGATCTCGACCTATGACCGGATCGTCGAGGCGAACACGCAGCCCGCCGTCTTCTCGAACGATTTCTCGGCGCAGCTGCGATCGGGTTCGACCCAGGCGATGGACCCCGACGAGGCGGCGATCCTGTCGAAGGGGTTTCCGGTCACCAACACGCTGCTGACCGCCGACCCGCCGGTCCACACCCGCTACCGCAAGCTGGTCAGCAAGGCCTTCACCTTCAAGCGGGTGGAGGGCATGGCCGACTACATCGCCGCGGTCGCCCACCGGCTGATCGACGGCTTCGCGGACCGCGGCGCGTGCGAGTTCAAGTCGACCTTCGCCAACCACCTGCCGATGACGGTGATCGCCGACGCGCTGGGCGTGCCGCGCGCCGACATGGACCGCTTCCACGAGTGGTCCGACGCCTTCGTCGCCCAGCTGGGCGGCATCTCGGACAAGGCGACGCGGCTGGATGCGGCGGCCAAGGTGGTCGCCTTCCAGCACTATTTCGTCGAGAAGATCGAGGAAAAGCGGGCACGCCCCACCGACGACATCATCTCGGACCTCGTCCACGCCAATCTGGCCGAAGAGGGCGACAACCGGCACATGGACTATGCCGAGCTGCTGTCGATCATGCAGCAGCTCCTGGTCGCGGGGAACGAAACGACGGCGCACTCGCTGACCGCCGGGATGTTCTTCCTGATCTCCAACCCGGCGCAGATGGCGAAGGTGAAGGCCGACCGCAACCTGATACCGGGCTTCGTGGAGGAGACGCTGCGCTACCTGTCGCCGACCAACAATATGTGGCGGGTGGCGACGCGCGAGACCAGCATCGGCGGCGTCGAGATCCGCAAGGGCGACATGGTGCTGCTGCGCTACGGCAGCGGCAACCGCGACGACGCGCATTTCCCGCAGGCCGAGGCGTTCGACGTGACGCGCGAGAACGCTCGCACCCATCTCGCCTTCGGGGCGGGCATCCACACCTGCATCGCCGCGCCGCTGGCCCGCAAGGAAATGAACGTCGCCTTCCCGATCCTGCTGGAGCGCCTGAAGAACATCCGCCTGAAGCCCGGCACGACGATCAGCTACAGCCCCAACATCCTGCTGCGCGGCGTGCTGGAGCTGCATGTCGAGTACGACAAGGGCTGAGGGCGGACGCCCTCAGCGCATGTAGGGCGCAGCCGAGGCGAAGACGATGGTCTCGCTGAGGACCGTCTCGTCGAGCACCGCCTTGATGGCGGCGAAGCGCGGATGGGCGATGAAGGCCTGAAGGCCGGCGTCGAAATGATCGAAGCCGTCCAGCCGCCAGACGTCGATCACGGTGTTCAGCCGGCCGGTGCGCTGCACGAGCGCGGCGAAGAGCACCCAGCCCTCGCTCTCCAGGATCGGCACCGCCTCGGCCATTACGGCGTTGAAGCGGGCGAGACCCGAGGCCTTCACCTCGAGCGTCACGTGCAGGTAGACGCTCATCGACGGGGAGCGCCTTCCTTCGCCCAGGCAAGGCCGCGGCGCAGCAGGTCATAGAAGACCGGCAGCGCCCACGAGCCCTTCTCGGGCACCGGGTAGAAGTCGATCATCGGCTGCATGTCGTAGTGGCCGCGGCAATGGCCGAGGGTCAGGTAGAGCACCGCCCCGGCGCCGCGCGGGTTGAGGTAGAAGACCGGGTGCTTCGCCTCGGGCCATTGGTCCTCGACGAAGCCCTTGGCCTCGCCGCCATAGCTGGTTTCGAGCAGGACGTGCGGCGCGCCATAGACCTCGGACAGATAGAGCTCGTCGTCGGCGTCGAAGGCCTCGACGCCCGCGACCAGCGGATGAGCCGGATCGGCCACCGTCACGCGATAGGGCGCGATCGGCGGATGGGCGATGAACATCGAGCCCAGCGTCTCCATGAAGTGCGGCGCCCAGCGCGGGCTGTCGACCCGCCCGTCGGCGAGGAAACGCAGGATCGCGTTGGTGCCGTGCAGCGCATACCAGCGCCCGCCGCGCTCGATGAAGGCACGCAGCGCCTCCTGCTGGGCGAGGCTGGGCGTCACGTCGCAGGTGTAGCTGACGAGGAAGTCCGCCTTGGCGATCGCCTCGAGATTGGCATAGTCCTCGAACACCCGGACGCGCACGCGCTCGTCCTCGGCGAGAAGCTTGAGAAGCTCGAGGCGGGCGAAGTCGATGTCGTGGAAGCGCCCGCCCGCGACGAGGACGCAGTCGATGCGCGTCTTGCCTTGCGCTGTCATGGCGCGGGCCTAGTACTGCACGCGCTTGGTGATGCCGCCATCGATGACGATGTTGGCGCCGGTCATGAAGCGGCAGGCCGGCGAGGCGACGAAGGCGATGGCGCGGGCGACCTCGGCGGCGTCGCCGAGGCGGCCGACCGGGGTGTTCTTCACCGTCTGGTCGTAGACCGCCGCCATGTGCGTCTTGATCATGTCCCACGAACCGCCGGGCACGAAGACGGGACCGGGCGAGACGGTGTTGACGCGGATGCCCTTGGGCGCGAGCTGCTGCGACAGCGCGGCGGCGTAGTTGATGACCGCGGCCTTCATCGCGTTGTAGGCCTGCGGCCCGAAGAAATCCTCAAGCGCCGCAGTCGAGGAGATCGCGACGATCGATCCGGCGGCCGATTTTTCGAGGAAGGGCAGCGCCGCCTGGATGCCGCGATAGGTGGCGAGCAGGTCGAGGTCGAAGGTCGCCTTCCAGGTCTGCTCGCTGGCCGGGCCGCCGCTCGCCGAGGCGAACGAGATGAAGATGTCGCAGCCGCCGAGCTCGCCGGCGGCGCGCGTCACCCAGGCGCCATAGGCGGCCGCGTCGGTCATGTCGACGCTGGCGCCGGTCGCCTTGACGCCCCTGGCCTTCAGCGCCGCCACGGTCTCGTCGACGCCGGCCTGGCCGCGGGCGCAGACCGCGACATCGACACCTTCGTCCGCGAGCGCCTCGGCCGTCGCACGGCCGATGCCCTTGCTGGCCCCGGCCAGCACCGCTTTCAATCCCTTCAGACCCAGATCCATTGCCCTCTCCCTGCTGCCGTGTAAAAACCGGATAGCTTGTTTTTTATTGATGCGATCATACACTTGGCCGCATCGGCGTCTACAGCCGAAAGCGGGAGAGACCATGCAGATCGCGCTGTCGCCGAGCGACCTCGCCTTTCGCGATGAGGTGCGCGCCTTCCTGGACGAGGCGCTGACCGACGACCTGCGGGCCGCCGCTGCCCGCCAGGCCGGCGTCTTTGCCGAAGCCGACCTCAACCGGCGCTGGCACCGCACGCTCTATCTCAAGGGCTGGGTGGCGCCGGCCTGGCCCAAGGCCCATGGCGGCGCCGGCTTCAGCCCGGTGCAGCGCTACATCTGGGAGAGCGAATGCGCCGCCGCCGGCGCGCCGGCGCTGCCGGCCATGGGGCTGCAGATGTGCGGGCCGGTGCTGATCGGCTGCGGCAGCGAGGCGCAGAAGGCGTTCTTCCTGCCGCGCATCCTCAGCGGCGAGCACTATTGGTGCCAAGGCTATTCGGAGCCGCAATCAGGGTCGGATCTGGCGGCGCTGCAGTGCCGGGCGGTGCGCGAGGGCGACGCGTATATCGTCAACGGCACCAAGCTGTGGACGACGCATGCCCACTACGCGAACTGGATGTTCCTGCTGGTGCGGACCGATGCCGGCGGCAAGCCGCAGCAGGGCATCTCGTTCCTGCTTCTCGACATGGCGACGCCCGGCATCGCGATCAAGCCGATCGTCACGCTGGCCGGCGACCACGAGGTGAACCAGGTCTTCTTCGACGATGTCCGCATCCCGGCCGCCAATCTGGTGGGCCGCGAGAACGAAGGCTGGACGGTCGCCAAGTACCTGCTGGAGTTCGAGCGGGGCGGCGCCTACGCGCCGCGCATCCGCGGCCTCATCCGGCAGATCCGGCGAATCGCGGCGCAGGAGGCGGCGGACGGCGCCAGCCTGGCCGCCGATCCCGCCTTCGCCCGCCGGCTGGGGGCGATCGAGATCGAGACCGAGGCGATCGCCCAGACCGAGGCGCGCATCGTCTCGCAGCTCTCGCTGGGCGGGGGGCGCGACTGGGCGCCCTCGCTGCTGAAGCTCAAGGGCACCGAGACGATGCAGGCGGCCAGCGAACTGGCGATGGAGGCGATCGGCTTCTATGCCGGCGCCGACCAGCGGGCCGCGCTGGGCCTGGGGGCCAATACGCCGCCGGTCGGTCCGGACCATGCCGCGACCCCGACGGCGCGGTATCTCAATCTGCGCGCCTCGACGATTTACGGTGGGTCAAGCGAGGTCCAGCGCAATATTCTGGCGCGGGCGGCGCTCGGCCTGTAGTTTGTGCGGTGCAACGCAAACCGGACAACCTGATTGCGGCATTGGAGACTGTAATGCCCAAAGTAACCGCACTGGCATCGCTCGAGCCGGAAGGCCTCGGCGCGGAGGGTCAGGGCTGGCAACAGCGCAAGAGCGCCCAGACGCGCATCGCCATCCTGGAAGCGGCGATCGACTGCCTGAAGGAGCACGGCTACGCCAGGACGACGACGCAGCTGATCGCGCAGACCGCGGAGATCTCGCGCGGCGCGATGCTGCATCACTACGCGACCAAGCAGGAGCTGATCGCCTCGCTGATCGACTATGCGTTCTACCGGCGTATGGAACTGTTCCTGGCGCGCATCAACGAACTGACCGATGACGAGCGCGTGCAGCGCCACGCCGGCATCGAGCTCTACTGGAAGAGCCTCTTGACCCGCGAGTTCAACGCGACGCTTGAACTGTCGATGGCGGCGCGGACCGACGCCGAGCTGCGCGCGATCCTGCTGCCCAAGCATCAGGAATACGACCGCATCGAGCGCGAGACGGTCAGGCGCGCCTTCCCCGAGTGGCACAAGGATGCGGCGCGCTACGAGCTGGCGATGGATTTCTGCATCGCCTCGATGGAAGGGCTCCTGCTCAATCGCGACGTGTGGAAGGGCCGCCGGCGGCGCGTGATGCTGCGGGCTTTCATCTCCAACACGCTGCAATTGCTGCGCGACGGCAAGCTCGATCTGCCCTCGGCCGAGCAGTATCTGGGCGAGGACGGCCTCGGCGACGACGACTAGCGGCCCGTCGCCTCCAGCAGCAGCGCGTTGATCTCGGCCGCCTTCTCAAGATGCGGCATGTGCCCCGCACCGTCGATCCAGACCACGCGGAAGCCGGCCGGCAGGCGGCTTTCGTCGGGCGCCCCGACAATGCGGTCGGCGCGCGAGGCGATCACCAGCGCGGCCGGTATGCGCGCCAGGCCGGCCTGCAGCGCCGCCGCGTCGGCGCCGTCGAGCATGCGGTCGCGCAGCGCCGTCAGCGCCTCCTCGACGCCGTCGAGGCGCTTCGCCCTGACGACATCCTCCACCATCTCGCGCGAAACGCCGGCGGGATCGGCCAGCAGCATTTCGAGCCAGGGCTTGAGATCGCGGGCGCGGGCGCCCTCGGCGATGCCGGTGAGGAAGTCCTGCGCCAGCGCGCCGCCGGGCAGATAGGCCGGCGCGATCAGCGTGAGCGAGTGCGCCGCCTCGGGCCGATGGGCGGCGATCCAGGCGGCGACCGCGCCGCCCAGCGAATGTCCGACGAGATGGGCCGCCGCAATGCCTTCGGCCGCCATCGCCCCGGTCACGGCGGCGGCAAGCGCGGCGAGCGAGGCATCGCCCACATCCTTGGTCGAGCCGCCATGGCCGGGCAGGTCGATCGCCAGCACCGGGCCGCGCGCCGCCAGCGCCTCGATGTTGAACATCCAGTTGGCGAGATCGCCGGAAAAGCCGTGGATCAGGACGACGGGCGCGCCCTCCCCCGCCCCCGCCCGGCCGATGCGCATAGGCCGTCCGTCCACCTCGATCGTCGCGAGGACGAGGCCGCCGCCGGCCTCGCTCGCGTCCTCGCCCGGCGTGAAGCGGGCCTGGTAGTCGGCGACGAAGGCGTCGATCGCCTCGTCCGGCACCCCGGCGGCGGCGATCACGCCCATCAGGCCGCCGACCGGCAGCGTCGTGCCGGGCGGGGCGACGATGCGGCGCAGGATGCCCCCGGCCGGGCTCTCGCAGACATTGGTGATCTTGGCGGTCTCGACTTCGGCGATCTCGTCGGCGACGGCGACGGCGTCGCCTTCGGCCTTCAGCCAGCCGACGAGGGTGCCCTCCTCCATGGAGAGGCCCCATTTGGGCATCTTGAGCGGTGCGATGTCGGACACGCGGGTTCCGTTCGTTCGTTCGGTCGGTCGGTCGGGGAGCGAGCGGCGGCGCAGCGGCGCCGGCCGGTCAGCCGAAGCGTTCGAGGTAGCGGTCGAGCGTGCGGTGGAAATGCCGGATGCGGATTTCCTGATAGTCGCCCAGATGGACCTCGCCGTTCTTCGACGCCTTCAGACCGTCCTGCACGAAGGGCAGGTTGGCCATGTCCTGCTCGAAGATGTGGCCGAGCGCGCCGAGTTCGGTCGCCGCGGTCCAGGGCTGGTCGTCGGCAAGGAAGTTCATCGGCGCGGGCTTGGGCTTGGGCGCGCCCGGCGGCGCGCGCATCAGCAGCCGCACTTCCATCAGCGTCGAGTCCTGATCGGGCCAAGGCCGCCAGCGATAGACGATGTTCGGCATGAAGCCGCCCCACGGGGCGAAGTTCGGGAAGACGTTGTAGGTGAAGGCGTCGAGCAGTTCGGCGTCGGTGGCGTGGCTGTGGTCGTGGCCGGTGTTCTGCGTGTAGCGCTCGCGGTTGACGGCGGCCAGGTGGGCGCGCGCCGAGGCGCCTTCGGGCACCTCGACCTTCAGGTCGGCGCCGCCGGCCCGGCCGTTGTATTTCAGGAACTCGTCGATGATCCACTGCTGGCTGTGGGCCGCCTGATCGAGATGCGGCGAGAGCACCGCAAACGGCGTGAGGGCGACGTTCACATGGTCGCCATAGACATTGTAGCGCGTGTTGGCGTCGCCGGTGAACGGCAGGATCTGCGGATGGGTGATGACCGAGTGCCACGCCTCCATGAAGGCTTCGGCCGTCGCCTTCCAGTTCGCCCGGATGACCTTGCCGACCCAGACGGCGGTGTAGCAGTCCTCGTGCTTCCAGCGCTTGAAGTGCTCGGGCAGCGGCGCGAGATATTCTTCAAGCGTCGGGCCGCCTTCGGCCTCCTTCAGGAAGATGTAGCCGCCCCAGCGGCCGATCTGGGCTTCGGGCAGTTGCATGCTGGAGTCGCTGAGATGGCCGAAATCCCAGCGGCAGGGGATGTCCTTCAGACTGCCGTCGGTGTTCCAGGTGAAGCCGTGGAACGGGCACTTGAATTCCTTCGACCAGCCGCTGTCGAGGCGCAGCTTGCGGCCGCGATGGAGACAGACATTGTGGAAGGCGCGGACGGAGCCGTCGGGCTGGCGCGTGACCAGATAGGAGCGGCCCGCGTTCTCGTAGAGAACGACGTCGCCGGGCTCGGGCATTTCCTCCTCGCGGGCGGCGAACTGCCAGACATTGGGCCACATCGCGGCGCGTTCCCTGGCGAAGAACTCCGGCGAGGTGTAACGCGCGGCCGCGAGCGGCGCCGATCCCATGTATTCGTAGGCGTCCTTGACGAGAAAGTCGGGCGGCGTGCGGCTTTCGGCCGCCATCAGATCGTCCCAGTTCGTACCGGGGCAGCGGGCCTGTCCGCCGGCCCGCGGCATGTCGTCGACCGCCATGTCTAACGCCTCCCTCGCAGCCGGCAGATCCCGGCTTTTATCTTGGGCGGATGATAGGGGTGAAATAAAAACCGTCAAGACTGCTTTTTTAGAGACGCGGCGGTTGCATGCCCCTTGTCCTGCCTCCTACACGGCACCTTCGTTGCGGATGTTGAGCAGCCGGCCGCAGGCCTTGCAGTGAACGGCGTCGAAATCGTGGCGGCTGAGGCCGCAGTCGGGGCAGGCGAATTCCACCCGGACCGGGCGCAGCATCACCTGGACCAGGCGAAGGAACAGCGAGACGCCGAAAATCATCGTGACCACGGCGATCATGCGGCCGAGCGTGCCCTGAAGGACGATGTCGCCGAAACCGGTCGTCGTCAGCGACGTCACGGTGAAGTACAGCGCATCGGCGTAGTTCGAGATCTGCGGGTTGGTGTAGTGCTGCGTCTCGTAGACGATCGCGGTCATCAGGAAGACGAAGATGCCCAGATTGGTCGCCGACAGAATCGTCTGCTCGTTGCGCCGGAACCAGTCGAAGTCCTGCCGCAGCCGGGCGAGCAACTCGTACGAGCGCAACAGGCGGAGCATCCGCGCGATGCGCAGGAAGGCCATGCCCTCGCCGACGATCGGGGCAAGGAGCGACGCGATGACGACGATATCGGCGATTCCGAAGGGGCTGGCGAGCATGCGCCAGCGGCTGGGCGCGATCCAGAGGCGGGCGGCGAAGTCCGCGGCAATGACCAGCCCGATGACGGCATCGATCACCTCGGTGCCGGCGGTCTGCAGGAACGACGAGACGACAAGGAAGGCGATGGTGACGAGATCGAAGACCAGCAGGCCGTAGCGGAAGCGATGCGCCCGGGTGCTGTCGCCAAGATAGAGATCCGTCAGGCCCTGCTTGCGCAACGTTCTTCCCCGCCGGGACGCCGTCGCGGACGCCGAGCGCGTCCTTCTGGGACAGAAGCGACCGCAATTCATTGCGTTTGCGCAAGCCCGGCCGCGGCCGGGGCGCAAAATCGGCGCAGGAACGGCTGGCATCGGCCGCCGATTGGGCGATAGTCGGCGGCGGGCCGGGGACGGCCGACACCAGCGTGCACGGGAGGCGACCATGGCGACGAGCATCAAGCAGATGATGGACGAGGCGAACGCGGCGGTGCCGCGGATCTCGGCGGCCGAGGCCGCGGCGATGGCCGCCGCCGGGAACACGGTGATCATCGACGTGCGCGACGCGCCGGAAGTCGAACGCAGCGGCCATGTGGCAGGCGCGCAGCACCTCTCGCGCGGCATGCTGGGGTTCAGAGCCGACCCGCAATCGCCCTACTACGACAAGCGGCTGGCCCCCGCGGCCCGCATCGTCCCCTATTGCGCCTCCGGCGGCCGCGCGGCGCTCGGCGGCAAGGTGCTGAAGGACATGGGCTACGCGAAGGTCTTCAACCTGGGCGCCTTCAAGGACTGGCAGGAGGCCGGCCTCGCCGTCGCGCGGGAGATCGAGCCGGGCATGTGACCGGACCGCGAACGGCGAAGACCGCGCAAGGGAGGACGAGGGCCATGGGCTGGGACGGCAGGGGACTGGTATCGACCGAATGGCTCGCCGGACATCTGGGCGAGGAAGATCTGAGGATCTTCGACGTGACCGTCCACCTGCGGCCGGCGACGCCCGGCCCCTATGCCATCGAGAGCGGCCGCGCCGACTACGAGGCCGGACACGTGCCGGGCGCCGCCTTCCTGGACTTGGCGGGCGAACTGTCCGACTCCGGTGCGAAGCTGC
>OEIV010000986.1_pt1 | contig 14017 bp, 8 predicted proteins | sample 1539231 | NCBI WGS metagenome assembly OEIV01 (sample SAMN03794762, study PRJEB22550) | activated sludge metagenome | feature: wastewater treatment plant; material: activated sludge; isolation source: Wastewater treatment plant of a petroleum refinery complex | place: Argentina: Buenos Aires ...
TCTGAGGAGGATCATCATAAAATGTTGTGTCTGATAATACTGCTATTATTTTTGTTGTGTCATAGATAAAGTCCGGAACAGTATCCCGATAAACCCTGTAACGGAAAAGATCTGCTTCTGTATTCTTATTCCATTTAAGATGAACAAGACCTGAATCCATTACTGCTGTTAAGTTAGCCGGTGGTTTTGGTGCCAGATCCATATAAGTATAAACCTCTCCATAAGGTCCACCAAACAAACCAATATCACTTCTGCTTCCATCAACATCTAAAACATCTGGATTGCCTTTGTCGATTGCAGGTGAATATTTTTGTAGATGAAGATCATAACTACCATTTGCTGTTGGTATTGTGTCATTTACAAACATTGGGTCGGCTACAATGTCACTATCACCGTATGTTATACCACTTAAATCAATTTCATTTTCCCAAAAAATACTATAGTCTGAATTTACTCTGTCATCTCCATCTATACCAACTCTATTTTTTGATAGAATTAAATTTTTTGCTGCTACATAATTGCCATCTGACTGAATACTTCCTAATGGCCAACCATATTTATTATGTGACAAAACATTATTTGTTATAAATGTAGTATCTTGTAATGCATCAATATAAATATTGCACAAAAATCCGCTAATAAGATTATTAGTTATATAGACCTTTTTTGGTGCACCTAAAGATACTCCATAATCAGGGCTATTGGTGCTTGTAAATAGGATTATGTTGTTATTAATATTATAATTAGCACCTGTGGGTCCAGGTAAATTAATTCCATTTGAGTTTACACTACTTACTAATATAACACAGTTCGAAATATGATTATTAGAATTAGTGAGCCCGGATGTACTAATGCCACCCCATAAGTTCTTTAGAATAATATTATCTGCAATTAAACCTAATGCCCCAATACCACGAGCAGTTTCACTTATTAAACAGTTCATTACTTCAATTGTTGGGAAATTACTCGTAATACTAAAAATACAAGTACCAGTGCCATTTGCTTTCCCAAAAATATTAAAATTTTCAATTTTGCCTTGAGCATTGAAGGTTATAGTATAATGATTCATTCCTCTTCCATCAATTACAGTACTATCCATACTACTGCCAATTAAACTTATTATAGTGTTTAATACAAGGTTTTCTTTGTAAACACCGTTGGTATCGCCATCAACACAAATGTTAATGCATTTCTGTATGCTGTCTGCTGCGGTTTGCCAGCTTGTGTAGGGAAATTGGCTCGTCCCGGTTTTACTAACGTAACGAATAGTGGCTTGCGCTTCAATGTAGAATGTACAATTTACAATGTACAATGAGAAAAGCAGGAGAAAGAAGAATTTTTGTTTCATTTAGGTCTTATCCCAAAAGACGATTTTGTTTATAGAAACTTAAAAAGAAATTATGCGATAAGCGAGAGGTTAGAAGAAAGAAAATTTAATGTGGCTAAAGCCTTTTATATTGTTTTAACTTTATTCAGTCAGCTAAAGCTGACTGCAATAGATATTTTTTATTTCAATTATTCATCAATTCTTATTTATTGCAGTTGACTTTAGTCAACTGAACAGAAAAATAAAATCATTCTTGGCTTTAGCCACATAAAATCCAAAATCTCAATTACAGATTTCACTAGCATTACCATCGAAATGATGAAACGGCTTAATTACAGTTTGCTTCTCCCGAAAAGTATGGATCGCAATGACTTTTTCATTGAATTATGAAACTGATAAGAATATTTTATTGTTATAATAATTAACTTATTATTAAAATTTACCAGATTATTAGTAAAATAGATTTAATAAGTAAAAACGAAGATATTGATTTGCTTAAAGCTGGCTTTATTGTTGCATAATTAGTTTTTGATGAAAGGTTATCAAATGAAAAAAATATTAATGTTATCAGTTTTGTTTTCACTTGCTGTTTTTGCACAAGTACCAATTCCGGAAACGGGATGCTATCACTCAGCGTTCACCGGAAATGATTCTCAATCAACATTTGAAACACTTGCAGGAAAAAATATTGCAATAGAAATGTTCTTTACAGGATGGCCGAGCAACAAGGTTCCGGATTTTCCGTTAACAAAATGCAATCAGATAGATGCAAACGGTGCAATTCCACACATAACCTGGATGCCGCAAGTCCCGGGTTCACCTTATCCGTTAAACTCAATAATTAATGGATCGTATGATAATTACATTACTGTGTATGCAAACCAGGTTAAAAATTGGGGCAAACCGCTTTTTATAAGATTGGGCCACGAGTTTAACGGTGATTGGTATACATACGGCGGTGCATTAAACGGAGGCGGTACTTTAAACGGATTTGGCGATCCCACCAAAGGCGAGGGCCCCGAAAGAGTTTTAGCAGGCGTTCAAAAAGGGCGCGATATTTTTGAAAGGGAGAAAGGTAATAATGTTGTTTGGGTTTGGTGCCCGAATAATGGAAGTTCTCCGTCCGAACCCTGGAATGTTCCGGAAGCATATTATCCGGGAGATAGTTATGTAGATTGGATTGGATTTGATGGATACAATTTCGGCACTTCACAAACTTGGTCTGGATGGCAAAGTTTCTTTAATATTTACAACGCACTTTACCAAAAGTTTAAAACCTATGGAAAACCAATTATGCTTGGTGAGTTTGCTTCTGTTGAGCAAGGCGGTTCTAAAAGCCAATGGATAGCTGATGCATATTCAACCTGGATAAAGTTTGGTTACACACAAATTAAAGCAGCAACGTGGTTTCATATAGCAAAAACGGAAGGCACTGTGTTCACTGATTGGAGAATTAATTCTTCACCAACTTCCCTGCTTGCATATCAAACAGCAATTGCTGATCCTTATTTTCTTGCAAGTGTTCCGCCAACAGATGTAGAAGATGAAAAAGTTGTTCCGGAATATTTTGCACTCGAACAGAATTACCCTAATCCATTTAATCCGTCAACTAAAATCAAGTTTGCATTACCAAGTTATGGAGATACTAAACTTATTGTCTATAACATTTTTGGTGAAAAAGTCAGAACTCTTGTTCAATCATATCTTGAAGCCGGCAATCACGAAATAGATTTTACTGGAGATGGATTATCAAGCGGTGTGTATTTATATGCCCTTCAGTTTGATGGAAAGCAGGAAATGAAAAAAATGATTTTACAGAAGTGAACAACGAAAGAGAACGAGGAAAAACGTAAGACGCAAGAGGAAAGTATTCATCGGGTTTCTATCTGCTAATAAAAATAGTTGAAAAACAGATTGCTTCGTTACTTTGTTCCTCGCAATGACATTCATAAGTTAATTTCGATAAAATTTAAAAAAGAATTTCTGTTGAGAACATAATCAACAATTACATCAACAGACTTTCTTTGTCCATCCCAGGCTAACAAATTCTTTGCTTCTTCATGACTTATCCATTTATACTCAGTGTGTTCTTTACTTATCCTAACTTCACAATCATATTTTACTTTTGCAGCAAAGACAGGTAGTAAACAAATGTAATCGTTATCAGGTGCGTAAAAAGAGTTTACAGTCGGTGCAACCCAGAATTTCTCGGGAATCAAACTTGTTTCTTCCTTTATTTCCCGCAAAGCTGCATTGTAGGCAGTTTCATTTTCTTTAATCTTGCCCGAAACCATTTGCCAAAGGTTTGGATAATATTGTTCCGGTGAACGTTTGAGGAGAAGAAATTCAAGTTGTCCATTCTGCTCACGGAAAATATGTGCTTCAATTAAGTTTGAGATTATGTTCATTGCCAAATATAATATTTCTTACTTATAATATTGAGTATTGTCACACTTCGACTACGCTCAGTATGACATTAAAAGAACGCTCTTGCTTCTGCACGCGCGGTGTGCACAACACGATTTGCACCTTGTACTCTTCCATCATAACTGATGGTAGTTTGCAAAAATGATAAAAGTTTGTAATCAAAATTTAAGCGCCAGTAATAATTTTTACCAATCTGATTTCCGTTTGTTAATTCATAAGGGATAGAATTTTCAGTTGTGTTGGTTACTAATTCATCACGTTCTATTTCTATTCTTAATCTGCCTGTTCCTAAAAATGAAAGATTAAATCTTAAAAGCTGCGAGTTCAAATCTATAATAGTCGGTGTTGTTGGATGAGTGTCCTCACTTCTCCCAGCCTTTATACGAAAGCCAACTTCAATATTTTTATCGGGTCTGTAAGAAAATTCAGATATTACATTATTAGAGTTTATTTGTCTTATTCTGTTTGAGTTTTCCGGAGCGTTTACATTGTCAATCTGGTTTATTAAATCAGTTTGATTTGAAATTTCTTTAACCATTTTAAATTTAATTCTTAAACTTCGTTCACGGTTGTAAAATTCTTCATATCCGGAATTATATTCATTAAGTGCTGTGCGCTGTGTAAACCTAAATCTAAAAGAAAGCTCCTGATCATTTTCAAAAAGAAATAAATCCTGCTGTATATAATTTGAACCGCGAATAGTCGTGTTTTGATTTTGAAAAGTAGAAAGTTTTAGCAAATAAATATTTGTGTAAATACTATCCCGGCTGTTTTCCTCAATTCTCCAATAAGTTTCTGATGAAATCGGACTTACGATCTTTCCTAATAAAGTTTTAACATCAACTAATTCAGAAAAATTAATTTTCCATCTTGTACTTGTTTTTAAATCTATAACAGGAAAAAGTTCATCAGTAGGCAAAGTAACCTGAACAAAATCGCCATCAAACAGAGTGGGTTCAAATTCGTTTTCTTCAGCTATCCCATTATTGTTAAGATCCCCAAGATAAATATAATTGCCTGTTCCCTGCTCAACACGCACAAATACTTTTTGCAGTTTTGCAGATTTCTGAGTTGATACTTCATAATAGAAATCACCGTTCATTAAGCGATCCCAGAAAATAAATTTTGTTCTGGATCTTATAAGAATAGTTTCATTATCCAGAAAACCTTTTGCTTTAAATTCTTCTTGATATCTTTTATCGCGAAAAGTTAAAACAAGATTTGTATTTACTTCACGAATTCCGTTGTAATTCATCTCCAAAGAATATGTTTTTGATTTTGATTCGTTTACCATTAATCCATTTGAGGGTAAATAATCATCTCTAAGAGAGAACTTTGTAAGCATTCGAAATCCTGAGAGTTCCATCAACTCAAGATATGGTGAGTACTCAAAATATTTTAAGCTGCCAGAAAGCAAAGAATCTTTTTGTGAGGGCTTATCCTGTTTGTCTTCTGCAAGAAACTCAAATCCTGGTTTCAATAGCCATAGAGTATAAAATGCATTACCCTTATGTCTTAACCAGTTACTTTTAAGGGTCAAGTTTGTTGATTTTACGTAATCAAGATTATACTCGAAATTATAAATTTTTAAATCAGAAAATCTCAGAATGTTGTTGTATCTGTCTGATGAAAACACATCACCTTTTCGTAAAAATCCCGCAGTGGAATTTATTGTTATTTCCTGAATGGGTTGAAGTTGAACTCCAATTTCCCGAAGTGTTTCATCCTGCAATTCAGTTTGAGAAGAAGTATTATAATTTCGGTTAAACTCAACTTCATCATATCTATCAAGCGACGTAAATTTACCTTGTATAAATCTATCACGATATGTTAATCCTGCTTTTCCAAAATCAATATCACCTAACATAATTTGAGTAGGGGCAACCTTCAAAGAAATGTTTCTTGCATAGCCGTAATTATCCCCATCATCCATCGCTGATAGGCGGTTTTTATCCCACAGACTTCCGGCATATTCTAAACTAAGTGTAACATTTTCAAATGGATTAACATCAACAACAATATTACCCATTTGCTTAAGTTGTGGAAGCGGGAGAAATAGTACCGGCAAATAACTGCCGTTACCAATTCCAACAAAACTGTAATAGCCAAGACTTTGTCTTGTGTAATCTCCTTTACCTTCACCAACATAACTAAAGCTTACATTGTAAAGCGAAAGTGAATCACCCGGATTATAAACGTAATAAGAAAAATCAACGCTGTTAAAAGTTGTATCAACTTTAGTGTAAATACCTTTAATTATTCCGAGTGAATCAGGTTCAGCAAGTTTTACTCCTGTTTTTACGGCTTTATTTCTACTATCACCGGCCAACGATAAAATATTTTTGTCATCCTCGCTTAAAGAGATGTCAATCGGCGAATCCTGATCATCACCTTCTCGCATATACTGGGCTTTTACTTGGAGTTTATTATTAAAAAATTTTGTTGATGTTCCAGTACCAAAAAAACTTCGGGCAAATTGTCTGTCACTATATTCAAAATCAACATTTATTCTGCTGGCAGAAGTAATTAAACGATTCGGTGTAAAAGTAATAGTAGCGTTTGAATACTCAATTGTATAATCATTATTCTCACCTCGTTTAATTTCAATTCCGTCTAAAAATACTTTTTCAGTTCCTGCAATAATTATAATATCACGTTCATTATTCAATCCGCTTAAACGATAAGGACCTTGAACTCCATCTGAACCATTAAAACTGTTCGTATTAAATTTTCCTCGTGAATTAGCAACGGATACATATCCATTAACATTTTCAAAGGAAAATTCGCCCATCAATCCCTGAAGCTTTCGATCGATAACACCAAACTCTCCATATCGTTGTTTCACCTGATAATCACCAAAAGTACCAACTACATTAGGATGTTTTACCTGAATAAAAACCTTATCAAGTTCTTCAAGACTTTCAGTATTTCCTTCAGGCTGGATTGGTGTATTTTCATCAGTTAACGCAGCAACTATTTCAATGTCTTCGGAAATCCTTCCAGATAATTGCAGACGCAATCCGCTGTTAAGTGAAAAATCCTTTGTAGTTCCAACAGTAAATCCGCGAACAATCGTTCCGCTCTTCTGCATATCAGAACCAAATATTGCTTCTGGTGAAAATCCGCCGGCTGAAGTAAGAACACTTACTGTGTCACCAAATTTTTCATCGTACTTTACAACTAAACTTCTTCTTTTATACTCTTTTTTAAGAGATAATTTTAAAGATCGATATGTAACAATAAGCGTGTCGAAGATCGAATATGGAAGCGAATCGGATAATGTAAAGAATGATTGTGCATATGTGAATGAATAATCGTAAGAATTCAGTTTTTTAGATTTAAGATAAATCATTTCTGAACCAGGAATAACATTAACAGCCGAGATTGGATAATGATTCTGAAAGTTAATGGCAATTGTATCTGATACAAGAACCGAATTATAATCATTCTGTGCAGTGGCTTTGCTAAGCCATAGACAAGAAATTAATGATATGATATAAAGATATTTTATCGATTTCAAAAAGAAGTAGAATTATTTTTTGAAAACTAAATTAAGGTAAATGTTTAATCAAGGCTAAATTGATTATTTGAAATATTCTTACAAAAGCTTTTCGCTCGTGGAAAACCACCTGACAACATACAAAACTAAAGTTATTACGCAATTATTAACTATAATTCTATCTGTGAAGTACAACAATACTTTAGATTAATATTTAATTTCTTCGTAATTTTGGATTGAATAATTTTCTATTTAGTTTAATTACAGCTCAGAAGTTAAATTTACAGAATTGATAAAGGGAATATGCAAAGTTCAAAAATAGATTTTCTAGGAAAATACAATGAGTTGATTCAGACAGCAATCCGCTCATCAGCAGATTTTCCAAGCAAATTATGCGATTTTCTAGTTAAAGAATTCGAGTTAGAAGCGGCGGCATTGTTTAAAGTAACAAACAATAAAAATCTCGAAGTAATTGGCAAATCAGCAACATCTAAAAAATCATTATCCTCCGAAATTCAAATCACTTGTCCTAGTTGTAAAAACATCGTAGAAAATAACCAGGTTTGTCAATTTATTGTTCAATCAAATTGTTCATTTAATATCACGGATCATATCATCAATGAAGGGTGCGTATTAATAAATCTGGCTGATGAACAATCTGCTCTGCTTAAAGTTGCTAAGAAAACTCCATTTACAAAGAGTGAAACTGATAATGTTGAATTAATAAGTGAATGCTCGAAAAATCTTTTAAAATTATGGATTGGAAGCAAAGGAATTTTAAACAATTCCTTAAGCAGTATTATTGCGAATATCGCCCAGGAATTAAGAACACCTACAAATAGCATTATGGGTTTTGCATCCTTATTAAATGAGGAAAATTTATCCCCTTCTCAAACAGAATATGTTGGTACATTAAAGGATAATGCTTTTGATTTGCTTTCTGTAATTAATGATTTAATTGATCTTAGCAAACTTGAAAGCGGAATAACAAAATTAAACTTAACATCAGTTAATTTTAAAGATTATTTAAATGAAGTAGTCTCATTATTTAGTTCCAAAATTGAAAAATCCAGAATTGAATTTGTTTTAGATATTGACTCAGGAATACCTGATAATATAAAAATCGATACTCAAAAACTTAGATATATACTTCTTAATATTTTAACAAATTCTGTTAGGTTAACTGAAAGAGGAAAAATTTCACTTTCGATTTCAGCTCCAAGCAGCAAAAAACTCGTATTCAGAATTTCTGATACAAGCCCGGGGTTGAATGCTAAAAAAAGTACTGAGTTCTTTCAACCGTTTGCATTAATCGAACTACAAAATTCTAAGTTTGGTAATTTAACGGGACTTGGTCTCTCGCTTACAAAAAAATATATAGAATTTTTACATGGTGACATAAGCATTTCTACTGGCATTGGGAAAGGAATAACTTATACTTTTTCTGTTGTTGGAGAAATTCTCACATCAGTTGAAGGGCAATTAGCAGAACTGCCAAAACCCGTTGGAACAAAGAATAAAGTTCTAGTTGTTGAAGATGATTACGCAACATCAAAATTATTAAGTAACTATTTATCAAAATGGGGATATGAGCCTACGATTGTTAATAGTGCTCAGCAGGCAATGAAGATTGTTGAAACTCAGCAATTTCTTTCCGTTATCATGGATATAATACTTCCCGATGCAAATGGGTTTGAACTTCTGAAACAGTTTAGAGAAAGTCCCCTTACAAAGCATATGCCTGTTATCGTGTGTTCTGTAGAAGCTGAACAGCAAAAAGCTTTTATGATGGGCGCTGTTGAATATTTTGTAAAACCTATTAACTACAAATATCTGGTTGAAGTTTTAACAAGTTATAAACTTAAAAAAGATTCCAATATTCTTATCGTTGATGATGACATCCCCACTTTAAATCTTATTAAAGAAGCCGTTGTGCAGGCAGGATTTAATGCTATTGCGGAACATCAATCATCAAAAGTAATTGGAATGATTGAAAACATGAATCTTGATTTAGCAATAATTGATCTTGATATGCCAGTGGTTAATGGTTTTGATTTGATAAAGATGATCAAATCAAATAAAAGCTTCTCAAAGCTACCTATCATTATTTATACCGGTAAAGAATCTTATCAAGATGATCTGAAAAAAATTGATGGTTTGTTCTCAGACTTACTACACAAAAGCAGCACAAACATTGAAGATCTTGCAGAGACTGTAAATGCAATGATTAATAGATATGATGAGCCTGCTAAACCTGAAGAAGTTAAAGAAGTTAAAGATACAGTTAAGATTTTATTGGTTGAAGATTATAAACATTCACAGATTATTGTTACAAGACTTCTCAAGAAAAATAATTTTGAATCAATTGTAGTTGTTGAAAACGGATTGCAAGCTTACGAACAGGTACAAGAGCAGCATTATGATCTTATCCTGATGGATATGCAAATGCCCGTAATGAATGGATTTGAGGCTACACAAAAAATCCGTGAACTTGATGATTATAAAGAAACTCCTATTATTGCGCTTACAGCTTTCGCTATGAAAGGTGATCGGGAAAAATGTTTGGAAGCCGGTGCAACCGATTATATTCCAAAACCGATCGACAGTCAGGAGTTTATCGAAAAAGTTAAATATTACACTGAGAATAAAATTATTAAGAAGTAGTGGCTGCTTTTCTCTCCACTTCCCTGTTCTGGAATACAAATACGATTTTGTATTTTTACTTATTCAAATTTAGGATTTCCATAAAATGATTAATGAAACACCCAGAGTCCGTTTTGCACCTAGTCCCACTGGTTATCTTCATGTTGGAGGTTTGCGTACTGCTTTATACAATTATCTTTTTGCTAAAAGAAATAACGGAACATTTGTTTTAAGAATTGAAGACACAGATCGAAATCGTTTTGTGGAAGGTGCTGTTGAAAATTTAATAAAAGCATTAAAATGGGCGGGTTTAGATTTTGATGAAGGACCCGAAACTGGCGGAGATTTTGGTCCTTATATGCAATCTCAAAGATTAGATATTTATAAAAAGTATGCCGATGAACTGATTGAAAAGGGAAAAGCATATTATTGTTTTTGTACTCCTGAACGATTAAAAGCATTAAAAGAAGAACAAGAAAAACAAAAATTACCTCAAGCAAAGTATGATAAATTTTGTCTTCATCTTACAAAAAAGGAAGTTGAAAATAAATTAGCGTCAGGAACCCCAAAAGTTGTAAGATTAAATGTCGAGGAAAACCATACAATAAAGTTTGATGATATTATACGTGAACACGTTGAGTTTGAAAGTAACAATGTTGATGATCAGGTTTTAATTAAGAGCGATGGCTATCCAACTTATCATCTTGCAAATGTGGTTGATGATCATCTTATGAAAATTACTCACGTTATTCGTGGAGAAGAATGGCTTTCATCAACACCTAAACATGTATTACTTTATGATGCTTTTGACTGGGAGCGACCAATATTTGCTCATCTTCCTCTTCTTCTAAATCCTGATCGTTCAAAACTTTCTAAAAGACAAGGTGATGTTGCAGTTGAGGATTACCGCGATAAAGGATTTTTGAAAGATGCACTTGTAAATTTTGTTGCTCTCCTTGGATGGAATGCCGGGGATGATAGAGAATTTTACTACATAGACGAACTAATTAAAAGTTTTTCATTGGAAAGAGTTAATAAAGCTGGAGCCGTTTTTGATCTTCAAAAATTAAACTGGCTAAACGCGGAACACTTAAGAAAGAAATCAAACGAAGATTTAGTATCACTTCTTAAAGAAGAGATTAAAAAATCAAAATTCAAAGATCAAGACTTTTCTGATAATTTTTTAAGTTTAATAATAGATGCTATGAAAGAACGAGTTTCATTTGTAAAAGAGTTTATTGATACTTGCACATACTTTTATGAGGTGCCTTTTGAGTATGAACAAAAATCTGTTGAAAAAAACTGGAAACCTGAAACGCCAGAACATTTAAATAAACTTAAAGAAGAATTTGTCTCATTAAATAATCCTACAAAAGAGGATTTTGAAACCGCACTTTCAAAAGTTTCAGAAGAACTTAATGTTGGAAAAGGAAAACTCATCCATCCTTTGAGATTATCAGTTTCCGGGCAAAGTACAGGACCAGGGATGTTTGATTTGCTCTTTATACTTGGTAAAGATGAAGTTGTGAAAAGGATTGAAGCTGCAATTAAACGTATCAATTAATTTAAGTAAGCTGTCACGCTTCAGTAATAAAGTGTGACAGCTTAATATAAATATCTACTAATTATTTTTTTCCACCGGTTTTAGCCCACGTATCTTTTAAAGTCACGGTGCGATTAAATACAAGTTTTTCTTGTGTTGAATGTTTTATGTCCACACAAAAATATCCTTGTCTTTCAAACTGAAAACGATCACCGGGTTTTGATGATTTTACAAAAGGTTCAAGTTTAGCATTTGAAATTATCTCAAGAGACTTTGGATTTATTAAATCTTTATAGTCTTTATCTTTTTCACTTGCAGGATCTTCGACAGTTAATAGTCTATCGTATAATCTTACTTCACAATCAATTGCATTTTTTGCAGAAACCCAATGAATAGTTCCTTTAACTTTTTTTGTACTAGTTCCAGTTCCGCTTTTTGTATCAGGATCGTAACTGCAATTAAGTTGAATCACATCACCGCTTTCATTTTTAATTACTTCATCGCATTTAATAATGTATGCATAACGCAATCTTACTTCTCCGCCTGGAATTAAGCGATGGAAACCTTTTGGCGGATTTTCCATGAAATCACTTTTCTCAATATAAAGTTCTTTGGAAAATGGAACTTTTCGATGTCCCATTTCGGCATCTTCAGGATTGTTAACAGCTTCAAGTTCTTCTTCACCATTATAATTTGTGATTACAACTTTCAAAGGATCAAGCACTGCCATAACTCTTTGTGCTTTTTTGTTTAAGTCTTCTCTAATAGCAAATTCAAGTAAGGCAAGATCAGTCATTGCATCACGTCTGGCAACTCCAACTATCTCAGCAAAATTCTGAATTGATTCTGGTGTATAACCTCTTCTACGATAAGCAGAAATAGTTGGCATACGTGGATCATCCCAGTCATCAACAAATTTCTGTTCAACAAGTTCAAGCAGTTTACGTTTGCTCATTACTGTATAAGTAAGATTCAATCTTGCAAATTCAATCTGCTGCGGATGATAAACTTCCAATTCATTTAAAAACCAATCATACAAAGGTCTATGCACTTCAAACTCGAGTGTACAAATTGAATGAGTTATACCTTCAATAGAATCTTCAAGTCCGTGGGCCCAATCATATGTAGGATATATACACCATTTATTTCCTGTTCGGTGATGTTCAGAATGAATTATTCTATACATAACAGGATCACGCAGCAGCATATTTGGAGAAGACATATCAATCTTTGCACGTAGAACTTTTTCACCATTCTTAAATTCACCATTTTTCATTCGATTAAACAAATCAAGATTTTCATCAACTGATCTTGTACGGTTTGGACTTTCCGTTCCAGCTTCAGTTACAGTACCGCGTAATCCACGCATAGTTTCCGGATCAGAATCATCTACATATGCTTTCCCTTTTTTGATAAGGACTACCGCCCAATCATACATCTGATCAAAATAATCCGACGCATAAAATATTCTATCTTCAAAATCAGCACCAAGCCATTTTACATCTTCAATTATAGAATCAACATATTCCTGATCTTCTTTGGTCGGATTTGTATCATCGAAACGAAGATTGAATTTCCCTTTATAATCACGAGCAATTCCGTAATTAAGACAAATAGATTTGGCGTGACCAATATGAAGATATCCGTTTGGTTCAGGAGGAAATCTTGTGTGAACATTTCCATTCCATTTGTTGGTCTTTAAATCCTCATCAATTATTTCATAGATAAAATTTTTAGATTTTTCTTTTAACGAATCAATTGAGTTTGATGTATTGTTTTCCATAATTCCAATATTTGTTTTTCACTGTAAAAATAAGGAAAGATGGATTAAAGCGTAAGGGTATAACTGCAATTAAATGACGTAGTACAGTGGAATTCTAGAAAAAGAGAAAAGAGTTAAAGGACGAGCAGATTGATAAAATTAAACTCGTCCTGAAACTTTATAAATATTTAACATCTGAAGAAAATATTCGATCTTGTTACGATCTAAGAGATTTGGAATTCTTTTAAAGTTAGAATAAACTTTAGTTATTCCAGTTAATCTTCCAAACTCGTTAACCATTTTCTGGATGATCTTGCCATCATCTTCGATGTCGTAATGGCCATCCTGACCAATATAGGTTTTACTCATGTCCAGTCCCGAATTTATTAATCAAATATTATGTTGTCTGGTTTGTCAATTACTTCGATATAAGAAACCTCGGGAATATGATTTTCTTCAAGAAGATCTTCAATTTCTTCTTCGCTATAATCATCAACATTCTCCCAGTTACTAACCAACAAAAAAACACCGTTATCTTTCTGATGCTTTTTGTTTTTTGCTCTGTAAGTTTTTTTCATTTCAACTCCTTTTAGTTTAGTTGATAGTAAACAAGCATTGTGCCATATTTTGCCCCCAATTTATTATCGAAGGAATTCTCAAATTATTTATATCATAAAGAGAGAAATCTTTTAATGATGCATAAAGAAGTTGGTAACTAAGGTTAAGTTTTTTATCTTTTGCCCACAAATTTTGATTGTTTGCCGAAATGGCGGAATTGGTAGACGCGCTGGACTCAAAATCCAGTGGGGCTTACAC
>OEIV010000987.1_pt1 | contig 14016 bp, 18 predicted proteins | sample 1539231 | NCBI WGS metagenome assembly OEIV01 (sample SAMN03794762, study PRJEB22550) | activated sludge metagenome | feature: wastewater treatment plant; material: activated sludge; isolation source: Wastewater treatment plant of a petroleum refinery complex | place: Argentina: Buenos Aires ...
TCTCTTCAGCCCAAACGAATGCGCAAACTACCTGAAAAACTCAGGCTATGCTTCCGTATGAAAACAGCAAGCTCTAAAGCGGTTTTGGCTTTGATGGCGCAAAGCCGCCGCTCTGACTCATTGATGGCGAGCAACTTTTCTGACCTTTGCATTTTCCAGCAAAAGTCAGGTTGCCCTAACGCGCCTTCTGCACGATCTGGAAAATCCCGTCAGCGGCGGCCTGGGCGGCATAGCCTGCCGTCTCGCCCCAGCCTTGGGCCAGGCTGCCTGCGGGCACATCATTATTCTGGGAAATGTCGCCGAGCGCGCCGCCGTCCGGGCGTTCCACCTTCCAGACGATGCTCACCATGTCCTTGCCGCCGCTGCCGGGAGCGATCTTCACCCGCCCGCGCACCGTCAGCGCGTCCTTGCGCGGGGCCGTGAGCACCGGCCAGCCCGCATCGCGCAAGACCTTGCGCATGGCCGTGGTCAGCTCCTGATTCTGCCTGGGCCCGTCGCCCCTCACCGCCACCACCGCCACGGCCTTGATCTCCACCGCGTTCTTGTCCGGCTTGGCCCTGGGCGCGGGCGCAGGCACGGCATCGGCCTCCACCACCGGCGGCGTCTCCGGCGCGGCCACCGGCGTGTCCGGCGCGGCCACCGGGGGCGGCGCGGCAGCCATGGGTCCGTTCAGGGTTTCAAGATCAATGTCCTTGCCCGCATCCGGCCCGGCCTTGACCATGGCCTCCCAGGGCGGGGCCACGATCTTCCCCGCATCGCCGGACAGGGGCTGGTCCTTGGCAAAGGGCAGGATGGCCGAGGTGCAGCCGGCAAGCGCCAGCATCAGGACAAACGGCAAAATACGCAAAGCCCAGGCCATGACCCCGTTTCACCCCACAATCATGTCCATGGCGTGGCGCTCACGGCATCAGCGCAATGGCCGACACCTGCCGTCCATAGTCGGCCTCGTGCTTGTGGGTGGTGCGGCGATAGGAGAAGAACCAGCGCTCGTGCTGATAGGTGCAGAGGTCGAGGTTCTTGATGCGCTCCACCCCCATGGCTCCCAGCCGCGCCATCAGATAGGCGGGCAGGTCGAACATGAAATGCCCGGCCCGCACGGCGGCGGTGAAGAAGCGTTCATTGTCGGGATGGACTTCCAGGAAGGTGGTCAGGAAATCGCGGCTCACCTCATAATTGCGCGCTGAAATGGTGGGCCCCAGCACGGCGGCAATATTGTCGCGCTTCGCCCCCAGTTTTTCCATGGCCAGAACCGTGGCCTCGGCGATGCCAGCCAGCGCCCCCTTCCAGCCGGCATGGGCCGCGCCCACCACCCGCGCCGCCGGATCGGCAAAGAGCAAGGGGCCGCAATCCGCCGTCAGCACCCCCAGCGCCAGTCCCGGCATGTTGGTCACCAGCCCGTCGACCCGCGGGCGCTGGTCGGTCGTCCAGGGCCGGTCCACCACCGCCACCTCGGCGCTGTGCACCTGAAAGGCGGTGACCAGATCGGCGGCCTTCAGGGCCTGCACCACCCGGCCCCGGTTTTCCGCCACCAGGGTTGGATCATCGCCCGACCCCAGCCCGCAATTGAGCGAGGCGAAAAGCCCGGAGGACACCCCGCCCTCACGGGTGAAGAACCCGTGGGTCATGCCCTTGTGGGTGAGCAGCGGTGTGGTGATCATGGCGCACCGAAGGGATAGGGCGCGGGTTCGCCGGGAGCGTGAGCCGTCATGACCTTGAACAGTGAACCCATTTGGCCCGCTTCGGCAAGCCGCTTTGCACCAATGAGGAAGTTTTCCCTATCCGCCCCGGCAAGCTGACCGGCAAGCTTCTCCACCCGCTGGGCCAGGCCCATGGCCGCCAGAAAGTCTCCTTGTGTCATGAGGGCGGGCACCATGGCCCCGCCGCGGCGAAAGGCATGGCCCAACTGCTCGAAATCCACATGCGCGGTGATGTCGGCCTCGCCCGGATGCGCCAGCACGGCGGCAAAGCCATGGGCGCGCATGGCCTGCAAGGTATCGCCCGGCGCGGTCTGGCCGTGGCCATAGTCGATGATCAGGGCCGCACCGCCCTGAGCCGCCAGGCGATGGCCCAGAGCCTCGGCCACGGCCTCGCGCTCCGGTGCCGTTTCCATCACCGCCCCCTCCTCCGCCGGCACCCCCAGCCGCACTGGCCGGGGCGACAGGCCGAGCCTGAAGCCTTCGCCCGCAAGCCCCACCAGCCGCTCGAACCAGTGTCCGCCGCGCGCTTCGAACTGGCGGATGGGCAGGGCATCGAAGAATTCATTGGCGACGATCAGGGCCGGACCGGCAGGCAGGCTTTCCAGGTTGAAATGCCATGTCGCCCCCGGCCCCAGCCGTTCGGCCTGGGCCGCGCGCAGCACCGGGCTGGTCTCGATCAGGTGCAGCCGGGCCGCCGCGCCGAACCGGGGCCGCACCTGGGCCGCCCGCAGCAGGTCGGCCATCAGCGTGCCCCGGCCTGGCCCCATTTCCACCAGCAGGAAGGACGCGGGTTCGCCCATGGCCTGCCACTGCGCCACCGCCCAGATGCCGATCAATTCGCCGAAGACCTGTGAAATCTCCGGCGCCGTGGTGAAGTCGCCCGCCCGGCCCAGGGGGTCGCGGGTGATGTAATAGCCGTGGTGCGGGTGGCCCAGGGCCAGCGTCATGAACCGGTCAAGGCCCATGGGGCCGTCGCTCATAATCATCTCGCGGATGATCTGGCCGAGGGGCGTCATGCCGCCCGGCCCGACCGCCACAGAAGCCACAGGCCCACCGCCAGCAGCGGCAGCGACAGGATCATGCCCATGGTCAGGAAACCGCCGAAGGTGCCGAGAAAGGCATCAGGCTCGCGCACCGTCTCCACCGCGATGCGCGACAGGGCATAGCCGGTGGCGAAAATGCCCGACGCCCGCCCCGCCCTGGCCAGGGCGCCATGCCGCCACACCGCGATGGTGACGGCGATGAACAGCACGATCCCCTCCAGCACCATCTCGTAGAGTTGGCTCGGGTGGCGGGCCAGCGTCTCACCCGGAAACACCATGCCCCAGGGCACATCGGTCACCCGGCCGAACAATTCGCCGTTGATGAAATTGGCCAGCCGCCCAAATCCCAGGCCCACCGGCACCGAGGCCGCACCGAGATCGAGCAGCCGGTCCAGCCCCACGCCGCGCCGCCAGCCCCAGAGGAGACAGGCCACCACCACGCCGAGGAAGCCGCCATGAAAGGACATGCCGCCATCCCAGGTCTTGAGGATGTCGACGGGCTGGGCAAGGAAGCGCGCCGGTTCATAGAAGATGACATAGCCCAGCCGGCCGCCCAGGATGACGCCCAGCATGGTCCAGAAGAAGAGATCGTCCACCTGCTCCGTGGTGAGCGTCGGCTTCCGGCCACGCCACAGCTTCGGCGTCGTCACCAGCTTCTTCATGTACCAGTTGGCGAAGATGAAGGCGGCGATATAGGCCAGCGCATACCAGCGCACCGCAAACGGGCCGATGGAAAAGGCCACAGGATCGACATTGGGGAAAGCAAGACCGGCAATCATTCCGCCTTCCTGCCCCGGAACGCCCTTGCTGTCCAGACGCGCGCTTTACCACGCGCCCTGCTTGCCCCTTGAATGTGGCGGGCCTCCGCCCTAGCTAGGGGGAACGCGAGGCCCGCAGCCCTGAGGATTTGCCATGACCCAGAATTCATCCCGTTTCTTCGACGAAATCGCCAAGATGATGTCCAATGCTTCCGGCGTGGCCCAGGGCTTCCGCCGCGAGATCGATACGCTGGTTCAGGCCCAGGTGGAGCGCGTGCTCAACAATCTCAATGTCGTGAAGCGCGAGGACTTCGACGTGGTGCGCGACATGGCCGAGAAGGCGCGCGCCGAAAACGAAGCCCTGGCGCAGCGCCTCGACGCATTGGAACAGCGCCTCTCCGACAAGGCCTGACACGCTGGCAGGCGGTCCAACGTGATTGTCCTTCACAACTTTTGATGTGGAGGAATCAGTTGCGCCGTTGCTGCGACTCAATCGCGCCGTCATTTTCCTCGCATGAGCCACGGCGATTCGTCCGTTGGCAGAGGATTGAAATGGGCGCGGCTCTCGCACAGGAAAGTGACTACGCAAATCCCCTCGACCGGGTGGAACGTCTGGCCGAGCGCCGTGACTGGCCGGTGGACCGCACCAACGATCATGAAGTGAACATGCGGGTGGCCAGCGCCTGGAATGATCTTTTCCTGTCGCTCAACTGGCATGACGATCTGGAATCGCTGCACCTCGCCTGCTCCTACGACATCAAGGTGCCGGACAAACATCGCGCCGAGGTGACCCGCCTGCTGGCGCTGGTCAATGCGCGGCTGCACGCCGGACACTTCGACCTCTGGGCCGACGGCAGCGTCATCTATCGCCACAGCCTGACGCTGGCGGGCGGCGCCATTGCCAATGATGCCCAGTGCGAAGCCATGATCCGCACCGGCCTTGCTGCCTGCGAGGTCTATTTCCCCGCCCTGCAATTCGTCGTCTGGGCCGGCAAGACCGCCGAGGACGCCATGGCCGGCGCGCTGTTTGACACCATGGGCGAGGCCTGAGCCATGTCCGCCATGAAAATCTCGGGCACGCTTGTGCTGCTGGGAGCAGGCAAGATGGGCGGCGCCATGCTGGAAGGCTGGCTGGCCGGCGGCGTCGACGCCGCACGCGTGGCGGTGCTGGAACCGCAGCCCGCGGAGGCGCTTCTGTCCTTGCAGGAGCGTTATGGCTTCAGGCTCAATCCCGACGCCGCCAGCATCAGGGATGCCGAGGTCATTCTCATCGCGGTGAAGCCGCAGGTCATGGACGAGGTTCTGCCTCCCGTGGCCCCCATGGCGCGTGCTGGCACACTCATTCTCTCCGTCGTCGCGGGCAAGACCATCGCCGGCATCGCCCGGCACTTTGCCGAAGGCGTCGCCATCATCCGCACCATCCCCAACACCCCCGCCGCCGTGGGCCGCGGCATCACCGCCATGGCGGCCAGCCCGGAGGTGACCCCGGCGCAGGTGCGGCTGGCCGAGGGCCTGCTCTCCGCCATCGGCGAGGTGGTCACTGTGGGCGACGAAAGCCTCATCGACGCCGCCACGGCGGTTTCGGGTTCCGGCCCGGCCTATGTCTTCTATCTCACGGAATGTCTGGCCGCGGCGGGCGAGAAACAGGGCCTGCCGCCCGACATTGCCGAAAAGCTGGCGCGCGCCACGGTGGCCGGGGCGGGCGAATTGATGCGGGTCACCGGCACCGACGCCGCCACCCTGCGCCAGAACGTGACCTCGCCCAAGGGCACCACCCATGCCGCCCTGCAGGTGCTCATGGCCGACACGGGACTGAAGCCGCTTTTGACCGAGGCCGTGGCCGCCGCCTGCGCCCGCTCCAGGGAATTGGCCAAGTGACCCCCATCAGCTTCGCCGATTTCGACAAGGTTGACATCCGCATCGGCACCATCGTCGAGGTTCTGCCCTTCCCCGAGGCGCGCAAACCCGCCTTCAAGCTGAAGATCGATTTCGGTCCCGCCATCGGCGTGAAAAAATCCTCGGCCCAGATCACCAAGCACTATGCGGCGGACGACCTCATGGGCCGTCAGGTGGCGGCGGTGGTGAACTTTCCGCCGCGCCAGATCGGCCCCTTCATGTCGGAGGTGCTGACCCTCGGCTTCCCCGATGAACAGGGCGGCGTGGTGCTGGTCGCCGTCACCCACCCCGTCCCCAACGGCGGCAAGTTGTTCTGACCTTTCCGGTTCAGACGGGAATCTTGATGGTGGCTCTGAGCCCGCCCAGCGGGCTGTCATCCAGCAGGATGTCGCCGCCATGGGCATGGGCGATGTCAAGCGCGATGGACAGCCCGAGGCCGGATCCCGTGGCGTCGAGATTGCGCGCCGTGTCCAGCCGCACGAAGGGCTTGAACACCTCCTCGCGGCTCTCCGGCGCAATGCCCGGCCCGTCGTCATCCACATGCAGCCACAGGCGTCCGTCGCGCAATTCACCCGAAAGCACCACGCGCTTGCCATGGCGCAGCGCATTGGCCAGCACATTGGCCAGAAGCCGCCGGAAGGAATGGGGCCGAAGCCGCACCGGCAAGGACGGCACCTCCATCACCGTCACACCCGTGCCGCTGCGGCTCATGGCCTGCGCCACCTCCGCCGCCAGTTCCACCACATTGGTGGCCACGGCCTGCTCGCCCTCGTCGCCGCGCACGAAGGCAAGATAGGCCTCCAGCATGTGCTGCATCTCGCGCACGTCATCCTGCAGCGGCTTGACCTTGGGGCTGTCGCCCAGCACCGCCAGTTCCAGCTTGAAGCGGGTGAGGATGGTGCGGAGGTCGTGGCTCACCCCCGCCAGCATGGCCGTGCGCTGCTCCACATGGCGGGCGATGCGCCGTTTCATGTCCAGGAAAGCCTCGCCCGCCTGGCGCACCTCCGCCGCGCCCCGTGGCCGGAACTCATCGGTGTCGCGCCCCAGGCCAAAGTCCTGCGCCGCGCGCGCCAGATCGACGATGGGCCGCACCTGGTTGCGCATGAAGAGCGCCGCCACCAGACCCAGAAGCAGGGTAGAGAACAGCATGGACAGCAACAGCCAATGCGTGCCGGTGGCATAGGCGCGCTCGTCGTCGGCGAGGATGCGGAAGATCAGGCCCTTCTCCACCTCCACCCGCACGTCCACCTTGCCGTCATCGGCCGAACTGTCGATCCAGAAGGGCTTGCCGGTTTCGCGCTCCAGATATTTGGTGAGCTTGTCGTCCACCAGGGAATAGAACACCCGGCTGATGGGCGGCGGCAATGTGCCATTGCGGATGATGTCCAGCGTCAGGTTCAGCCGGTGGTTGGCGGTATATTCGATGGTCTGTAGCGCCGTCTCGCTCTTGTCAGACTTGTCATAGAGTTCGGTCAGAAGGCCGATCTCGCGCGCCAGCGAGCGCCCCAGCACCTTGGTGACATTATCCCAGTGCCGATCGAGGATGATGCCGCCCATGATGGTCTGGAGCACCACCAGCGGAGCAATGACGATGATCAGTGAGCGGGCGTAGAGCCGGGCCGGAAGATGCCGTTCGAGAAAGCGGTTGAAGCGGTAATAGAGCCCGCCGCGCGGCACTGGAGTGTTCATGCCCGGCTCTCGTCCACATGCAGCGCATAGCCCGCCCCGCGCACCGTCTGCAGAAATATCGGGTTGGCCGGATCGTCCTCGATCTTCTGGCGCAGGCGATTGATCTGCACGTCGACACCGCGCGCGCTGTCCTCCTGGCCGGGGGGTGCCAGGTCCTGCCGCGACAGGGGCTGGCCCGCCCGCTTCGCCAGAAGCCGCAGCATGTCGCGCTCGCGCGTGGTCAGCCGCACCGGCACGCCGTCGCGGGCCAGATCGCCGCGCTGCAGGTTGAACACGAAGCCGCCGAACACCACCTCGCGCGGTTCCTCGGTCTGGGGCCTTGCCCGCTTCAGCAGACTCTGGATGCGCAGCAGCAATTCGCGCGGCTCGAAGGGTTTGCTCAGGTAGTCGTCGCTGCCCGCCGCCAGCCCGGCAATGCGGTCCCGGGTTTCGGCCAGCGCCGACAGCATGAGGATGGGCATCTCCTGTCGCGTCTGGCGCAGCGCGGTCGCCAGCGCCACGCCGCTTTCTCCCGGCATCATCACGTCAAGGACGATGAGATCGAAGGCCAGCCCGCGCATGCGCTCGCGCGCCTCCGCCGCACTGGCCGCCGAGGTGACACGATAGCCATTATCCATGAGATAGGAGCGCAGCAGCTCGCGGATGCGCCGGTCATCATCCACCACCAGAATGTGGAAGGCCTGTTCCATCAGCCGTGCTCGCTGCCCTGCCCCGCGCGTTTCAGCCAGAGCCGCACATCATCGCGATTTTCCAGGCTGATCATGTGGAACAGCATGTCGCGGAAGCGCGGCTCGGACAGGGCCGCCACTTCCGTCATGGCGCGCCGCACCCGCGCCATCTGCGGCACCAGCAGTTGCTGGCGCAGGGCCTCGCCCCTGTCGCTGAGATGCAACAGGCGCTGGCGCCGGTCGGCCTCGCCCTCGCGCTGGTAGATATAGCCCTTGCTGATCAATTCCTTCAGCACCCGGCCCAGGCTCTGCTTGGTGATGCGCAGGATGTCGAGCAGTTGCGCCACCGTCATGCCGGGGTCGCGGCCGACGAAATGAATGACCCGGTGATGGGCCCGGCCAAAGCTCTGACCGGCCAGGATCTCATCGGGATCGGACACAAAATCACGATAGGCGAAGAACAGGAGTTCGATCAGCGCCGTGGCCTCGGCATCAGACAGGGTGCGGGGGGGCGGGGCGTCGGTCATGGCACTCCAGAAATCAGCGGCCCGCAGCCGGGCCAAGGCCGCCCATCATATGCGAAACCGTCGGTCGCGCCAAACCCGGCACTCAGCCGCCCGTGACCGGCGGAAAGAAGGCAACCTCGCGCGCCCCGGCAATGTCCGTCTCCAGGCTGGCATGGGTCTGGTCCACCGCCACGCGGATCAGGCGCGCATCGGCAAAGGCCGCGGCACAGCCCGCGTCGGTTGCCTTGAGATGATCGAGCAGCCCGCGCACCGTGGTCACCCCTGCGGGCACCGCGATGTCATCGCCCCCCCGGCCCAGCGCCTGACGAAACCGTGCGAAATACAGAACCTTCATTCAGTCCACCACATGGCGGATGCCCGCCCGGAAGTAATCATAACCCGTGTAGAGCGTCAGCGCCGCCGCCACCCACAGCCCGATGATGCCCAGCCGCGTCACCACCGGCACGATCTGGTCGCCCGCCGGCCCGGCGATGAGGAAGCCGATGGCGATCAACTGCACCGTGGTCTTCCATTTGGCAATCTGCGTCACCGGCACCGACACCTGCAACTCGCCGAGGAATTCGCGCAGGCCCGACACCAGCACCTCGCGCGCCAGAATGATGATGGCCGCCCAGATGTGGCCGCCGAAGAGAATGCCGTCCGCCGACAGCACCAGCAGCACCACCGACACCAGCACCTTGTCGGCGATGGGGTCGAGCATGCGGCCCAGCGCCGATTGCTGCTGCCACAGGCGGGCCAGATAGCCGTCGAGAAAATCGGTGATGGCGGCGACGATATAGATGGCCAGCGCCAGCCAGCGCGCGCCATTGCCGCCCCACATGAGCAAGCCCGCCACCAGCGGCACGGCGGCAATGCGGCCATAGGTCAGGATGTTCGGCAGGTTCCAGACCTTGGAAAAGGCCACCGGTTCATGTGAGCGCCCCGAACTCATAACCCTCAAGCGTCTCCCGCATGGAAGTGATCATAGATCGCCTGCGCCAGGCCGCGGCTCACCCCCGCCACGGCGGCAAGGTCGGCGGCACTGGCGCGGGCCACAGCTTTCGCCGATCCGAAGCTCTGGAGCAAGGCCTTCTTGCGCGTCGGGCCGATGCCGGGAATCTCGTCCAGCGGATTTTGCCCGATGGCGCGGCTGCGGCGCGCCCGGTGGCTGCCGATGACGAAGCGGTGGGCCTCGTCGCGCAGCCTCTGGATGTAATAGAGCACGGGGTCGCGCGCCTCGAGCATGAAGGAGGGCCGCCCCGCCATATGGAAATGTTCCCGGCCCGCGTCCCGGTCCGGCCCCTTGGCCACGCCCGCCAGCACCACGTCCTCCACCCCGAGTTCCGCCAGCGCCGTCCGCGCCGCCGAAAGCTGGCCCTGCCCGCCGTCGATCAGCACCAGATCAGGCCACCTGCCCGCGCCGGTGCCCTCGCCCTCCTCCTTCAGGAGCCGCGCGAAGCGCCGGGTCAGCACCTCGCGCATCATGGCGAAGTCGTCGCCCGCCGCGATCTCCTCACCCCGGATGTTGAACTTGCGATATTCGCCCTTCTCGAAGCCCTCCGGCCCCGCCACGATCATGGCCCCCACGGCATGGGCACCCTGAATGTGGGAATTGTCATAGACCTCGATGCGCTGGGGCGTGTCCTCCAGCCCGAAAACCTCGCGCACCCCCGCCAGGAGCTTCGCCTGCGAGGTCGTCTCGGCCAGCCGCCGGCCATTGGCCTCGCGCGCATTGGTCAGCGCATGGTCCACCAGCATCCGCTTCTCGCCGCGCTGCGGTGCCGCCACCTCCACCCGGAAGCCGGCCTGTGCCGACAGGGCCTCGGACAGCACATCCATGTCCTCCACCGCATGCGACAGCAGCACCAGCTTCGGCACCGGCTTGCCGTCATAGAACTGGCCGACGAAGCTTTGCAGCACCTCGGCCTCGGCCAGGCTCTTGTCGGCACGCGGGAAATAGGCGCGGTTGCCCCAGTTCTGTCCGGCCCGGAAGAAGAACACCTGCACGCAGAACTGGCCGCCCTCCTGGGCCAGGGCGAAAACATCCGCCTCCGCCACCCCCTGCGGATTGATGCCCTGATGCTGGCTCACGAAGCTCATGGCCTGAATGCGGTCGCGCAACCGCGCCGCCCGTTCATAGTCCATGGCCTCCGAGGCCTGTTCCATGGCGCGCGCCAGTTCCGCCTTCACCGCCTGGCTGCGATTCTCCAGAAAATCCTCGGCCTGCGCCACCAACGCCGCATAGTCGTCCGGCGCAATCAGCCCCACGCAGGGGGCCGAACAGCGCTTGATCTGGTGCAGCAGGCAGGGCCGCTTGCGGTTGGCGTAAATGGCATCGGAACAGGACCGCAGCAGAAAGGCCTTCTGCAGGGTGTTGATCGCCTGATTGACCGCCCCCGCCGAGGCGAAGGGCCCGTAGTAATCGCCCTTGCGGTTGCGCGCGCCCCGGTGCTTGGCCAGTTGCGCCACCGCATGGTCCTTGGCGATGAGGATATAGGGGAAGCTCTTGTCGTCGCGCAGGATGACGTTGAAGCGCGGCTTCAGCTTCTTGATGAGATTGGCCTCCAGCAACAGGGCTTCGGCCTCGGTGGTGGTGGTGACGAACTCCATGTTGCGGGTGAGCGCGATCATCAGCGCGATGCGGTTGTTGTGGCCCTGCCCGCGCGCATAGTTCGCCACGCGGCTTTTCAGGTTGCGCGCCTTGCCCACATAGATGACGTCACCCTTGTCATCGATCATGCGATAGACGCCGGGCTTGCCCGGCAGCCGCGTCACGAAATCGCCGATCAGCGCGGCACCCTCCAGCCCGCACTCCGGCCCGTCAGTCCTGTCGTCAGTCGTCATCAGCTTCTGCGCGTCTTCACCCGCTCGATCTCGATTCCGACGCTGCGCGCATTGGCAATGATGTCGGGCTTCTCGATGCGCACCCGGGCCGCCACCACGCGCCGGTCCTTGAGGCAGGCGGCGGCGATCTTCTCGGCCAGCGTCTCCACCAGATTGACATGGCCCTCGGCCACCATGGCTTCAACCTTCTTCACCACGATTTCATAGGACACCACGCTGTCGATCGTATCCGCCGCCGGGTGGGTGCCCTCGACCACCGAGAGGTCGATGTTGACGATGATCCGCTGCGCCTTCAGCTTCTCGTGTTCGTGAATGCCCAGTGTCGCCATCACCGACAGGTCGCGCACGAAGACATGGCGCAGGCCCTTGGCGGCACTCGACACATGATGGCCGATCATCGGTTTGCGGGTCATTCCTTCACCTCCGTCACATCCGGCGTCTGCCACGACAGATGCTGCCCGCCGTCGAGCGCGATCATCTGGCCGGTCATGGCAGGCTGCGCGATGATAAATTTCACCGCCGCCGAAATCTCGGCGGGCGATGTGCCCCGCTGTAGCAGGGTCAGGCCCGCCTGCTTGCGGAATTCCGCCTCATCCATGCGCGGCGACGGCAGGGCGGGGCCGGGGCCGATGGCATTGACCCGGATGCGCGGGGCCAGCGCCTGCGCCAGCGTCCGGGTTGCCGTCCACAGGCCGGACTTGGACGTGGTGTAGGAAAAGAACTGCGGGTTCAGCTTCCACACCCGCTGGTCGATGATGTTGATGATGGTGCCGTCCTCGCCCTGCGGCAACTGCCGGGCAAAGGCCTGGGCCAGCATCACCGGGGCCCGCAGGTTGATGTCCTGGTGGCGCGCCCAGCTCTCAAGGGAAATCTGCCCCACCTCGTCCGGCTCGAACACCGAGGCATTGTTGATGAGACAGGTGAGGCCGTGCAGCGCCTCTGCCGCCTGCGCCACCAGACGCTCCGGCGTGGCCGGATCGGCCAGGTCGCCCGTCACCACCACACTCCTGCGGCCCAGCGCGCGAATGGCCGCCGCCACCGCGTCGCCATCGGCGCATGAGCTATGGCAATGCACCGCCACGTCCCAGCCGTCGGCGGCAAGGTCGAGCGCCATCTGGCGGCCGATGCGCCGCGCCGCTCCGGTGATCAGGACCGACCTCATGCCTCAGCCCTTGGGCAGCAGGATGACATAATGTTTCCTCACCTTCTTTTTCGTCTCCCAGGTGCCCTTGAAACCGGCGGGGATGATGAAGGCGTCGCCCTTGCGGAAGCGCCAGCTCTTGCCGTCCTCGTTGGTCAGTTCCGCCTCACCAGAGATGATGTGGCAAAACTCCCACTCGTCGTAGGAAACCTTCACCTTGCCCTTGCCCGATTGCCAGATGCCGCAATAGAGCCGCTCGTCCTCGCCGGTGAAGTGGTTCCAGGTCCTGGTCTTCGCCGTGCCGGAAATGAGCTTTTCGGGGGCGGGCACAGCCTGCTCCATCACCGGGGCATCCTTGCCCTTGGTTTTCATGACAATGAGATCAACCATGTCCCTGCTCCTTTGCCAAAGCCAGCAACTCGCGCCGCGTCGGCGCAAAATCATGATCGAGCCAGTGCTGCTCCAGCCGCCGCAGCGTCCGGCCCATCAGCGGCCCCGGCGGAATGCCCAGACCCACCAGATCCTGTCCCGTCACCGGCAGGCGCGGCACCGCCCAATGCTCCGGCACATCGCACAAGGCCTGCCACTGCGGATCGTCCAGCCGGTCGCCCGACAGCGCCCAGGAAATATGCACCGCATCTTCCCAGGCCTGCGCGCCATGGCGATAGACCGTGACGCGCCGCTCATGCTCGCTCATGCCGGGGTCCACGTCGGGCATGGCGAGGGCCTCGGCAATGCGCGCCGCTTCCCCATTGGCCAATCTGAACCGCGCCTTCAGCGTCCCCGGCTCAGCCGCCAGCACGGCGAGCCGTAAAATGCCGTCGCGCGGCAGGCGCTCGATGACGGCAAATTGCTCCGTGAACGGTAGAATCTCGCCGAGGATGCCCTGCGCCGCCATGACCTCCAGCGTGGGCACCGCGCCCGGCGCCTCCAGCAGCTTCAGCAGCTCCTGGCGCAGCCGCTCCGCCGAGAGGTGCGCCAGCCCGCCTTTCAGCGCCACGCAGGCCGCCAGTCCGCGCTCGTCCGGCGCCCCTTCGCCGAAGCGCGCCTGAAAGCGGAAGAAGCGCAGGATGCGCAGATAATCCTCGCGGATGCGCGCCGCCGCGTCCCCGACAAAGATGATTCTTCGTGCCAGAAGATCGCGATAACCGTTTGTATAATCGTATAATTTTCCCCGCGCATCACAGTAGAGCGCATTCATGGTGAAGTCGCGGCGCAGTGCATCCGTCATCCAGTCCGAGGTGAAGGCCACCTCGGCATGGCGGCCATCGGTCGCCACATCCTGCCTGAGGCTTGTCACCTCGAAGGGCTGGTGCGCCACCACCACCGTCACCGTGCCATGGTCGATGCCGGTGGGATGGACCGCGAAGCCCGCCGCCCGGCAGGCCAGCATCACCTGCTGCGGCGTCAGCGTGGTGGCAATGTCAAGGTCGGCGATGGCCACGCCCAGCAGCGCATTGCGCACCGCGCCCCCGGCCACCCGGCCTTCGCCGCCCGTGGCCGCCAGCACCGCGAGCAGCCGTTGCAGCCGCGGCTCGTTGAGCCACGCCTCATGGGCCAGCGAGGGCAGGGTCTGGGTCATGGTCCGTCACCATAGAGGCGGAGGTAAAGGGCGCGCAACATGCCCGCCGTGGCCCCCCAGATATAATGCCGCTCATAGGGCATGGCATAATAGTGGCGGGGCTTGGCCCTCCCCCCCCGCGCACGGCGGCGGGGGGGGGGGGGCGGCCGCGGGGAGGGGGCCCGCCCCCCCCCGCCACCCCCCCCCCCCCCC
>OEIV010000988.1_pt1 | contig 14012 bp, 8 predicted proteins | sample 1539231 | NCBI WGS metagenome assembly OEIV01 (sample SAMN03794762, study PRJEB22550) | activated sludge metagenome | feature: wastewater treatment plant; material: activated sludge; isolation source: Wastewater treatment plant of a petroleum refinery complex | place: Argentina: Buenos Aires ...
ATTGCATCTCAATACTTACAAACCGATGCGCACATAGGTTATGTTATTATCGATATCGATCAGAAAAATAATACTGCCGAGATAATGAAAGAACTAAAAGCAATTCCGGAAACTATTAAAACGAGAATGCTGTTATAGTTTATTCTTTATTCTCCTTCTTCATCCAGCTTATCATCCCAGAGATACTTTTTTGTTTCTTTTACTATAATTCCGCTTAATAGAATTAAGGAAAAAAGATTTGGAACCGCCATTAGTGCGTTGGTGATATCAGCAAATGTCCAGACAACATTTAAAGACATAACTGAGCCAATCATAACAAACATAACCCAAAGGTAGCGGTAAGGTTTTACAACTTTATTTCCGAAAAGATACTCCGCGGCTTTCTCGCCGTAATAAGACCATCCGAGTATTGTTGAAAAAACAAATGTTAATAATCCAAGTGTAAGCACAATAGGGCCGATGATGTGGAAATCACTGAATGCTTGTTTAGTTAGTGCTGCACCGGAAAGTCCTTTTACCCATTCGCCGGAATTTACTATTACCAATCCTGTCATCGCACATACAACAACCGTATCCCAAAATGTTCCAGTTGATGAAACCAATGCCTGACGAACAGGGTTTTTTGTTTGTGCTGCGGCAGCAACAATCGGTGCACTTCCTAAACCGGATTCATTTGAAAAAAGTCCGCGTGCAATTCCAAATCTAATTGCTTCCTTCATTCCCGCTCCAAGAAATCCGCCAACAACTGCATGACCGCTAAAAGCACTATTAAGTATCAGCATCACTGTATCAGGTATCCCCTGAATATTCATTCCAAGAACTATTAAACAGCCAAGTACATAAGTAATTGCCATAAAAGGAACAAGACGTTCACAAACTTTTGCAATAGATTTTATTCCGCCAATAATTACGACGGCAGTAAGAATAGTTAGAACTAAACCTGTTATCCACATTGGAATTTGAAAAGCTTCCTGCACTAAGGTTGAAATAGAATTTGCCTGTACCATATTTCCGATTCCAAATGCAGTAACAGAAGTGAAAGCCGAAAAAAAAACAGCAACCCTTTTCATATTTAACCCAGGTTCAAGAACATACTTGGGTCCCCCCGCCATTGAGCCATCAGGCATTTTTACTCGATACTTTACAGAAAGTAAAGCTTCGCTGTACTTTGTTGCAATTCCAAAAACACCGGTAAGCCACATCCACAAAACAGCTCCCGGTCCGCCGGCAGCAACAGCCGTGGAAACACCAACAATATTTCCAGTTCCAATTGTTGCTGCAAGTGCTGTAGTTAATGCACCAAACTGGCTTATATCGCCCTTGCCCTCTTTATCTCTTCGCAAAGAAATTTTTATTGCTTTGCCAATAAATCGCTGAATAATACGAAGTCGAAAAGTTAAAAAGACGTGGGTTCCAAAGAGAAGTATGATAAGCGGATAACCCCAGAGTAAATCGCTGATTTGAGTAAGGATGTTTTCTAATGCTTCCATAATTCTCCTGCAATGTGTTTAATTATAAAACGGTTTTAGGCTAGAATAATTTTTACTAAATATTTACTTGCAATATATGGTTTCACTCAATTGAGAAACACCGGATTCATTAAATGCTTCAATTGCAAAATAATAATCCTGGTTTACTGTAAGTGCACGCAATTCTAATTTTGTTTCTTTATCTGCAAACACCTGATATGTCTGATATAGCTTATCTGGCTTTATACCCCATAAAATATTATATCCAACTGCATCTTTAACTTCACTCCAATCTATAAAGGCATTTCTTTTATCATCATCTCTTTTTACTGAAAAGGTTTTGGGAGTTTCGGGCAAAGGACTATCATCATTCCCGAAAATTCTTATATCACTTATAGCTAGATATTTTGAAGCAACATAAACATGTTCATACTTAATATATTGTGTTTTTACTTCTTCTGGTAATTCAATATAAGCGTTTGGCCGATCCCGTTTTTCTGAAGTAAGATCAGCAATTTGTTTCCACTTATTGTTATCCGTTGATGAATAAATCTTAAACTGCGTGTAAACTGATGAATCGCTTTTGTAAATATTGTTTTTATAATCTGTAAAATTTATCTGCAGCGCCCGAACAGATTTTACTTTTTTCAAATCAATAACCACCCACTCGCCTGGGTTATTGTTTTCTGCTATCCAAAACGTCCTTGGATTTTCATCTGTTAAATTATCTGGTGTAAAATCATCAAGCATAGTAGATGCTGTTGCATTTTTCCGGTATGAAAGAAGCATCCATCCTATAAAGAGATCATTTTTACCATTCCATTTTTTTGTTGGAAGGTAATGCGGAAAATCTCCAAACCTTGTATTGGAATACATTAAACCATCATTATCAAACCCTGCGGGAAACATTGCAATGCGTCTTTCAAAATTCCAATTAACTGCTAGCCAGGGAGTTCCTGTATTCCACCAATTTCCAAAATTATCCTGAAATGTATTTCCATGACCGGCACCTGTTACATATCCGCCCGGCTTATAGGAAACGGGATTGTTTGGTGCATATTCAAAAGGGCCAAGCGGATGATCACTTGTATAAACACCATTTGCATAAACATTATATTCTGTACCCGGAGCTCCGTACATTAAATAATATTTTTTGTTGTGCTTTGTCATCCAGGCACCTTCAATAAAAGGTTTTATGGTGTCGCGATGTTCGTAACCAAATCTTTCCCAGCCATGCTCTTTAGGATGCAGATAGATTAATTTCTTAAAATACTTTTTAAAACTAAGCTGATTGTTTTTATCAAGTTCATCTCCGTAAATAGGATAAACATTTGAAGAACCCCAGTACATATACCACTTATCAAGATCTTCATCATAAAATAAACTTGGGTCCCACGGCCCGCACAAACTATCGTGAAGTCTTTCTGTAAGAGGATTAAAATAATTCAAATGTCCGGATTTTGGATCTGTCATAAAGTAAATTGGTCTTCTGCTGAATGTTGATTGAAAAAGAAAAAGTGTATCCCGAACAGAAATTGCCGCAGGAGCGCATACATCTTCTACCGGCCATTTATCTGGTTTTACAAAATTCCAGTTAAGCAGATCTTTTGAATGCCACCAACCTCCGGAAATGGTTGCAAATAAAAAGTATTCGCCTTTATGATTTATAATTACCGGATCAGCAGCAGAGCGATATGAGATTTGTAGTTTCTTCTGCTCAAAATTGTATTGATAATTTATATCAATGGGATTACAGTAAGATTTGATACCGGATGTTTGGGCTCGTACGATTAAAGATAGAATAAGAAGTAAAACAAAAAATGATTTCATAACATTCTCTTGAAGGAACTTAGGATATTGTTTTAATGCAAAACTTAATAATGACTTTCACTATTGCAAGTTGAGATTGATTTAAAATCATACAAACTGCTAAAGACCTTCTTCACTTATAAGAAAGGTCATTATGGCAATAGAAGCTGAACCTAGTTCAAGCTCTCTTGGATGTACAGAATCAAACGTATCATTAGCTGAATGATGAACATCCATATATCTTTGAGAATCCGGAACATAACCTAATTTTACTTTCGTGTTTTTAATGTATTGAATATCAACACCGCTGCCGCCTTTTTTAATCCGGATTATTCCTGACTTCTCCAAGATAGAACTCCAGCTTTGAATTTTGCTGAGTACAGAAGAATCAGAATCAACATCAAATCCAATTGGAGTAAACCCGCCACGATCGGATTCTATTGCTGCAATATGATTTTCATTATTTGTCTCAACATACTTTCCGTAATCCTTGCCGCCGCGCGATCCGTTTTCCTCATTTATAAACAGCACACAGCGAATTGTTCTTTTAGGTTTTAATCCCAGCTCTTTAAAGAGTTGTAAAACTTCCATGGATTGTACACAGCCGGCACCGTCATCGTGTGCACCACAACCCAAGTCCCAACTATCAAAATGTCCGCCAACTACAATTATTTCTTCTGGAAATTCTGTTCCCGTAATTTCTGCAATTACATTGTAGGATTGAGCATCAGGAAAAGTTTTACAGTTCATACTTAAATTGATCTTCAAATTCGAGTCTTTTGCTAATTCGTTATGCAGATAATCAGAATCTAAATAACCAATTGCCGCGGCAGGAATTTTGGGCAGCGAATCAATATAACCCATTACGCCTGTGTGGGGAACATTATCGTATTTTGTAGTGATAGAACGAATTAATACAGCAACTGCACCATACTTGGCCCCTTCAATAGCACCGTAAAATCTTTGATCTACTGCCCCTCCGTATCCGGCAAAAGTATTTAACAAGCTTTCATCCAGAGGGCGGCTAAAGAAAACTATTTTACCTTTTACTTCATTTTTTCTTTTTTCTAATTCTGTAAAATTTTTCACTTCAATAACATTTGCTGTAATTCCGTTTTCGGGAGTTGCAATGCTTCCTCCTAAAGAAAGTATGTTAAGAGATTTTCCATTTAAATTTTTAGTATTTACAATTTGCGCAGTTTCAACACTTCCTCTTTCCCAATGAGGGACCATAACCGGCTGAAGCCAAACTTTATCAACTCCAAAACTTTTTAATTTTTTTTCTGCCCAATAAATTGCTCGTAAGGAATTTTCTGATCCGCTTAATCTTGGTCCAATATCACAAAGCTCCTGTAATAATTTATATCCCGTCTTTTCGGTTAAAGCTTTTTTTGTGATTTGATCAGCAATAAGATTGTAGTGATTAAGTTTTGAAGCGTTCAATTGCGATAATGATTGTGTTGAGAATATTAAACACAAAAATGAAACATGTATGAATCGTATGAAACAATTGCTTTTCAAAAAGTCTCTCCTGTATTTGAAAGTTTAAAATCAGTTTGAGTTTTGCAGAAAAAATAACTTAGCAGATAATTAAAACAAAGATAAGTTTGTAGAATTCTTCTTAAAGAAAAACCCCGAATCAAATCCGGGGTCTTAAAAAATTAATCTATTATGGTTTAATTCAACACATTAAGCTTAGTGGGTCCATCATCGGCAAATATTTTCCACTGAACAAATGCACCACCGATAAATAAAATAATTGAAAGCCAATATGCAAACTGATAATCAAGCGTGATAACATTTTGTCCGCTAACATTTAAGTCTGGATTGCCATCAAGGCTTACTTTAAGCAAAAGTAAAAACACAACACCCGCAACTGAAACCACAATATTAGTTATAGCAGTAATTCTCATCTTAAAAAAGCTAATAATTAAACCAATAATAGCGGCTACAAATGCAAAAAGTGCTAATGGTTGTGATTCAATTTCTTTCTTTTGATCTGTATTAAGTTCATCAGAAGAATTCATCTCACCGCCAAACATTCCCGTTGGATTTACTTCTGTACCTGTGATTAACTGAAATCCTGTAACACTCATAATTGTTTGCCCGCCGCAGGAAAGATTTACAAAAGGCAGAAAAAATAAAATCAAAATTACTCCATAAAACGCTGGTGAAAATTTTTTTACTGGTTCCATTATTACCTCTTATGATGATGGTTAAAAATTACTTTTACAGTTTATTAAAGATCTCTTGCGCTAAAAGTATCGCCTTCCCTTATATCCCCCGATGTAAATCCTTTATAAAACCATTTTTTTCTTTGAGCTGATGTTCCGTGAGTAAATGATTCGGGTACAACATAACCTTGTGCCTGCTTTTGAATATTATCATCACCAACTGCGCTTGCAGCATTTAATGCTTCTTCAAGATCACCACTCTCAAGTAAATCCTGCTGTTCAGTATAGTGTGCCCAGATGCCTGCGTAAAAATCAGCTTGTAATTCCACTCTAACAGAATACTGATTGTATTCTTCCTGGCTAAGTTGTGAACGTAGATCATTCATCTTATCCATAACGCCAGTTAAATTTTGTACGTGATGTCCAACTTCGTGAGCAATTACATAAGCCATTGCAAAATCACCCGGAGCTTTAAATCGCTTTTGCAGTTCTTCAAAAAAACTTAAATCTATATAAAGTTTTTCATCACCGGGACAATAAAATGGGCCCGTTGATGCACCAGCAACTCCGCATGCTGATTCTACTTTTCCGCTGAAGAGAACAAGTTTTGGTTCGCGATATGTTGTACCCGCTTCTTTAAATATTGCATGCCAAACACTTTCTGTTTCTGCAAGCACAACACCAACAAACTGAGCAAGTTCTTTATCCTCAGCAGTTTCAGTATAATTTGTGGTTTGATCTTCTACTTGAACATTCTGAAGTATTGAAGTCGGATCACCGCCAAGCAGAAGGACTACAAGTACAATTGCAATAGTTCCGATTCCGCCGCCAACGATGCCTTTACCTCCGGGTGACATACCTCGCCTGTCTTCAACATTCGAACTTTCTTTTCGTCCTTTCCAGCGCATCTTAAATCCTTTCAATGATATGATATATTTTTTATTCTGATGTGGAAATTATAATATCAGAAAGCTGATATAAATATATTTATAACTAAGGATTCGCAAAACAAGAAGTGGAATAAATATTTATGAGTAGGCTTTCTGAAAGAAAGGAAAAACAAATTCCGGCTAACCAATTAAAGATTAGCCGGATGATTAAAAACTAAAATTATTTTAAAAGAATCATTTTCTTTGTTTCAACAAAACTACCAGCCTGTAAACGGTAGAAGTAAATACCAGATACTAGATTCTTGATACTTGATGCTGGATTAAAATCAATCTCATAATTGCCAGCATTTCTATATTCATCCACAAGATTAGCAATTTCATTTCCAAGAATATCATAAATCTTTAATGTTTGCCAACTGCCTACTGGAGACTGCCAACTTATTTTTGTGCTTGGATTAAATGGGTTGGGATAGTTTTGGGAAAGACTGTATTCAGTGACTGCAGAAAAATCATCAACATCACTTACGGTTCCATTTGTAAAATTGGTATTAAAATAACTTTGGACATTCTGAGCATAATTCCTCGCTACTGATATCGAATTTAATGCACTGCTTCCTTGTCCAACAACATATCCAACCCAAATATCAATTGGTTTATTTGCTTCAAGTGTGAACTTGCCTGTGCTAACTATATTTCTTAAATCACCTGCAACAGTTTCAATCCATCCAATATTAGAAACAGGGTCACCAGAAAACCATAGATAAGGATTAACTCCAGAACAATTTACTCCACCATTTACAGTTCCGAATGTAAATGTACAAGGATTTATAATTCCTCCGGTTCGATTTAACCCATTTAAATAATTAGCAGCTTCTAAAAAATTACTTGGATCATTAAGTGTTGGATCACCACCCACTAACATTGTATTAGAGCTTACTCCTAAATTTTTTGCCCCAGGATAGGATTGTGTATTAAATAGATTTCCTTTGCGATTATATGCAGTATCTAAAGGTGTATCAATTCCCAACTCAAATGTGTTGTTCGAGTTGTTATCAATAAATGTTTCTCCGGGAATATAGGTAACAGGACCCTGTAAATATTTTGTATAAAATGATGGAGGATTTGAACCATATAGTCCATCAGGTCCGTTATTGTATGCAAAACCAGAACTTACTAAAGTATCGCAACCAATAAGATCATCCTGAGCCTCACCTAAATCCGGATCAGCATACATGGCGAAAATCACAGAATCTAGTTTATTAACAACTGTTCCCGTGTTGATTAACCTATAACGGATAAAAATTGTATTGCGAAGCGATACTTGTGTTGATGTATAAGCGGTAACTGTTTGCTGTACTTCGATACCTTTTGGTGTAACTGTAGTGAATCTTCTTTGACCTGCAGGAACTTCATCATTATAAACACACCATGTCATTGCATCACCAATTAAAGACGGTTTATCTTCAGATGTGTCCCAAATACTATTTCCATTTAAATCTATTGGATTATAGATGCCATCGTTATTTCCGTCATAAAAGTCTGCACCAAGTGAAACAGCATTTATCCAATCTTGCCAGGATTGTCCAAAATCAGAATCAGTTTTTTTTACAACATAAATAATATTTTTAGGATCTGTTGGTTCGTTATTAACAGTTCCCGGTAAATAATCATTAATTAAAGACGATGATGCAACACCATTAGCCCAAAGAGTATTATTTGCATAACCAGCAAGTAGAAAACCGCCGCTAAATAAAAAAACTTGTCCAGCGAATTTTCCCCCGGCTCCACCAATAACAGGATTTGGGTCCGGAATATTTACAGCAGCTAATATTCCTTTGTTATCCAACGGCAGATTAATATTATTAACATTCAATCTGTATTGATTCTGTGAAAAGCTAGTACTTGCAGTAAGCAGTAATAGCAAAAACAATTTTTTCATTTTTGTACCCTTATTTAATTAAAATCATTTTTTTAGTTTGAACAAAAGAGCCAGCTTGCAGTTTATAAAAATAAATTCCACTGGAAAGAGAAGAAGCGTCAAAATCAATTTCATAACTTCCTGCATTTCTGTATTCATTCACCAAAGTTGCAACTTCTCTTCCAAGTAAATCATAAACTTTAAGTGTTACAAATTGCATATTGCTTATTGCATACTGAATACTCGTGCTTGGATTAAATGGGTTTGGGTAGTTTTGTTGTAATAAAAAATCTTTTGGTAAGATGTTAATAGTTTCATCACAAGTACTGGTTGTTGAGTCATTTTTATCAAACTTATAAATAACACCCTGGAAGCCACAAATATATGCTGTGTTAACATTTGGAGCATCAACAGCATAGAGTACTTTATTATTTATTTCATGTACCCAGGAATATCCAGCATCTGTTGTTTTTAGTAACCCACCTCCACCAACTGAATACCCAACAGTATTACTTGCAAAAGTTATTTGATTCTGCCAGTCATTCATGTTTGTGTTTATGTAATCCCAGCTTGCCCCTCCATTTACTGTTTTCATAATGAAATTTCCTGGGGATCCAACTGCAAAGCCAGTATTAACATTTAAAAAATACATAGAAACTACAGGAAATACATTGGTGTACGACCATGTCCAATTAGTTCCTCCATCTGTTGTTTTGCCAATGTTATTACTATTGCAACCAACATATCCATTTTCAGTATCTAAAAAATAAATAGACATTACAGTATTTATAACAGGGATCGAAAACCAAGATGATCCAGCATCAGTCGTTTTATAAATCCAATTTCCTTGTAACCCTGCATATCCAATCTGAAATGAAGGAAAGAATAAAGAATACACATCCTGATAACTTCCTAAATCCAAAAATGACCATGTGTTTCCGCCATCGCTTGTTTTTATCACTTTTCCATTGGGACCCCCCAAGTAGCCAATGTTTTTATTAATAAAAAAAGAGGTTCTAAAATTAATTTCTAAATCTGATTTTAAAATTTTCCAACTTAATCCTCCATCAGTTGTTTTAATAATTAGTCCTTGTTCACCAGTAACATACCCGACCAAAGAGTCTGGAAAGTTTATTGTTTTAAATGATGGAACACTCGGGGCATTTCTCCACTGCCACAAATTTCCACTATCATGCGTGATATGGATTCGACCGTTAGTTCCGACAGCAAAACCCGTGTTGATATTTGAAAAGTATACTGAGTTAAAATTTGTTTCCTGAGTACTATATGTTTTTAAAATCCAATTAAAACCCGCATCAGTAGTTTTAAAAACTGTTCCTTTATCTCCAACAATGTATCCTGTGAAGGAATTGGTAAAGTGAATAGAATTAAAATCGATAACAGAATCTAATTGAACAACTTCCCAATCTGTTCCACTGTTAGTGGTTCTTATAACAAGTCCAGAATCACCAACGGCATAACCAAAATCAGAATCAATAAAGTATAAAGAATTTAAATTTGAATAAATTGAGTCAGAGATATTGCTCCAGGAATTTCCTCCATCAAAAGTCTTAAGAATTGTTCCATGATCACCAACACAAAATCCTTTTAATACAGATGTGAATTTTATTTCGTTTAAGTTTTCTGAAGTAAAGCTAGTTAATGTGTCCCAATTTTCACCACCATCAGTTGTTTTTATTAATTTTCCGTTATCTCCAACGCAGAAACCAGTTGTGAATGTTGAAAATTGTACGGAATTAAGGTTTTTATTTGTGTTGGTAATAAGCTCTATCCAATTATTACCCCCATCCGTTGTCTTTAAGATATGGCCATCGTCTCCTATAGCAAAACCATTATTTAAATCTGTAAAGTAAATGTCATTTAGTCCATAGTCAGAATTGTATTTTACGATATTCCAATATTCACCTTGTTCGGTTGACTTTTGAATTAATCCGGTTTGATCTACAATAAAACCGATTGATTCAGTAACAAAGTAAACTGAGCTTAATGTTCTGTCTTTTGGCCATGGAGAAATGTCACTCCACTGTGCATTTGTTTGAAATGAAATTGTTAGAAGGAAAGTGAAAACAAGAACGACCTTTTTCATAAGATCCCCTTAATGAAAAGTGTTTAAATATTAACATTTCAAAAAAGGGAAAAGTATTTGCTAATGTCAAGAGATGATTGAGTTAAAGTTCAAGAGATCTCCGCGCCTTGGCGTCTTTGGCAAAATCATTTTTCTCACGCAGAGACGCAAAGCCGCTAAGTAGAAATCGCTAAGATTATTTGAGTAGTATCATCTTCTTTGTCTCAACAAAACTTCCGGCCTGCAAACGGTAGAAGTAAATTCCGGATACCAGGTTCTTGATACTGGATGCTGGGTTAAAATCTACATTATAGTTTCCGGCATTTCTATATTCATTAACTAAAGTAGCAACTTCATTTCCAAGAATATCATAAACCTTTAATGTTTGATGACTGCCGACTGGTGACTGCCAACTTATTTTTGTGCTTGGATTAAATGGATTCGGATAATTCTGATATAAAACAAATTCCGTTGGAACTAAATCATTTTCCAATTCAGCTTTTGTATAAATATCATTCAGGTATCCAGGAGTGCCGGAAAATCCAGATGCTTTCCAGCTTTCTGCAAGTGAGTTATCTAATTGCGGATTTACCAATGATAATGTTGGCCCGTTTCCGTTTGGTAATGAAGTCCACAGCCCACCTGATGAATATGTAACTTCATCAACAAGATTTCCAAAATTATCTTTTAACATTATATGATCACCATCGCTGCTTAAGCCAAAATTTATATTTCCTAAAACTTTGTTCTGGTTAGGATGAAGGAGTTTAAATTTAACCGTATCTCTGCAAAGAACTAAGTAATCATTTGCTCCAAGTACTGTTCCAGCAGGAAATGTAAACTGGTTTGCAATATCTTCATCAACAAATTTCCATCCTGAAATATCAACAGCAGCAGCATCCGGATTATAAAACTCAATCCAGTCTTCAGTATCAAACACTGCAGATGATTTATAATTTATTTCATTTATTACAATAGATGTAACAGTTAATTCTGCCGGCTCAAATACTGCTGTTAAAGTTGAGTTGGAATTAAGTACAACAAATATTTCTGGTGATGTTGAGTTTGATATTCCCTGCCATTGCACAAATCTGTAGCCCGGCATTGGTAATGCTTTTATGTGAATTGGTATATCTTTATAGAAAATATTGGTTGATCCGCTGTTTTTTATTTCAACAGTGTTTGTAAATATTCTTCCCCATTCAGGATTGTTCCTGGTGATAACTAAAGAACTTGATCCGCTGATACCAAACTTGGAATAAAAATGGATTCTGGTATTTGCCGGTCTATCAATTGCAAAGTTTCTCATTATATCAACAAGTTCCTGCCAGCTATCGCCAAATGATATTGATTGAGGCCATCGTTCTTTATGCCTTGGAATTTCCGATGCAATATTTCCGGCCAGACTATCTATCACTGCTAAAACATGATTCGGCTCAAACGTAGTATTAACATGCGCGGCAAATCGTTGTATAAATTCATTTTTAAAATCAGGATTATCAAGAAGCTTTCTTAACATCAAAGTTGACCATGGCGGATTTGGCCAATCAGGTCCGTTTGTAGCAGTTGCCTGTGCCAATGTATTTGTAGTTGCTAAGCCCTGTGCATTTCCGCCAAACGTAAAATCAAGATCATAAATCATCCAACGCCATTTAGAGCCGGCAACTCTTTCACGCCACAACTTCATATTTGATCCGGGCCAATCACCATTTGCCGCATAAATTTGTGCTATCTGATAATCTATGTACTCATCAATATCTACAATCGATTTTATATATTCATAATTTGGCGGATAAGCCATGTTCTTTGTTGAAAGAAAATTAATCATTTCGTTATAAGCAACCAGATCACCATTATTGCCAGAAACACCTTTTGCAATTTCAATAATATCTAAATTGTCTTTATTTACTCCGTGATGATAAAACACATAGTGTTCATTAAACTTTTCTCTGATGTTATGAATGCCCCAATAGTCGCCATTAATAAATAAAATTGATGGGCGATAATCCTGGTAATCTAATTTCATTCCTTGTTCAATTAAAGTCTGCACCATTCCGTCTCTGAACATAGTGCGCCACCAATCCTGCCCGGAACTGCGAAGAATAAAATTATTGTACTCGTATACAGGAATGTCATTAAACAAACGATAATGTAATTTATCATCTCCGTATTCACCTCGGAAATAAAATCCCAAGGATTTTTCCGGATACAAACGGCTGCATCCTCCAAAGATTTTAACTCCTGTGTTAACTCTAAATGCAAGAGATTTGTCAAATTCAAAAAACTCTAAACTAACCGGTCTTTCCCAATCCTGATTCCAGTTTCTTGGTGCTGTGCTGCAATTGCCAATTATTCCGTTTGTACCAATAACATAAATTCCTGATGTATCGCTAAAAAAGTTTGCCGGATCAGTAACCAGAGAAAACACTGGAAGATCTGTTGTTTCATTAATAAAATAGGTTCTTGTTTCTGTTAGGCTAGGTGTATATCCATCTTTAAATGCACGGAATCTTATTACTGTTGTTGAATCTATTTGCAACGGGATTGAATAAATATCACTTGAAGAAGTTGGAGGCGTACCATCTGATGTATATCTTATAATTACATTCTGCAAGCTATGCGATGCTGAAACATTTATTGATGATGAGTAAAATCCGCTTTGGGTTGAAATTGAAGGAACAGAAAGAATATTAAAAATTCCGGATTCAAGATTTACAAAACCCGGTGTAGCGGGAGTAAATTTAAACCAATTATTAGTCCCGTTTGGAAACCTGCCCATAGAAACATCTGTTTGCTGCAAACCATATGTTAACGTATCAATAAGCTGAACAGACGGGTCAAATAATCCAATGCTTTCACCATCCGCACTTAGTTTAAAGTTTGCGTGATTACCAGTGTTGGCATCATCTGCCCAGATTAAAACATATCCGCCAGCTTCAACAATTAAATCATTTTGTATTTTAAACTTTTGAGGCTGAGACAAATTATCTGTTATATAATAATCTTTTAAGTTAACTGATGATGGACCTGAATTATATATCTCAACCCAATCAGCGTAATTGTTAAAATCTGGGTCTGTTATAGTTGCAGAGTTTGAAGCCATAAACTCGTTGATGAAAAGAGTTTGAGCAATTAAATAGTTTTGATTTAAGAAAAGAACTATCAGAAAGAATTTAGTAATCGATAAAAATAAAGTTTTCATTTAAGTATTCATTTTAATTTATACCCTTAAAATACTTAATATGATCTTAATATTAACTGTAAGAAAAAGTGCTTTGTTTTCCTACAAAATAAAAAAGGCTGCAAAAGTGCAGCCCCTTAAATTATTTTTATCTCATCAATATCATTTTCTTTGTTTCAACAAAATTGCCTGCTTGTAGATTATCCGAATGGATTGCTATGCGATAAAAATAAACTCCGCTTGAAAGATTAGAAGCATCAAAGTTTATTTCATAGCTTCCGGCTGGTTTATATTCATCAACCAGCGTGGTAACTTCATTACCCAAGGCATCATAAACTTTTAACACTGACTGGGCAAGCCCTGTCACTACATCTGGAATTGTAAAACTTATTTTTGTGCTTGGATTAAATGGGTTTGGATAATTCTGATCAAGAATAAAATCTTTTACAACAATATTATCATCTTCAACGGAAGATACTTGATCT
>OEIV010000989.1_pt1 | contig 13999 bp, 14 predicted proteins | sample 1539231 | NCBI WGS metagenome assembly OEIV01 (sample SAMN03794762, study PRJEB22550) | activated sludge metagenome | feature: wastewater treatment plant; material: activated sludge; isolation source: Wastewater treatment plant of a petroleum refinery complex | place: Argentina: Buenos Aires ...
CCGAGCCCTCCTTCGTCCACGGAGCCCCGGACGCGAACGTGCCGTGCACCAGCGTGACGACGATCGGCGCCAGCGGATCGACACCGCCGCCCGCACTTCCCGGAACGTCGCTTCGTGTCATCGCACCCGAGCCCCATTGCGCCCTAGAGCATCATTCGACAGCACCGAATCGCGTTCGCGATGAGCGGTCGGATAAAGATGCTCTAGAATCTGACAGATAGAGCGCCTTCATCCGATCAGGGGAGCCGCGCGCTCTTCCCCTGATCGAATAGCACTCTAGGCCCCGCCGTCTCGGGGCCATTCACGGCCCACTTTCGCCGCCGAGCGGCCAGCTCGCAACCCATGGCTGCGCGAAAGCTCCGCCGCAGCCGAGACCCTGTCCGTGCGTTCAGCTCGTGGATCGGATTTTTCCGGTGTCGCTCGCGCTACTCGAACATCTCGCTCGTCAGCACGGCCCGCAGGCTCTGCGTCAGCGGGGGGCGCTCCAGTAGCCGCAGCCGGTCACCGGCGACGAGTTCGGGCCGGGCGACCTCGATCCCCGATTCGAGAAGCTGCGCGTGCTCCTGCGGCGACATCTTGCGTAGTTGGGCGGTCACGTCGCACTGCGAGCCGAGAACGTAGAGCAGCTCGCCGGCCGCGTTGAAGATCGGCAGCAGAAATACGATGTTCTCGAACTCGCTGCCATCACGGCGGTAATTGGTGATCTGGACCAGGGCTTCGGTCCGCTGCTCGACAGCCGCGCGCAACTGGCCACGCGCCTTCGGGTCGGTATTGCGGCCCTGCAGGAAACGGCAATTGCGGCCGATGACGTCGTCGCGCGCATACCCCGTGAGCTCGAGGAACGAGTTGTTGCACAGAATGATCGGGCAATCGTCGAACACCGGCGACGCCAGCGTCAGCGGTATCGGCGACGCATCGATGTAGGTCTTTAGCGTCTTGGACGTGATCTCGGAGAACATCGCCGCACCCCTCGCCTCAAATCACTGCCTCATTCCCTCGAACGTACCGACCGCGGCGGCCCCCACCCCGCGGCGCGAATTTCGACGGCTCCGGGCGCCGAACGCGCCGCGAGCCCAAACGCTCCCGACGCGACCTGCGACCGAACGGCATCGGGCGAACAGCGCCCTCGCCTCGTATTGCACCGTGAAAGTGGCGCATCGGAAATTGTTCGATGGTCGCAGAACGACTGTTTCGTTGTTGTTCTTAGGTGCCACTTGAAATCACCATTGCGTGAACGTGGCATTCGAAAGTGTGAATTTTGCTTGGCCGTTGGGCAGTCGCCCGGCAACGGAGCAGAATCGGGCTCACCGCGACTGCCGCACTTCGGCCCGCGCGCCTTTTTCGGTTGGCAGCATGCCGCAAACCGTGAATTGAAGGCCGAAGTGGTGGAAGATTCCGGGAGCGGCCATGTCATCGAGACGCACGATCCTCATCACCGGGGCGTCCTCCGGCATCGGCCTCAGCGCCGCACGGATACTGCGGGAGCGGGGCTGGCACGTACTCGCGACGGCGCGGCGGCCCGAAGACCTCGAGCGGCTGCGGCGAGCGGTCGGTGTCGAGGCGCTCCCGCTCGAGCTCGGCGACCCGCGCTCGGTCGAGGCCTGCGCGCACGAAGCCCTCGGGCTCGCGGGCGGCACCATCACGGCTCTGTTCAACAATGCGGCCTTCGGTCAGGTGGGCGCCATCGAGGATATCGAGCCGGGCGCGCTGCGCCACCAGATCGAAGTGAACGTCATCGGCACACACGACCTCACGCGGCGGCTGATACCGGCGATGCGGCGCAACGGCCACGGCCGCATCGTGCAATGCTCGTCGGTGCTCGGCCTCGTCGCGGTGCCTTACCGCGGCGCCTACTGCGCATCCAAGTTTGCGCTCGAAGCCTTGAGCGACGCGATGCGGCTCGAGCTTGCCGGCAGCGGCATTTCCGTGTCGCTGATCGAGCCCGGTCCCATCCGCACGCGCTTCGTCGAGACGGCCCTCGCGAACTTCCGCGCCAACGTCGACATCGAAGGCTCGGCGCACCGCGAGCGCTACCTCGCCCGGCTGCAGTCGATGGAAAAGGGCGGACAGCAGCGCGGCAAGCTCGAGCCGGAGGCGGTCGTCCGCCGCCTCGTCCACGCGCTCGAGTCACGGCGTCCGAAGGCCCGCTACTTCGTCACCAACCAGACCCATGTGGCCGCCGCCACCCGGCGCGTCCTGCCGACAGTCCTGCTCGACCGCATCGTCGCGAAAATCTGAGCTCACGCGCCGCGCCCGCCGGCTCAGGCACGGTGGTAGGGATGCCCCGCCAGGATGGTGATCGCCCGATAGAGCTGTTCCGCCAGGATCACGCGAGCAAGCCCATGGGGCAGCGTCATCGGCCCGAGGGTCAGCTTCGTCGCGGGAAGGGCCTTCACCGCGGCACCGTGCCCGTCCGGCCCGCCGATCAGGAATGCGATCTCGCGCGCGCCCTGGTCACGCTCGCTGGCGAGCCAACGCGCGAACGCCTCGCTCCCCATGGACTTGCCGCGCTCGTCGAGCACGACGCAGACATCGGCGCGCCCACTCGCCTCGATCAGGCGCGCCGCCTCGTCGGCAGAACGGCCGGGCGCATCGCTCAGGCGGGATTCGGGGAATTCGGTAACGGAAAGGGGGCCGAGTGCCAGGCCCCGGCCAGCTCCCTCGATCCGCTCGCGATAGCGCGCGACGAGTTCAGCTTCGCCGCCGTCCTTCAAGCGGCCGATGGCGACGATCGAGAAGCGCATACGAGATACCCTTGCGCCGAGCGGCGCCTCTCCGACGTCGCTCGTGCCGATGGCCCCCACCTCGAGTGCGATTCACGTTTTCGATGAAAGCGCGAAGGCACTTTCATCTCGAACGATCGCACCCTAGGCCCTGGCTTCAATGGGCCGTCGGGTCACTCGGGCGATCCATGCTCCACATCTTCTCGAGGTTGTAGAAATCTCGCACCTCGGGACGGAAGACGTGGACGATGATGTCGCCCGTGTCGATCAGCACCCAGTCGCAGGCTTCCATGCCCTCGACGCGAACGCCGGACACGCCGCCTTCCTTGAATTTGCGCTGGACCTGATCGGCAATGGCGCCGACGTGACGATCTGTGCGACCCGAGGCGATCACCATGTAATCGCCCATCGTCGATTTCCCTTCGAGATCGATGGTGACGATCTCTTCGGCCTTGGCCTCGTCAAGCCAGTGGCACACCATCTCGAGAAGGGCCTTCGAGGAGTCCTTGTCGGACAGCGCCTCGGCAGGAGCGATGCCGGTTCCGGCACCCGCTGTTGCGGTTCTCATCGTGTGGTGGACGTCCTTTTTCGCTTGCTTCGGTGGATCGGGAAAACAGGCCGGGCGGCCTCGAGCAGACTCGCCCGCATTAAAGATAGGCGCGTGGATACCCGTCCGGCAACCCGTTTGCGCCACTGCCGTTACCAGCATCGCTCGGCAGCCACACCATTTCAGCTCCCTTCACGGCCTCATCCGAGCACGGATGGCGCTCGACGACTGGGGACTCAACCTGATTGAGAGGTAGGTCCAGGCGGGTGGCTCGATGAATGGCAGTCGGGCTGCCAGGCGCTCGTCCAGACGGCTGCGGGCGAGCGTCCGCGCCGCCGGGGAAGCGAGCGCCTTGAAGCGCCAGCCGGGCCGGTCCACGACCGCGATCGCAACGAGCGAGGCGATCTCCCGCCAGTTCCGCCAGCGGTGCATCTCGGCGAGACCGTCCGCCCCCATCACCCAGACGAAGCGGGCGGCAGGGAATCTGCGGCGGAGCACAGCGAGCGTGTCGACGGTGTAACGGGTGCCGAGCCGCGCCTCGATTCCCGTCGCCAGCATGCGCCGCGAGTGCAGCAGGCGTTGCAGCGACGTGACGCGATCATCGAGGCGCGCGAGTTCGTTATGCGACTTCAGCGGATTGCCGGGGGAGACCAGCAGCCACAGGCGGTCGAGCTCGAGACGCCGCATCGCCGCGCGCGCTACGGCGACATGTCCAGCGTGCGGCGGATTGAACGAGCCCCCCATCAGTCCGATGCGCAGGCCAGCGGGAGCTGCCGGTGTCGCCACCGTAAGCGCGCTCCTCGCTTCCACGTGATGCAAAGCTGGTCCGCCCCTCAGTTCGTTAGGACGATGGCGCCATACGAGCGGCTGGAACTGACAACCGTTCCCCTGCCCCCTTGAAAGCGCTTTCGAACCGCGAATTTCAAGCGCCCTCGAGGATCGCGCAACGCACTCTCGAAGATGTCCCTAGGGTGCGATCCACGTTCTCGACGAAAGCGCCGCGCGCTTCAATCGAGACCGATCGCACCCTAGGCATGATCGAAACGACTACGCCGACTCTGCGGAGCCGCTCGCCTCAGGACTTCTTGTCCTTCACCTTGGCGATAACCTTCTTGACCTTCTTCTTGCCGGCCCGGTAGGCCGCCTTCGCCTTGCGCTTGGCGGTCGCGCCGGCCTCCTTGATGCGCTTGCGCAGCTTGCCGATCTTCGTCTCCGGCCCCTTGCCCCACTGGTCGCGCTCCTTGATGAGCTCGGCCGCGGACTTGGTGCTGAGCGCCGGGCGCCCCGCGACCGTCGGGCCGGTCGGCATCGCCGCGGCCTGAGCGCTGGTCATGGAGGGCTTGGAACCCCAGACCTCGCGCTGCTTGATCAGATCCTGCGCGGACTTGGTGACGAGCGCCGGGCGCCCAGCGACATCAGCGTCCTGTGCGAAGCTCGGGCCCGCCGTGACGGCGGCGAGCGCGGCGGCGAGGACAATGCGGCGGATCATGCGTCAACTCCCCTGAATGGCTTTCGTACTCGTGGCTCTTCTTGTTCTGGCAACTGCCGGACGGCACGTTAACGGAAATACAAATCTCGCAAAAGAGCTTTGACTTTCGATGGTTGAGAGCGCCGGCGCCGGCTGTGGTGCAACTTCTCCAGGCAAAACGCCGCCCTGCCTCGGGCGCGCCTCACTCCGTTGGCATATCGTCGCGTCACGGATGAGTGTTAGCCTGGACGGACTTGCCCGTCGCCGCGGACGACGTATTTGAAGGTCGTCAACTGCTCGACGCCGACCGGCCCCCGCGCGTGCATCTTGCCCGTCGCGATACCGATCTCCGCGCCCATGCCGAATTCCCCGCCATCGGCGAACTGCGTCGAGGCGTTGTGCAGCACGATCGCCGAGTCGACCCGCTGCAAGAACTTGTCCGCGCTCGCCTGATCGCCGGTGACGATGGCGTCGGTATGCTGCGAGCCGTAGCGCGCGATGTGGCGGATAGCGCCTTCGACGCCATCGACACTCTTCACGGCGATGACGGCATCCAGGAACTCGTGCCCGTAGTCGTCGGGCGAAGCGGCGCGGACGCGCGGATCGGCCTTGCGGGCAGCCTCGTCTCCTCGCACCTCGCAGCCGGCGTCGAGCAGAGCCGTGACGAGCGGCCCCATCAGATCCTGGCGTGCGTTCGCATCGACGAGTAGACACTCCGTCGCGCCACAGACTCCCGTGCGCCGCATCTTGGCATTGACCACGATGCGCCGCGCCATTTCGAGATCCGCGGCGGCGTCCACATAGGTGTGACAGATGCCTTCGAGATGGGCGAACACGGGCACGCGCGCTTCGTTCTGCACGCGCTCGACGAGGCTCTTGCCACCGCGCGGCACGATCACGTCGATGGTGCCGTCGAGGCCGCGCAGCATCGCACCAACCGCCTCGCGGTCGGTGGTCGGCACGAGTTGTATCGAGGCTTCGGGCAGGCCCGCCGCGGCCAGTCCCCGCTCCAGGCAAGCAAGGATCGCCACGCTCGAGGCATGGCTGTCGGAGCCGCCGCGCAGGATCGCCGCATTGCCGGACTTGAGCGTCAGGGCCCCGGCGTCCGCGGTCACGTTGGGACGGCTCTCGTAGATGATGCCGACCACACCGAGCGGAACGCGCACGCGCGAAATGACGAGCCCGTTGGGCCGTGTCCAGCGCGCGATGGTGTCGCCGACCGGATCGTCGAGCGCGGCGACGGCCTCGAGGCCCTTGGCGATGCCCTCGATGCGGGCCGGATTGAGCATCAGCCGGTCGAGGTAGGCTCCATTGCGCCCCGCCGCACGGGCCGCAGCAAGATCGGTCTCGTTGGCCGAGAGAATTGCAGGGACGCTCTCGCGCAGCGCGCGGGCCGCCTCGATGAGCGCCTTGTCCTTCACCGTCCGCGGAGCGAGAGCCAGTTCGGCCGCGGCCGAGCGCGCCGCACGGCCGAGATCGAGCATCAGCCGGTCGACGCCGTCGGCGGTTGCGGGGACCTTGATAGCGGTGGCCATGGTAGACGCCTCTTCCTCGCGAACGGATCGGGGCACGCATAGCACAAGCCCCGCCGGACCGACAAAGTCCGGACGGGGCCCATGATCGTCAAAAAGTGACAGGGTCCGGCGCAGCGATCCGCGCCGGGCCTATCAGCTATGGCGCTGCTGGCTCGCCTCGAGAACGTCCTCGAAGGTCCTGAGGCCGGTCGTCGGCGCCTGCACCAGCACGGCCATGTTGCCGGGCTTATGCTGGTTGCGCAGCATGCGCATGTGCGCCTTCGGGATCTGTGCCCACGAGAACACCTCCGACATGCACGGATCGATGCGGCGCTCGACGACGAGCTTGTTGGCCTGCGCCGCCTGCAGCAGGTTGGCGAAGTGCGAGCCCTGAACGCGCTTCTGATGCATCCAGAGGTAACGGGCGTCCATGGTCAGGTTGTAGCCGGTGGTGCCGGCGCAGATCACGACCATGCCGCCGCGCTTCACCACCTGAACTGAGACGGGGATCGTCGACTCGCCCGGATGCTCGAACACGCAGTCGACGTTGACACCCTTGCCGGTGATGTCCCAGATGGCCTTGCCGAACTTGCGCATCTCCTTCAACCAATCATTGTACTCGGGCGTGCCGACCTTCGGCAGCTGGCCCCAGCACTTGAAGTCCTTGCGGTTGATGACGCCCTTGGCGCCGAGCTGCATGACGAAGTCGCGCTTGTCTTCTTCCGAAACGATGCCGATCGCGTTGGCACCGGACGTGGCGCAGAGCTGAACCGCGAACGAGCCGAGGCCTCCCGAAGCGCCCCAGACCAGCACGTTATGGCCCGGACGCAGAACGTGCGGACGATGTCCGAACAGCATGCGATAGGCGGTCGCCAGCGTCAGCGTGTAGCAGGCGCTCTCTTCCCAGGTCAGATGCTTCGGACGCTCGAGAAGCTGGCGGTCCTGCACGCGGGCGAACTGGGCAAAGGAGCCGTCGGGCGTCTCGTAACCCCAGATGCGCTGGCTCGGCGAGAACATCGGGTCGCCGCCGTTGCACTCCTCGTCGTCACCGTCGTCCTGGTTGCAGTGGACGACGACCTCGTCGCCAACCTTCCAGCGCTTCACCTTCGAACCGACCGCCCAGACGATGCCCGAGGCATCGGAGCCGGCGATGTGGAAAGGATTCTTGTGCACGTCGTTGATCGGCGAGATCGGGGTGCCGAGCGAGGCCCAGACGCCGTTGTAGTTGACGCCGGCGGCCATCACCAGAACGAGCACGTCGTGGCTGTCGAGCTCCCAGGTGGGGAGGACCTCGACCTGCATCGCCGTATCCGGCTCGCCATGACGCTCGGCGCGGATGGCCCAGGCATACATGTTCTTCGGGACATGACCGAGCGGAGGAATCTCGCCGATCTCATAGAGATCCTTCTTGGCGGCGACGATCGCTGGCGTGCCCAGCTCGGTGTCATCGGATTTCTTCGCGGTGCTCGTGCTCGACATGTCTCGGCTCTCTCCCGGCACTCGTATCTGGTGCTATTGCCTGCTTCGTGGTCGTCTCGTGTCACCCGTCCCGGTCGCGGCCGTCCCGCGCGACCCGGTTTGGCGGCGAACGGTAGGCGGCGTCGCAAGACCGGCTGCGGCCGGAAGAGCGCGCGGCAGAGGGCGCGCACTCGGCTCCGAGGGCCGCCGCGCGCGCAATCAAGCACGATTTTGCGCTGCAATAAAGAGCCTTCCGGTAGGGTTTTTAGCGGCCTTCATCAGTTCTTCACGGCCGCCGGTTATGAATCGTCATCCTTTTGTCGAACGCTCGGCGGGCCCGACCAACCGAGGCTCCTCTGGAGGAGTTAATCCGTGGACGATTTTATTTTACATATCAAAGATCTCGACGCCACGACCCTCGTCGCCATGACACTGCTGGTCGGCTCCGGCGCTTATCTCGTTGAGATTTTCCTGGATGCGCGCCCGCTAACCGTATTGTTCGGTTTCGCCTTCATGACCGGTGCCCTCGCCTCGGAGTACTACTTCTCGAGCCAGGGAATCGTGGTCCATTCCGACCCCGACGCCAACCTCCTCCTCATCAGCATCGGCGGGATGATCGTGGCTTTGCTGATCCTCATGATCATTCAGAAGGTCATCGACGTGATGACCCACAAGAAGGCCATCGTGCGGGAATAACCCGACACCGGTTGTATCTGCCGCGGCGAATGCGCCCATCGCATCCCCGACCCCCAAATGGCCCCGAATGGCCCCGAACGTCGCCCCGGCCCTACGCTGGAAGTTGAACGACACGACGTCGATCGACCGTGGCGCGTGCGATCGAAGCGATCCTGAAAGCGCTCCGCCGGCGCCGCCAGCCACGCGGCGGGTGCCTGGATGCCGCGCCGCGCACGCCTCCGTCGGCCTCCGAAAGTCCTTTTGATCCGCCGTATATTGCTGTGCAATAAATGCAGCCTGCAACCTGCGTCGTGCCCCTTGGCGCGGCGCAGCGTGATGTTTGTTTTCTCGCCCGGCTCGCGCCGGGCAGGTCAGAGGGACATGCGAATGGCTGAGACACCGCGCGACAAATCTGTGAACGGCCAGTCCTCGGCCAAACCGGCGCGCGACAATCCCTGGCTGTTCCGGACCTACGCCGGCCACTCGACGGCAGCGAAATCGAACGCTCTCTACAAGATGAACCTGTCGAAGGGGCAGACGGGCCTCTCGATCGCCTTCGACCTGCCGACCCAGACCGGCTACGACAGCGACCACGAGCTTGCCCGCGGCGAGGTCGGCAAGGTCGGCGTCCCCGTCTCGCACCTCGGCGACATGCGCACCCTGCTCGACGGCATTCCGCTCGAGCAGATGAACACGTCGATGACGATCAACGCGACCGCCGCGTGGCTACTGTCGCTCTACGTCGCGTTCGCCGACGAGCAGGGCGCGGCGCGCACCAAGCTCACCGGCACCATCCAGAACGACATCATCAAGGAATACCTGTCGCGCGGAACCTATGTGTTTCCGCCCGAGCCGTCGCTGAAGCTCATCAAGGACACCATCGTGTTCTCGACGGCCAACGTGCCGAAGTGGAACCCGACCAACGTCTGCTCCTATCACTTGCAGGAAGCCGGCGCGACGCCGGTGCAGGAGCTTGCGTTCGCGCTCGCGACCGCCATTGCCGTGCTCGACACGGTCAAGGCGTCCGGTGAAGTGAAGCCCGAGCAGTTCGGCAACGTCGTCGGCCGCGTCTCGTTCTTCGTCAACGCGGGCCTCAAGTTCGTGACCGAAGTGTGCAAGATGCGCGCTTTCACCGAGCTCTGGGACGAGATCGCCCGCGAGCGCTATGGCGTCACCGATGCCAAGCACCGCATGTTCCGCTACGGCGTGCAGGTGAACTCGCTCGGCCTCACCGAGCCGCAGCCCGAAAACAACGTCTATCGCATCCTGATCGCCGCGCTCGGCGTCACGCTGTCGAAGAACGCGCGCGCCCGTGCGCTCCAGCTTCCGGCATGGAACGAAGCGCTCGGCCTGCCGCGCCCGTGGGACCAGCAGTGGTCGCTGCGCATGCAGCAGATCCTCGCCTACGAAACCGACCTGCTCGAATACGCCGACATCTTCGACGGCTCTGTCGCCATCGCCAACAAAGTCGCGGCGCTCAAGGAGGAGGCGAAGTCGGAACTTGCGACCATCGACAAGATGGGTGGTGCCGTCGCCTCTATCGACTACATGAAGCGCCGCCTCGTCGAGAGCAACACGGCGCGCCTCGCAGCGATCGAGTCGGGCGAGCAGATCGTCGTCGGCGTCAACAAGTGGACCGAGACGGAAGTGTCGCCGCTGTCGGCGGGCGAAGGCGCGATCCAAGTTGTCGATCCCGCCGTCGAGACCGAGCAGGTCGAGCGGCTCAAGGCGTGGCGCGCCGCGCGTGACGCGAAGGCGGTGAATGCAGCGCTCGCCGAACTCGAGCGCGCGGCGAAGGAAGGCCGCAACGTCATGGAGCCGTCGATCGCCTGTGCCAAAGCCGGCGTCACGTCGGGCGAGTGGGGCGGCCTGCTGCGCCGCATCTATGGCGAATACCGCGCGCCGACCGGTGTCTCGCAGGCCGCCGCCGCGCGCGACGGCGCGGCCCTCGACAGCGTCCGTGGGAGCGTCGAGGCCGTCTCGAACAAGCTCGGCCGCCGCATCAAGTTCCTGGTCGGCAAGCCGGGGCTCGACGGCCATTCGAACGGCGCCGAGCAGATCGCCGTCCGCGCCCGCGACGTCGGCATGGAGGTGGTCTACGAAGGTATCCGCCTGACACCGTCGCAGATCGTCCGCGCGGCGCTCGATGAGAGCGTCCACGTCGTCGGCCTGTCGATCCTCTCGGGCAGCCACGTGCCGCTCGTCAAGGAGGTGATGGAGCGTATGCGCGCGGATGGGCTCGACGACGTTCCGGTCGTCGTCGGCGGCATCATTCCGCCCGAGGACGCCAAGGTTCTGAAGGCATTCGGCGTCGCCGCCGTCTACACGCCGAAGGACTTCCAGTTGAACGACATCATGGCCGACATCGTGCGGCTCGTGGACGGTCAGGCCAAGGCGGCGTGAGCCGCAACCGCGGCACACCCGTTCCGGGCAAACGCACCAGACAGACGGGATTGGGACAGACGGGATTGACGGCATCAGAAACGCCGCACGTCTGCCCGACCTCGGCAGTGGAGTCGTTATCGGGCAGATGGCAGCGGCGCGGCCGTCATTCTATCGGCCACGCCTCGCACGTCGTCGAGCCACCATCGACGCAACAACACGCTGTCCAGGATTCGACGTAGAAGCACGCCGGGTTGACCTCGCACATCTTCTCAAACAGACCGGAACGCCGCGCCAAATCCGGGTACTTCTTGGCGATCGCCGAGAGATCGTTGACGAAGCTTCTGTTCTCGGCGGGTATGTTGATCGCGCCGCTTCGCGCGGTGAACTGCTTGTCCTCGGCGGCGGCCGCAGTCGCGAAGGGCAGCAGCGTCAGGACGACAGCAAAGACGGAATACATGATAGACCAATGCGATCTGCACGGCATGGCAATGCTCCCGTAGCAAAGGCGTTGAAAAAGCTATCGATCAAAAAAATGCGCCTTGAAAACTACCACTCGGCGTGAACCAAGCTAAGTGAATTCGGCAGCACCTGCGCTGCGACGACGTGAGAGCCCGAGACGATGAGACACGAGACACGCCTGAAGCTCGACCGCGAACTGCGCCTGCGGCGACTGAAGTTCGCCGGCATCGGCCTCGCCATCCTTGCTACGGTGGTCGGCGGCTTCCTGCTCGTCGATCTCGATGCCCACGAGACGAAGACGCGCGTCGCCGGCACGATAGAGAGCGTGGCGACGCCGGCTCAGAAGGGCGCGTTGGATGGTCTCGAAGTGGGCGTCAAGCTGGAGGACGGCCGCCACGTCCGCGTGCTCGCCCAGAAGTCGCGCGATCCCCACGTCGGCGACCGCATCGAAGTGACGGAGCACCGCCACCTCACGGGGCGCACCACGTTCACGTTCCGCTGATTTTTGCCTTCGGCCGAGGCGTGCGCCGCGAGCATCGCTCACGGTTTGGCAGGCGCGCTGTAGGGCGGGCGCGCGGTCGATGGGCGTCTGCCGCGGATGGGCGCTTACCGCGCCAGATACCAGAACAGCAGCGAGAGCGGCACGGTGACGATGCTCACGCCGATCAGCGTTCCGAGAGCGTAGCTGTAGTTGCCGTCCCTCACCGCCGTCAGGATGCGCCGGTTCTCCAGAGCCAGGGCCGTCAGCACACCCAGCATGACGGCCCACAGATACCACAACTCCACTCGCACCTCCGTCCACTTTGGCTTGCACTCCCACTCGATTGCCACATCGCGCACGCCCGCGGAAGGGCTGCGACAGGGGGATGCTCTTCCTGACGCGCCCGCGCTCGGGTAGGCTCACGCCATGAGCGGACCGAGACCATCGTCGTTGCGTGACTGGATGCTGCCCGGGGCCGCTGCGGTGCTCGTCGTCGTCGCCGTCGCCGGCACCTACCTGTGGAAGCCGAAGGACGATCCGCCGCGCGAATGCGGCCTCACGCCCGCCGCGCACCATCAGGGCTCTTTCCTCAACTGGCGGCTTTCGATCGGCCCGGGCGAGGGCATGAGCGGTGAGGTTTCCGCCCTCGTCAGGCTCGACGACGGGCGCGAGGTCGTCGCCTACAACGTCACCAGCGCCGGTGGGCTTACGCCCGGCGACCGCGTGACCGTCGCGGAGATCGTGTGCGTGCACCGCGTCGTCTATACGCTGACGGCATTCGGGGCTTCGTCGACACCGACGAACTGATGGCGCCGGCCTCGCCCGGCTTGAACGAACGCGATTGACTGCCCCACGCCGCCCGCTATTAATCGCCGCTCCGATCGGGCCATCGCCCGATTGCGGCAAGCCTCTGTGGCGGAACGGTAGACGCGGCAGACTCAAAATCTGCTATCTGCAAGGGTGTGGGGGTTCGAGTCCCTCCAGGGGCACCACCTATAGTTGTAAGCTGCTGTTTTCATTAGATTTACTTGATTATCCGATTTTCGATCCACCCTTTGGTCCACCCTTTTCGGTGTGATTGTATGTGCCCTCAGGGCCTTCGGTGGACAGGTCCAGCCCCGCGCTGGCGCTTCTCCCGTCGCTTGCTACACTATCCCCTACGGAGCACCCGCTCCGGGGGCGACATGAGACTTTCAAAGACCGACTTCCTCATCTTCCGCGAGTGCGCGCACAACGCCTGGGTGAAGCTGCACCGGCCGGAAGTCTATCGCGCCGAGCCCCCTTCCGCCTTCGATCAGGCGCTCATGGAGGCCGGCAACGCCGTCGACGTGCTGGCGCGCGACCTCTTCCCCGGCGGCATGCTGATGGCGCGCGGCGATGCCGCGGCAACCGCCTCGCTCGTCGCCGATCGCATCCCAGTCCTCTACCAGCCTGTATTCGAAACCGACCAGTACACGGCCGCTTGCGACATCCTCGTCTGGGATGCCGCCTCCGAGCGTTATGATCTCTATGAGGTCAAGGCGTCGTCGTCGGAGTCCGAGAACCGCGCGCGCGACGAGGGCTATACCTACGATCTCGCCTTCCAGTCGCACGTTCTCAGGGCAAACCGGGTTCCGCTCGGCCGGCACATCCTCGTGCGCCTCGATAGCACCTACGTGCGCGACGCCGATCTCGACATCCGCGCGCTGTTCCACTTCGACGATCGCACCGAGCCCGTCGCTGCCCTGCGTGACGTGATCGCACACGAGATGGACACCGCCCACGATCTCCTGTCGAGCGCGATGCCGCTTCCCCCTCCCTGCAACTGCATGACCAAGGGCCGCAGCGCGCACTGCACGACGTTCGCTCACACCAACCCGAACGTGCCGGCCTACTCGGTGCACGACATCACCCGCATCGGCACCTCGAAGAAGAAGCTCGCTGAGCTTGTCGACCGCGGCATCCTCGACATCCGCGACGTGCCGGAGGACTTCGAGCTCTCCGACAAGCAGCGAAACCAGGTGCGCGCCGCACGGACGGGGCGCGTCTCGATCGACGAGAACGTGATCGCCGATCACCTGGGCGCACTCGCCTACCCGCTCGCCTTCCTCGACTACGAGACCTTTCCGGCCGCCATCCCCCGCTTCCCCGGCTACGGTCCCTTCCACCACATCCCCTTCCAGTATTCGCTCGACGTGATCCGCGCGCCCGGCGCCGGCGTCGAGCATTTCGAGTTCCTGCAAACGGCCCCGACATGTCCCGACATGGCGCTGCTCGACGCGCTCCGTCGCGACATGCCGGCGACAGGCT
>OEIV010000990.1_pt1 | contig 13984 bp, 11 predicted proteins | sample 1539231 | NCBI WGS metagenome assembly OEIV01 (sample SAMN03794762, study PRJEB22550) | activated sludge metagenome | feature: wastewater treatment plant; material: activated sludge; isolation source: Wastewater treatment plant of a petroleum refinery complex | place: Argentina: Buenos Aires ...
TCACGGTGTACGAGGTCTCGGAGGATCTGGTCGGCAACACGATCATCCTGCGCATCGCGTACAACGACAACCTCTCGTCGACCAACAACGACGCGCAGGTCTCCTTCCCGGTGACGCCGGCCCGAACCTCAACGCTCACCAACAACACGTACCCGTATTACTACGTCGTCGTGTCGGCGACGGACCCGTCGAAGGAATACGGCGACTACACGCTCACGATCTCCTTCCCGCCGACGGACGACCATCCCGACGCGGGCGAGTACACCTATGCCTCGGGCATCACGATCGACCCGGGCACCGGCGCGGGGATCGGCACGGGCACCACCGAGAAGGTGGAGGACACGGACCTGTTCGTGTTCACCGCGGCGGCGGGCGGCGAGGCGGGCGTCATCGTCTCGCGTCCCGACGACAGCACGATCGTGCCGACGGTCACCATCATCGAGCTGGTCAGCGACGTGCCGGTCACGATCGCGACGGGCACGGCGTTCGATGACGGCTTCACGTTCGACCCGGCCGACACGGGCATCTTCACCGTGGTCCGCGGGCACACCTACTACGTTCTCATCTCCAACTCGACCACGACGTTCGGCGACTACACCATCTCGGTCAACAGCCCGGTGATCGACGATTATCCCAACATCACCGAGTTCGACATCGCCTTCAGCATCCCGATGAGCAGCGCCTCGGGCAACGGCGTGATCGGCAACGGCATCCCGAACGACCTGGGCAATCCCAAGCTCCTTCCGAACGACGACACCGACCTCTTCAAGTTCTCCCCGATCAAGACCGGCGCTGTGGTGGTCACGCTGACCTCGTTCTCCACCTCGTCGGGGCGCTTCGCGCCGCGCCTGCGCATCTTCGACAACACCGAGGCGCTCATCGCGGAGGTTTCCACGACCGACATCCCGACCTCGTCGGTCTCGGTCGCGGTGACTTACACGTTCCCGTCGCTGAGCAGCGGTCAGACGTACTACGTGCTCGTCTCGGCGGTCGAGAACCTCGATCCGCCCGCGACGCTCACGGGCGAGTATCAGCTCCTCGTCGACGGTGAATCGCCTCCCAACGGCGACGGCGACGACCCGGGCCAGATCGACTTCAACACGCCGACCTCGATCGTCATCAACCCGAGAAACGGCGACGGGCGTGCCAGCGACACGATCAATGTCGCGGGCGACCGCGATCTCTTCCGCTTCCGTTCCCCGACCCTGCTCGGCGGGCGGACCAGCGGGCGCGCGTTCGTGCAGGTGCGCACGCCCGAGGGTTCGGTGCTCGACGCGGCGGTCACGATCCTCAACGCGGCCGACGAGGACGCGGTGGTGGTCTACGACGCCGCGGGCCTGCCCGGCGCCAACGCCAACGTCTCATTCACGGCCAATTCCAACGCCGACTACTGGATCATCGTTTCGGGCATCGGGAGCGGCGTGGGCGCCTACGAGGTGCTGGTCGACACCGAGCCGGGCACCAACTACCTCTATTTCCCCGAGGGATACACCAGCAGCGCGATCCGCGAGTTCGTGTCGCTGGCCAACACCAACGCGTTCCCGGTGCAGTACACCGTTCGCCTGCGATACGAGGACGGAAGCCCCGAGACCGTCGTCGTCAACAACTTCACGATCGCCGCGGGCGCCCGCGACGGCGTGACCATCAGCGACGCGGCCAATGGGCACGCGGCGGGCGTTCTCCCCGACAAGCCCTACGCCGTCATCGTCGAATCGACGGGCCTCCTGGGCGCCACGCTCGCTCACTACGACTTTGGATCGGCGATCGGCGACAGCTTTACGCCGACGCTCAGTGATGAATGGAGCTTTGCCCGCGTTGAGCGCGTGCCGGGCGCGGTGGTCGATATCATCCCGTACTACAACCCCAACCCGTTCGGCGTAACCGTGACGCTCAAGGCGTTCGGCCCCAACGGCGAATCGCTCACCTACAACCAGAACGTCGGGGCCAACAAGCGCTTCGGCTTCAACATCCACGACATCGCGACCTGGCCGATCGGCGTCTCGGGCGCCCGACTGACGGCGGCCGCGACCAACTCCCAGAACCAGGTCGACTTCATCGGCATCGCGGCGTCGCTGTCGCACTACGACGCGGTCAACGGCGAGGGCTTCGCGCTCGTCGCCGACCCCGCGGGCGGGAGCACCACCGGCTCGGTTCCGCAGCTCGCCAACGGCGACATCGTCACGGCCGAGCTGGCGCTCTTCAATCCGAGCACCACGGTGGCGGCGGTGCAACTCCGCGGCAAGTACGTCGCGGCCGACCTGCCCGACCTGATCCGCATCATCAACGTGCCCGCCGGGCGCACGGTCGTGCTGAAGGGGACGGACCTGCAGTTCGTCGCCAACCAGCCGATCGGCATCTCGTACAGCTCCAACGTGCCGGTGGTCGTGACCGGCAGCCAGCGGAGCTTTGGTGACGCCGACGCGACGGGCACCACGAACGTCGCGGCCAACACGCTCTACTTCGGCGACGCGTTCATCAACACGGCGCTGGCCGGCTCGCTCTACTTCGAGACGCTGGCGTTCTCGAACCCGACGAACCTCGGCGTCAACGTGAAGGTGACGCTGCAGTTCACGGGCGTGAACGACACGCTGTCGGTGTTCGTGCCGGTCGACGCGGGCGATTTCGCCCAGCTCAAGCTGCACGAGCTGTCGGAACTCATCATCGATCGACCGGGCCTCAACTTCTTCAGCGTGATCGTGGAGTCGGTGGTGCCGATCACCGCGACCATGACGCACTACGACCTCTACCTGGGCGGCGGCTGGACGACCTCGGGCGTGCCGCTGGGCATCACCGTGCCGTACAGCCAGTTCGCGTGATCGAGGCGGACTGATGTGAGTGAGAGTTCACCCCGCGGGGCGCGACCGAGCGCCCCGCGTTTGTTTAGGTTCTTCCGCGATTTGCCGGGTGCGGCAAGGCAGGGCGTTTCGCGCGCCACGAGCAGCCCTACGGGCAGCATGGTCGTGTGGGCCGACCCAGCGGGGGGTGTCGCTCGTCGAAGACTCCTCGCTCCACACCCCGCTTACGAACACTCGGGCCTGGGGCCTGAGGACCCCACGAATCCCAGACGAACCGTCCATGTTTGGCGATATCCGTCGACCATCGTTCCGCGATCGGCGCCCGAGGGAAGACGGGTGGGGCGCGATGTTCACCTGCGCTCCGAGGTGCGGCGTCAGCGTCGCTGGGAGCTCATGTCATCGATCTCGCGCCAGCGAGCGGCGGCCTGCAGAAAATCCAGGTCCGACTGGTTCGCCGCGCCATCGCCGTCGAGATCGATCGGGTGATCGCGCCAGGAGTACATGTCTTCGATGTCGATCGCGGCGTCGCCGTTGAGATCGAAGGTGGCGAATGGCGCGGGGCGTTCGGCGAGGGCGTCGAGTTCGAGGCAGGTGGCGTAGCCCCAGGAGCCCCCGACCGGGCCGCGGACGCGGATGCCGGTGACATTTGCGATCGTCGCCGGGAGATGCCACTCGATGGTCTGGAAGGGTCGAGCCGGGTCGAGCGGCTCGCTCTGAATCGTCTCGGGCGGCAATGGATTCCACACACCCGCGACGCGGACTTCGACCGTAATGGAATCGAACCATCCGCCCTCGTCGGCGTCGGCCCACTGATCGCCTTCAAGGAATCGGACGGTGCGGGCGTTCATGGGGATGCTGTATTCGACTCCGAGTTGGAGGGTTGCGCCGGGCGTCGGCGTGGTGATGCGCGAGGAGAACTGCACGCGGGCGCTCTCGCCAGGTTCGATGCCTGACCAGTCGAGCTCGTAGCCATTGGCGATGCAGGGGGGGACGCCGCTGCACTGGCATCCCCAGGGCGCACCGGTGATGTTCGAGGTGGCGGTGACCACGCCGCCCGCGGCGCGGACGCTTCGATTGGCGCTTGCGAGCCAGTCGCGCCAGTTGGGATCGAGCGAACTGGCGGGCGTCGCGGGCACGGGCGCGAGCAGCCACCGACCGCGCGTTTCATCGACGAATCCGCCGGCGTCGAGGATCGCACGCTCGACCATGGGAATGGTGCGTGCCGCGAGGAGGTCAAAGCGATCTTCGCCCGACTCGGTGGGCGTCCAATCGGGGAGATTGTCGCGCGTCGCGGTGGCCCAGTAGAGCGAGGAGATGGTCTTGTCAGGGAAGGCATCGCGGACCCATTGCTCGCCATTGAGCAGGCCGAGCAGCCCTCCGAGCGTCGCGGTTGGATTGTCGGAATCCCAGCCCGAGAGCGTGCCGATCTGGACGGTGCGTTTGTAGTCGCCTTGCCCGTAGATGAGGGCCATGATCGCGGTGGCGAAGTTGATGCTGGATTCATACCAGCCGCGATAGCGAAAGCCGTTGATGGTCGCGTCGCGCTGATAGCGTGCATAGATCTTGTCGCGCGTGCTTTCCCAGTCGTCGGGATCGGGGTTCGCGAGCGCGTCGGATCGCACGAAGTCGACGATCCCCGCGGCCTTGGAGCCTTCGGGCATGAACGCGCGGGCGCGGTCGATCAACCACAGGTTCTTCTCGTGCGGGGAGAGCGAGCGGGGCGCGACCGGCGCATAGCTGTAGAGCAGCACGAAGAAGCGCGAGGCCATGGCGGCGTGGCTCCCCGCCGTGGTCGCGATGGGCAGCGCGGCGAAGCGGAGTGCTTCGTGGGGCATGCCCGGCGCGAGGGCGCCGAAGATCTCGGTGGTGAGCTGCGCATCGATCATAAGCCAATTGGGGTTGGCGACGCCGTACGCGGTTCCGGGTGGCGTGACGCCGCGATCCATGAGGGTGCGTGCGGTCTTGTTGCTGACCCAGATGGAGCGGTTGATGTGCTCGATCCAGCCGTCGCGAATGTTGTCGGGCGAGAGTTCGTTGGTGTCGTCGACGCGGACCAGGTGCGTGTAGACGTACTCGATGTCGGTGTCGTCGTCGGCGCGCCAGGGGTTCTGCTCGGTGACGAAGACGATCGGGCCGTGCGCGCCTGGGGGCTGCGTGCCCCAATCGGCGTCGGTTAAGAAGGGTGGCGAGGTTCGAGACGCTTCGGTGCGCAGTCCGGTCCAGTTGGCGATGCACTCGCCCAGCCACAGGCCGCGCAAGCGGGATTCGTAGTCGGCGCGGGTGAGCAGGCGAGTGGACTGAGCCTCGGCCTGGCCCGCGGCCATGGCCAGCGCGAGCGGAATGACAATTCGCGAAGCTGGTCCCATCCACCACCCCCTTCGTTTCCTCCGGCGTCACTCAGGATTGCATCGTACAGCGCCGGTCGTGCCGATCGGAGGCAATCTTGGGCTATTCGGGTGAATGGCCCAGAGCACGCCGGGCCCGTTCGATCGCCTGGGCGACGGCCTTGGGCCCCGTGCCTCCGAGCACTTCTCGCCTCGCGAGTCCGGTATCGAGCTTGAGTGCGTCGTACACATCCGGCCCGATTGCCTTGCACTGCTCGGTGAAATCGACGAGCGTGAGCTCCTCAAGCTTGACGAACTTGGAGATCGCGTGGCGCACCAGTCGCCCGACGATGTCGTGGGCCTCGCGGAACGGCACGCCCTTGCCGACGAGGTAGTCAGCGAGTTCCGTCGCGTTGGCGTAACCACCAAGAGCCGCGTCGCGGCACACCTCGCGCCGCACCTTCAGCCCGTCGAGCACGCGCGGCACGACGCGGAGGCACATCGAGAGCTGGTCCATCGCGTCGAACAGCGGCTCCTTGTCCTCTTGCAGGTCCTTGTTGTACGCGAGCGGCAGGCCCTTCATCGTCGCGAGGATCGAGACAAGCGAACCGATCAATCGCCCCGATTTTCCGCGAAGAAGCTCGCACGCGTCGGGGTTTTTCTTCTGCGGCATCAGACTGCTGCCGCTGGTCACGCTGTCGTCCATCTCGACAAAGCCGTATTCCTGCGTCATGAAGAGGATGAGGTCCTCGGCCATGCGCGAGAGATGCACGGATGTTTGCGCGAGGCAGAAGAGCGTCTCGGCGATGAAGTCGCGGTCGGCGGTCGCGTCGAGGCTGTTGGCGCTCGGTTCGGAAAAGCCAAGATCCCGCGCCAGCTTCACGCGGTCGATCGCGTACGTCGTACCGGCGAGCGCCGCCGAACCGAGCGGGCAGATGTTGACGCGCTCGCGGCAGTCGGTCAGGCGTGCCGAATCGCGGGCCAGCATCGATTCGTACGCCAGCGCCCAGTGCGCGAACAGGATCGGCTGGGCCCGCTGCAGGTGCGTGTACCCGGGAAAAATCGTCGAACGCTCGCGAGCGGCGAGATTTACCAGCGAGCGGCGGGCGTCGCGCAGCTCGCTCAGGCGGGCGTCGATCGCGCTCCTGGTCCATAGGCGCACGTCCGTCGCGACCTGGTCATTGCGGCTGCGGCCGGTGTGCAGCTTCTTGCCCAGCGCGCCAACGCTCTCGATCAGCCGTCGCTCGACATACGAGTGAACGTCTTCGTCGCGCCCGAGCGATTGGAGCACCAGGTCCGGGTTTGTCCTGGCCTCGGCGAGCAGCGAGTTCAGGGCCGCCGTGAGCTTCGCCAGTTCGTCGGGCGAGAGCACGCCCGCGGCGGCGATGGCGGCGGCCCAGGCGATCGAGCCCTCGATGTCCTGCACCAGCAGGCGATGATCGAAGGGAAGCGAATCGTTGAGCTGGCGGAAGAGCGGGTCGGCTTCGGCGTCGAAACGCCCCTGGGCAAGTCCTCTTGACATGGCAGGATCATTGCACGCTTCCGCGCCGCGAGCGAGGTCGATCCAGAGCCTCGCACAGCGCGATGGCTTGCGACTTCTCGATTCGGGCCAGGCGGCGGAGCGTAGCGAACAGCAGTTGCGGCCTGATCGCCTGCAATTGCGAGTTCGACCGGGATCCCTTGTTTCCTTGCTCCGTCCCGCGTCCCGCGGCTCGCTCAGATGCGAGTTCGCTCAGCAGTTCTGTTGCCAACGCAAGCGCAACCTCAAGGTCGAGGAGCCTGCCGATCTGATCGACGAGGACGGCGAGCGGATTGCACTCGCGAGGCGTTGGCCGGACTATCTCGCCCGCCAGCAGGGCACGCTTCCCCGCGATTCGCAGCGTGTGAATCGCTCCGATCGACCGTGGACCCGTTGCGGCGAGACGACGGACGCGGGCGTCGAGTGCACGGAGAGATCGCACGACGCCCGCATCTCCCAACGATCTGCTCACTCCTTTGAGCGCGTCGGCGGCGGCGGGTATCCCGCCGCGAGGATGCTTGCGAAGGAACGCGAGCAATCGCTCGACACGTTCCCGGCGCTTCTTCCTGAGCGAATCACGCACGCGCGGCACGTCGCGCCGTAGCGATGGCGAGCTTGCGAGCGATTTGAGCACAGTCCCGGCGACGTCGATGTCCCGTACAGCTCCTGCCCTCCGGCGCAGCCGCTTGAGCTTCGTACGGAACTTCTCGAATTTGGGCCGGTCGGCCGAGGACAGCAACCACGCCGCGGCCTCGGCGGCACGGCACGCGCGACGCAGTTCGTGGACAATCGCCCGCGAGCACCGCCCGGTCTTCTCCATGTGGTGACACAGCTTTGCGATCAATCGGACACGATCGGCGAGGCGGGCCCGGGCCTTTGCCGAGAGCGACCGCTTGTTGGACTCAACGGAACTCACGCGAGATCGTAGTTGCTCGCGTCATGTGCCGTCGAACACCCAGAAACTCGGACGTTCACAAAGCCACGGGTCAGGATTCCAAAGCCGTGCCGCAGCGGACGGAGCCCGCCATGGTGACTGTGGGCTACTTCCCCTTCTTCGCCTTCTTCTTCGTGCCGTTCTTCGCTGTTGCCGCCTTTTTTGCTGGCTTCTTGGCCTTCTTCGCGCCTGCCTTCGATTCTCGTGCCTCCTGTGCCTGTGGCTTGCGGTTCCGTCCACGGCCCATCGATTCGAGCACGGACTCGTAGCGTTCGATATAGGTCTTCGCGGGCACACGCTTCACGGCGGCCCCAATCACGTCGAGCGGCAGGTCCTCGAGCTTCCTGAAGCGCACGCAGCACGCGCCCATGTCGAGCTTTTTGCCGGCTTTCTTGAATCCCTCGACAAGCTTGGAGTATTCGCCCTTGTCGCCGTACGCCGACATGAGGTACACCGACATGTGCTGCTTCTGCGACGCAAGCCCCGCGAACGGCAGCGGCTTAGACGGATCGCAGTGATAGCCCGGGGGGTACGCGCTGTGCGGCACGTAGTAGCCGATCATGCCGTAGTTCATCCCCTCTTCGAATGTCGGGTCGAGGTTCTTCAGGATCACCTCGCGCACCGCGGAGATCGCCGCCCGCCGGTCTTCGGGGAGTTCCTTTAGGTACGCTTGGACGGTCGTTGCTTTGCTTTGCATGGTGTTCTCGCGGGATGGATGTGAATGCTGCGTTCGGCAATGGATACTTGACACCGAACATGGACGAGTCGATCGCAGCGGGCGGGGGTCATCGCGTCGAAAGGGGGGCTCGGACGAGCGGCCCGGGACGTTTCGGTTCAACTCCCTTTGCGTGAGTGAAGGCAGGAGCTTGAGCTCCAAGCAGTCGGCCTACGCGATCGCGTCCACATACTCCTTGGCCTCGGCCAGGCCCGCGCCGGTCTTCTCGCGATAGCGTTTGATCGCCTCGATCTTCTGACCCGACAAGGCCAGTGCCCGAACATCCTCGTGCTCATCGGGGGGCGGTTCGATGCCGAGGTGGGCCATGATGAGGTCGAGCTTTCGCTCGATCTCGGCCAAGCGCCTCGCGGCGACGGTGGGGGATTGCGAGAAAAGTCCCATCGGCGCAGCATACCAAGGTGCGATCGGGTGATCACGCCCCGATGGGTATTGGATATGTGGATCGGCTGAAAGCTGCGGCTACTTCGCTCCGCCGTGGGCCTTGAGGGCCCGGATTCGCTCGGGGAGCGAGAGCAGCTTGATGAAGCCGCCCGCGTCCTTGTGGCTGTAAATCTCCTCGCCCTCGAAGCTGACCATCTTTTCCGCGTACAGAGAGTTGGGGCTCTTGCGCTTCACGGCCGTCGCGGTGCCCTTGAAGAGGCGCACCACGATCTCGCCATCAAGCCGCTCGGCGATCTTCTCGCCGCAGGCCCAGAGCGCCTCGCGCAGGGGCGTGAACCAGCGGCCGTCGTAGACGAGCTCCGCGAAGGTGAGCCCGAGGTGCTCGCGATAGTGGCGGGTCTCGCGGTCGAGCACCAGTTCCTCGATCGCGCGGAGAGCCTCCACGACGACCGTTCCGCCCGGGGTCTCATAGAGCCCGCGGGACTTCATGCCGACTCGACGGTTTTCAACCAGGTCAACGCGACCAACGCCGTGAGCCCCGGCGATGGCGTTGAGCTTCTCGATGATCTGCCAGGCTTCGATCTTCGAGCCGTTGAGCGCGACGGGGCGCCCCTTGGCGAAGGCGAGCGTGACATCCTCGGGCTTGTCCGGCGCCTTGGAGGGCTCGGTCGTCAGCATCCACGCGTCCTCGGGCGGCGCATTCCACGGATCCTCGATCGCGCCGCCCTCGTGGCTGATGTGCCAGAGATTGCGGTCGCGCGAGTAGATCTTGGTCGCGCTGGCGGTGGTGGGGACGTTCCGCTGCTTGAGATAGTCGAGCATCGCAAGCCGCCCAGAGAGATTCCAGCGCGAATCACGCCAGGGGATGATGAGCTCCATCTCCGGCGCGAGGGCGGCGTAGGCCGACTCGAAGCGGACCTGGTCGTTGCCCTTGCCCGTGCAGCCGTGCGAGAGCGCGGTGCAGCCGGTCTTCCGCGCGACGTTGACCTGGGCCCGCGCGAGCACCGGACGCGCCATCGCGGTGCCGAGCAGGTAGCGCCCTTCGTATACACCGCCGGTCATGACGGTCGGCATGACGAATTCATCGACGAACTCCTTGCGGAGATCGACAACGTGGCATTCGGCCGCGCCCGAGTCCTTGGCCTTCTTCTCCACGCCCGTCAGCTCGTCGGCGCCCTGGCCGACATCGCCCACAACGCAGACGACCTCGGCGTTTTCGACGTTTTCGCGGAGCCAGGGCACAATGCACGAGGTGTCAAGTCCGCCCGAATACGCGAGCGCAATCCGCTTCTTTGCCATGTCGATTCTCTCTTTCTTTCAATCACCCTTGCGGGTGGGTTGGCGGGTTGTGAGGCCGCACTCGCACGACGCGGGCGGCGTGGCTTCAGTCTGCCCGCGCCGGCATGCGGTCGGGGCGTACAACTCGATTGATCATTGGCTCCCGAGCAGTTTCACGAGCAGCGCGTTCTGGGCGTGCATGCGATTCTCGGCCTGGTCATAGACGATCGATACACGCGAGTCGATCACCTCGTCCACGACCTCCTCGCCCCGGTGCGCCGGCAGGCAGTGCATGAACCTCGCGTTCTTGCGCGCCAGCGCCATCAGCTCGGGCGTGACGCGGTAGGGCTCAAACTTCGCGCGGCGTTTGGCGGCCTCGTCCGCGGCGCCCGCGCCCTGCCCCATCGACAGCCACACGTCGGTGTACACCGCGTCGCACCCGTGCAGCTTCTGGCGATCGCTCGTGATGACAAGCTCCGAGCCCGAGACCGCGGCCAAACGCTCGCAGTCGTCGATCACGCTCGCGGGAGGCTCGAATCCCTCGGGCGTGACGACGACCATCCCGACGCCAAGTATCGTCGCGGCGTGCATGAGCGAATTGCACACGTTGTTGCCGTCGCCGATGTACGCGACGCGCCGATCGCGGAGCGTTCCGAACTGCTCCAAGAGCGTGAACATGTCCGCCAGCGCCTGGCACGGATGGAACCGATCCGAGAGCGCGTTGATCACCGGCACGCGCGACGCGTCGGCCATCTCTTCCAGCACGGTCTGCAGATACACGCGGGCGACGATGCACTCGACCCAGCGCTCGAGGTTTAGGGCGTAGTCCTTCACGCTCTCACGCTCGCCGAGGCGCTGCTTGCCGTGGTCCATGTAGATCGCGGTGCCGCCCAGCTTGTTGATCCCGACCTCGAACGACACCCGAGTGCGGAGCGACGGCTTCTCAAAGAGCATGACGATCGCTTTGCCGTCAAGCGCGTGGCGGAATGGGCGGATATCGCGTTTGATCTCGCGAGTGAGTGCGAAGAGGTCCTCGATCGTGCCCCGCGATAGATGCGAGAGCGTGAGAAGATCGCTCCCGGACGCGAGCGACGCCGAGTGCGTGCCCGCGTGCGAAGCGGCCTCGCGCGCCCGAGGCGTCTTGCCCTTGTCGCCCGTGCCGGATTTGGCGGGCTTGGCCGATCTGCCGCTCGCCTTGGTGCTGACGTGTGCTGCCGACTTTGGCATGGTTCAGAAGCTCCAAAGGGCGTCACGCCCCGGAAACGATACGGGTCCCGCCGCCCTGGCCGCGGGCGATGCGGACGATGGCCGAGGGATCGGCCCACGAGGCGATCACGACCGGGCATCCCGCGAGGCTGGCGGTCGACAGCGCGGCCTTGACCTTCGGCACCATCCCGCCGTGGATCACGCCGCGTGCGATCATTGATTCGATTCCGGCCGCGTCGAGTTTCTCGACCAGCGACTCATGCTCGTCAAGCACTCCCGGCACGTCGGTGAGCAGCACGAGTGCGCGGGCCTTGTATCGCTGCGCGATCCCCGCCGCCGCGTCGTCCGCGTTTACATTGAGAAGCCCGGCGTCGAAGCCGATCCCGATCGACGAAACCACCGCGAGCAAGTTGTTCCGCATAAGGAGCGACAGCAGCCCATCTTGGGGCCCGGTCGCCAGCGGCGTTCCGACTTGCCCCAAATCCGCGCCGCTCGCGAGCGTCTTCTTCTCCGTGCGGAGGAGGTCCCCATCGCCCAGGCACAGGCCGACGGCCAGCCCCGCGCTCATCGCGTTGATCGCGCCGACGACGCCCTTGTTCACACGCCCCGCGAGCACGCCCGCGATTTCGCCCATCTGCTCGGACGGCGTGACGCGCAGTCCCTCCACACGCTCGGTCTTCATGCCCAGCCGCGCCAGGTGCTCATCAACGGCGCGACCGCCGCCGTGGACAAGCACCAGCTTGCCCTCCAGCGCGTGGTGCGCGTCGATGATGGCGCGCCACAGCGCCGAGCCGGACGCGGGATCGTCCACACCGGCGCCGCCAACCTTCACAACCAGTGGGCCGTCGTTCATCGCGTCTCTCTCCGCGACTCAATGCCGACCCGGGTGTCGCCAAGCCCCGCGCCTTCGGGGAACCCGAGGCGAATATTCATGCACTGGACCGCCTGACCGGCGGCGCCCTTGGTCAGGTTGTCGATCGCCGAGCCGATAATGAGATGCGACCTCCTCTCGTCGACCGCCCAGCCGATGTCGCAGAAGTTCGTGCGACGAACGTCGGCGACCGACGGCCAGACTCCCGCGCCGCACAGGCGAACGAACGACTCGCGTCCGTACGCCTCCCGCAGCGACTTCTCGACGCGATCCGCGTTCCAGCCGGGCGACAACTCGACGTGAATCGTCGAGAGAATGCCGCGATCGAACGCGCCCAAGTGCGGCGTAAAGATCGTCTCGCACCCCGCGTAGGCGTCGATCTCAGGCTGATGCCGGTGCTTGAACACGTTGTACGCCTGCAGGCTGACCTCGCAGAAGAGTGATTTCTGCGAGAGCCCGCGCCCCGCGCCGCTCACACCGCTGATCGAGTCGACGATCGGGCGCGTGCCCGGACGGACGGCCCCCGCGCCGGCGAGCGGAGCCAGCGGCAGGATCGCGCTGGTGGGGTAGCACCCCGGCGCCGCGATCAGGCTCGCGCCGCGGATCTGGTCACGAAAGAGCTCGGGCAGGCCGTACACCGCCTGCGAGAGCAGCGATCCCTCCGTGTGCTCAAAGCCATAGAACACGGGGTACTGCGACGCGTCCTTCAAGCGGAACGCCGCGGAAAGATCGATCACCAGCACGTCGCGCAGCGCCGCCGCGAGTTCCAGGCTGGCTTCGTGCGGCGTGGCGAGAAACACGCAGTCCGGCTTCATCTCGCGAATCTTTGGTGCGTCGGCTGCGACCACGGGAAGTTCCAGCCGCCCGCGGAATCGCGGGAACAACTCGTCGAAGCGAGACGCGGTCGCGTCGCCCTTCTCGCGCCGCGAGGACGCGGCCAGCGCGACGACGGTCGCCGAGGGATGCCCGAGCAGAATCTCGGCCAGTTCCGCGCCGCTGTACCCGCCGGCCCCGACGATGACGATGCGTGCGTTCATGCGCGTCCTCGCTTGCTCTGGCGGTGTGTGCCGACCTTCAGGGTCGACGCGAGCGCCCGTGCGGTCGCATTGGATTCGGTTGCGATGAAGACCGTGTCGTCGCCCGCGATGGTGCCAACGATTGCGGGCCAGGTGCCGCGGTCGAGTTCGAGCGCCAGTGCCGGCGCCTGCCCGGGCCCGGTCTTGGCGACAACGAGCGTTCCGGCGGGGATGGCATCTCGCAGGTACGAGCGGAGCACAAGGGTGGCCGCGCCCGTCTCGACCGGGCTGGGCGTGCCGGAGTCGGGGAGCACATACCCGCCGGGCCCCTTGAGGACGCCCAGTTCGCGGAGATCGCGAGAGAGGGTCGCCTGTGTGACCTCGATGCCGTGATCGTGGAGCAAACGCTGGAGCTCGTCCTGGCTCGCCACGCCGCCGCGCTGCAGCAGGCGTCGGACGACGAGATGTCGGCGGAGCTTGTCGCTCATGGCATGATTATGCATGGCATGAATAAAAAGTCAATGAACCGTATCGGGGGGTGGGAACGGAAAACGGGATTTGGCAGCGGGAACGGCCGAAGCCGATCCAGACCCCTCCACCGAAGTCCTGGTGTGTGCGATCGGCGCGGTTTAGGTTTTCTTGGTCTCTTTCGTGCCGCCCATTGCCGATTGCCAATCGAATCCTCTGCGCGCCTGGGGGCCAGCCTCTCCGGGGCGGGCTCTCTGGGCCAAGAAGCGAGCCCTTTGCTCCAGGGTTCGAGTTGTTCAGAGGTTCCAATTGCCCGTTGCCCTAACGCCTTCGCCCGGACATGCTGCACGGAGCCCTCACCAAAACGAAAGCACGGCGGGAGGAACTCCGCGCGGCGCGACACCCGGGAGGCGCTCCGCGCCCTGGGCGGGGCGGCCACGGCCAGCGGCGGGACGG
>OEIV010000991.1_pt1 | contig 13974 bp, 12 predicted proteins | sample 1539231 | NCBI WGS metagenome assembly OEIV01 (sample SAMN03794762, study PRJEB22550) | activated sludge metagenome | feature: wastewater treatment plant; material: activated sludge; isolation source: Wastewater treatment plant of a petroleum refinery complex | place: Argentina: Buenos Aires ...
CGCCGGCGGTGGCGAGCGCACATCGCCCGCGACAGGCAACGACAATACGGCAGGAATCAGGACAGCTGGGGGCATCGTCGGTCTCCGGGCGCGCCACGCGTTGGACGGACCTATGCAACCGCCGCGCCAGCGTCCCTTACGTCCCGGGCTCCGCGTCCAGGGGATCGATGCGCCGCGGCAGGTCGTCCATCAGCTTCTGCAGGCGCCGGGCGGCCTCGCGCTCCTCGTCGGCGCGTGCCCGCGCGGCGAGATCCTCGAACATGCGCTGGCGGTTGCGCGCCGCGCGCCATTGCGCGGCGCTGAGCACGGACTGCTCGCGCGCGGCGCCCACCGCGCGCTCCTGGACGGCCAGCGAGCCGGCGAGGCTGGCGCGGAACGCGCCGAGCTGCGCCAGTTGCGCCCCGGCGATGCCGTGGCGACCGGTTTCGAGCCAGCGCGTGGCATATTCCTGTTCGTAGGTTTGCAGCTGCTGTTGCTGCTGCTCGCGCCGGTGCAGCTCGCGGTTGGCCTGCGCCAGGCGCTCGCGCGCGCCGCGCTCGGCGAGCTGCACCAGCTGCACCAGCGTCTGCAGGCGCTGGGAACGCTTCACGGGGCGCTGCCCTGGGCCTCGGCAGCGGGCCGCAGGATGCGCCGCGCTGCGGGCGTCGCGGCGCGCGCTTCAGCGCCGACGCCGCTGAACAGCGCTTCGAGCTGCGCGACGCTGGCATCGAAGGCCACCTGCTCGTCCAGCGCCTGCTGCAGGTAACGGCGCATCGCGGGCATCCGTGCCACCGCGCGGTCCGTGTCCTCGTCGCTGCCGGCGGCGTAGGCGCCCACGCTGATCAGGTCGCGGTTCTGCTGGTAGCGCGCGTGCAGCTTCTTGAACTCCTGCGCCGCCTGCCGGTGCGCCGGCGTGGTGATCGCCGGCATGGCGCGCGAAATCGAGGCCTCGACATCGACCGCCGGGTACTGTCCCTCCTCGGCCAGCGCCCGTGACAGCACCACGTGACCGTCGAGAATCGCACGCGCAGCGTCGGCAACCGGGTCCTGCAGGTCGTCGCCCTCGGCGAGCACCGGGTAGAAGGCCGTGATCGAGCCGCGCCCCTCCTCGCTGTTGCCGGCGCGCTCGACCAGGTCGGGAATGCGCGCGAACACCGAGGGCGGGTAGCCGCGCGTCGCCGGCGGCTCGCCGACCGCGAGCCCGATCTCGCGCTGCGCCTGCGCGAAGCGCGTCAGCGAATCCATCAGCAGCAGGACGTTGCGGCCGCGGTCGCGAAAATCCTCCGCGATGCGCGTCGCCAGCCGCGCGCAGCGCATGCGCATCAGCGGCGCATCGTCAGCGGGCGAGACCACGACCACGGCGCGGCGCATGCCCTCCTCGCCGAGGATGTCCTCGATGAACTCGCGCGCCTCGCGACCGCGCTCGCCGACCAGCCCGACCACCGTGACGTCGGCCTCCGTGAAACGCGTCATCATGCCGAGCAGCATGCTCTTGCCCACGCCGCTGCCGGCGAAGATACCGAGCCGCTGGCCGCGCCCGACCGTCAGCAGGGCGTTGATCGAGCGCACGCCCACGTCGAGCGGGCGACGAATGGGCGCGCGGTGCAGGGGATTGATGGGACGCCCGTCGAGCGCGGTGAAATGCACGTCCCTGAGCGGGCCGTGCCCGTCGATCGGTTCGCCCGAACCGTCGAGCACGCGACCGAGCAACCCGTCGCCGCCCGGCGACTCGGCGGCGGCCGCCACCGGCCGCACGCGCAGGCCCGGACGCAGCCCGGTGACTCGCGCCGCGGGCATCAGGAACACGCGCTCGCCGTTGAAACCGACCACCTCGGCCTGCACCGCCGCCACGCCCGGCGCGCGGATCAGGCAACGCTGGCCGAGCGCGCAGTTCAACCCGCTCGCCTCCAGCGTCATGCCGACCACGCGGGTCAGCGTACCCTCGGCGACCGCGGCGCAGTCGTGGCGGATGCGCCGCCCGGCGCCACGCACGAACTGCGCGAGCGCACTACCGCTCATGCGCCCCCGTCCACCGCGCCGGCGCGATCCAGGAACTGTTCGAGGATCGCGCCGAGGCGCGCCGACTGGCGAAAATCCACGAGCGACTCGGCGGACTCGACGCGGCAATCGCCGGGCGCCAGCGTTGCATCGACGAGCAGTGCCGGCACCGCCTCGCCGGCGCCGAAGTCCTCCAGCAAGGCGCGGTCGGCGGCGCTGACATACACACGCACGTTGCGCGCGCCGAGCGGCAGCGCCGCCAGCGCCTCCTCGATCACGTGCGCGACGCTCTGCGGCTGGATCGCCAGCTCGGCGCGGATCACCGCCCGCGCGATCTGCGCCGTCACTTCCAGCATGGCCTCGCGCAGCTCCTGTTCCTGTCCGAGCAGCGGCCGGTGCAGGCTCTCGAGCAGCCCGGCGAAGCGCCCCGCGGCCTCCTCCAGGTACTTGCGTCCGGCCGCCAGGCCTTCGGTGTGGCCCGCCTCGTAGCCCTCCTGCCGGCCGCGCGCACAGCCCTCGTCGTAACCTTCGCGGCGCCCTTCCTCCGCGGCCTGGCGCACGATGGCCTCGAGCTCGGCCGCGCTCACCCCGCGCGCATAGCGGCCGGCCCTGATGTTCTCCTCGAGCTCGCGCTGGAACGACTCCCCGCGCACCATCTCGGCCGGTGCCGAGCCGGCGTCGATACGCCGCCCACCGGCGCTCTCGGCCCTGAGCACCACGCCCTCGGTGACCGCGGGCAGGGTCCACGCCGCGTAGGAAGCGCCGTTGCGGGCAGGAATGCGTCGTTGCTGGCTCACCGGCACGCCTCCGGGCGCACCACGGTCATATCATCGCCTCGGCGCTGGCCCCGAGCGTGATCTCGCCGGCATCGGCCATGCGTCGCGCCACGGCGAGGATCTCGCGCTGCGCGTTCTCGACATCGCTGACGCGCACCGGCCCCTTGGCCTCGAGATCGTCGCGCAGCAACTCGCCGGCGCGCTTGGACATGTTGCCGAAGATCTTCTTCTTGAGCTCGTCGTCGGCGGCCTTCAGCGCCAGCACCAGCACGTCGGACGAGACCTCGCGCAGCAGCGCCTGGATGCCCTGGTCGTCGACGTTCTTGAGGTCGTCGAAAACGAACATCAGGTCCTGGATCTTGTTGCCCAGCGACTCGTCCGCCTCCTTGATGTGGTCCATCAACTGCTGTTCGGCGGCGCTCTCGAAGTTGTTCATGATCTCGGCGGCGAATTTCACGCCGCCGAGGAAATGCCCCTGCGGCAGGCCGGAACCGGTCAGCTCGCCCTCGACGATCTTGTTCAGCTCCTGCAACGCCGAGGCGTTCACGGTCTCCATCGTGGCGATGCGCATCAGCAGGTCGGTGCGCGCCTTGTCCGGGAATTGCGCCAGGACCTCGGCGGCCTGGTCGGGATACAGGTACGACAGGATCACGGCCTGGATCTGGGGGTGCTCGCCACGGATCGTGTTCGCGACCAGCTTGGGATTCATCCAGCGCAGTCCCTCGAGCCCCTTGGTCTTGTCGCTCATCAGGATGTGGTCGATCACCGTGCTGGCGCGCTCCTCGCCGAGCGCCTCGATCAGCACGTTGCGGATATAGGTTTCGGTGCCCACGCCGAGCCCCGTGGCCGCGCCCGCCTCGACCAGCACCTGCTCCATCACCAGCGCCACATCCGCGGATTTGACGTCGCTCATGTTCGCCATCTGCGCGCCGACCTTCTGCAATTCCTTCGGCGTGAGGTGGCGCATGATGCTGGCGGCGTTCGACTCGCCGACCGACAGCAGCAGGATCGCCGCCTGCTCGATGGGCTTGAGGTGCTCGATACCGGCCTTTTCCTCACTCACTGTCACGCACCCACTTGCGCACCACCTGTGCCACGCGCTCGGCGTCGCTCTCGACCATCGACTGCACCGCCGACAAACGCGCCCGGTATTCGCGTCCCGGGGCCGCGAGCAGCAGCGCCTCGCCCTGTCCCTCGCTCACCCGCTGCTGCGTCGTCGCCTCGAGCCGCAGCCGCTCCTCGCGATGGCGGTCCTCGAGCGCACGCAATTGCTTCACGTTGCTGCTGAGCGAGCGTAGCACGGGCCGCACCACCGCGAGCAGCACCGCCAGCACCAGCAGCGCCGCCAGCGCCTGGCGCACGACCGGGAGGAACCAGTCCTGCTGCCAGAACGGTACCGCCTCCAGCTCCGACTCCGTCGCCGGCAGGTCGAAGAAGGCCGCGTTCACCACGTTGACGCTGTCGCCGCGCGCCGGATCGTAGCCGACGGCATCGCGCACCAGCGTCGTCACGCGCTCGAGCGAGGCATCGTCCCACGGCAGGTTCTCGCGCTCGCCGCTCTCGGCGTTCACGCGCACGCGATCGTCCAGCACCACGGCCACCGTGAGCCGGCGCACGTTGCCCACCTGGTGGCGGGTGTGGCTCAGTGAGCGGTCGACCTCGTAGTTGCGCGTCGACTCGGTGCGCACGTTGCGCGGCGCCGCCGCAGCCGCGGGCTCCCCGGCCGGCGCGCCAGTCACCACCTCGGGTGCGGCGCCCGCAACCGGGGGCTGGTTGCTGAGCGCGCCCGGAATGCCCGCCCCGGCATCGCCGGGGACGCGCTGCTCGTCGAGTCGCCGCTCGCTGCGCAGCGCGGGAAGATCGGGATTGTAGATCTCGTCGGTCTGCTCGACCGCGGTGAAATCCACGTCGGCCGTCACCTCGGCCTTGTAGCGCCCGCCGCCGACGATGGGATCGAGGATGCGGTGCACGCGCTGCACCAGCTGGTCCTCGAGCTTCGCGGTGTAGGCGAGCTGCCGGGTGGCGGCCACCGCCTCGGCGTCGTCGCCGAAATTCGACACCAGCTTGCCCTTCTGGTCCACGATGGTGACGTCCGCGAGATCGAGATCCGGCACGCTGGAGGCGACGAGGTTGCCGATCGCGCGCACCTGCCCTTCCTGCAGCGTTCGCCCGGGCTGCAGCTCGAGCAGCACCGAGGCGCTGGGCCGGCGCTGGTCGCGCACGAACGCGGATCGCTCGGGAATGGCGAGGTGCACGCGCGCGGCGCGCACGCTGGCGATGCTGCCGATGGTGCGCGCGAGCTCGCCCTCGAGGCTGTGGCGATAGCGCGCGGTTTCCATGAACTGGCTGGTGCCGATGCCCTGCTCCTTGTCGAGCATCTCGAAGCCGACCGCGCGCTGGTTGGGCATCCCGGCCTCGGCGAGCAGCAAACGCGCATCGTGGAAGCGCGCGGACTCGACCAGCAACGCGCCACTGTTCTCGTCGATGCGATAACGGATCCCGTTGGACTCGAGCACCCCGACCACCGCGGCAGCATCGAGGTTTTCCAGGCTGCCGTAGAGCGGGCGCATGTCGGAGCCCTGCGTCCACAGCACCAGCCACACCGCCAGTGCCACGCTGGCCGCCAGGCCGACGATCACGCCCACCTGGCGCGGAATAGACAGGCCGGCAATGCCGGCGACATAGGGATTGAGCGGCGCCACGTACGCGGCGCTGCCGCCGGCGGCGCCCCCCGCCACCGCCGGCAACTGCGAACCGGCGTCCTGTTCGGTATCTGCCATGCCCCCTCAGGCCCCCTGCGCGTAGACCGGCATCAGACCGGCATGTTCATGATTTCCTTGTACGCATCGACCAACTTGTTGCGCACCTGCGTCATGGCCTCGAAGGCGACGCTGGATTTCTCCGCCGCGACCATGACCTGCGTGAGGCTGACGCCCGCCTGGCCGAGCTCGTAACCCTCGCGCAGCGTGTTGGCCTGCTGTTGCACGGCGTTGACGCTGTCGATCGCCTGGCTGAACAGCTCGCCGAAAGCGGGCGCCGCGGACTCCGGGCGGGTCAGTTGCCCGGGCTCTATGCGCCCGGGCGACACCTCGTGCAGCGGGCGTTGCATCTGCGCCTGGATGGCGCGCATCTGCGCCAGGACCTGGGTGATATCCGCTCGTTCGACCATCGTGCCCTCCTGCCGGCTGCCGACCCGAGCCGATCCGCACCCGGCGCGGCCATCGGGCCGGACGACGGGAAATTGACGGAATCAGCGCCGGATCACGGTTCGGATCAGCACAAGCATTTTCCGGGCCAGCAGACGAGGCCCCGCACTGGCGCGGATGGCGCCCGTTCAGCCGACGTTGACGGCGCGGATCAGGGCATCATCGACGCGCGGGCGTGCGCGCAGGGAGGCGAAATCGAACAGCGTGGTGTCGGCGAGCTGCGAGGGCGCGACGTTGGCGATCGAGGCGAAGATCGACTCGATGCGTCCGGGATACGTGCGCTCCCAGTCGCGCAGCATCTCCTTGACCGCCTGGCGCTGCAGGTTCTCCTGCGAGCCGCAGAGATTGCAGGGGATGATCGGGAAGCCGCGGCACGCCGCGTACTCGGCGAGATCTTCCTCCGTGCAGTAGGCGAGCGGACGGATCACCACGTTGTCGCCGTCGTCGCTGAGCAGCTTCGGGGGCATGGCCTTCAGCTTGCCGTTGAAGAACATGTTGAGGAACAGCGTCTCGATGATGTCGTCGCGATGGTGCCCGAGCGCGATCCGGGTGGCCCCGATCTCGCGCGCGAAGCTGTAGAGATTGCCGCGGCGCAGGCGCGAGCACAGCCCGCAGGTGGTCTTGCCCTCGGGAATCACCGACTTCACGATGCTGTAGGTGTCGCGCTCGAGGATGTGGAACTCGATGCCGATGGATTCCAGGTAGCGCGGCAGCACGTCCTCGGGGAATCCGGGCTGCTTCTGGTCGAGATTGACCGCGACCAGCTCGAAAGGCACGGGCGCCGTGCGCTGCAGGTTCAGCAGGATGTCGAGCATCCCGTAGGAGTCCTTGCCCCCGGAGAGGCAGACCATCACGCGATCGCCCGCCTCGATCATCCGGTAGTCCTCGATCGCGCGGCCGACGTTGCGCCGCAGGCGCTTCTGCAGCTTGTTGAACTCGGTGCGGCTCTTGCGCGGGTCCGCGGGGGCCACGGGGCTTCTCCTGGGTGCTGGTTCGGGCGGGCATTCTACATTGCTTGGGGGTCGGCATTCATGCCGAGGGCTACGTGTTGGCTCAGGTGGGGCCAGGCGCTACAATCGGCGCCCTCCGCGTGCGGCCCGGCCGCCGTTCTCCCACCCAGTCGACAGGAAACCCCGAGATGAAAAAGCCCGTTCGCGTAACCGTCACCGGCGCCGCCGGCCAGATCAGCTACAGCCTGCTGTTCCGTATCGCCTCGGGCGCGATGCTCGGTCCCGACCAGCCGGTGATCCTGCACATGCTGGAAATCACGCCCGCGCTCGACGCGCTGCGCGGCGTGGCGATGGAGCTCGAGGACTGCGCCTTCCCGCTGCTGACGGGCACCGTGTGCACCGACAAGCCCGAGGAAGCCTTCGCCGACGCGCAGTACGCGCTGCTGGTGGGCGCGCGTCCGCGCGGCCCGGGCATGGAGCGCAAGGACCTGCTCGAGGCCAACGCCGCGATCTTCTCGGTGCAGGGCAAGGCGATCAACGCCGCCGCCGCGCGCGACATCCGCATCCTGGTGGTCGGCAACCCGGCCAACACCAACGCGCTGATCGCCCAGCGCAACGCGCCGGACATCAACCCGCGCCAGTTCACCGCGATGACGCGACTCGACCACAACCGCGCCATCACGCAACTGGCGAACAAGACCGGCAACCCGGTCACCGCGGTCACGCACATGACGATCTGGGGCAACCACTCCTCGACGCAATACCCCGACCTGTACAACGCGAAGGTCAACGGCAAGGCGGCCATCGAGCTGGTCGACCGCGGCTGGTACGAGAACGACTTCATCCCGTCGGTGCAGCAGCGCGGCGCCGCCGTGATCAAGGCGCGCGGCGCCTCCAGCGCGGCATCGGCGGCCAATGCCGCCATCGACCACATGCGCACGTGGGCGCTGGGCACCGCGCCCGGCGACTGGGTCAGCATGGGCGTCTACAGCGACGGCAGCTATGGCATCAAGCAGGGCCTGATCTACTCCTTCCCCTGCGTGTGCAAGGACGGCGACTGGCAGATCGTGCAGGGCGCAGAGATCAACGATTTCTCGCGCGCGAAAATGCAGGCCACCGAACAGGAGCTCACCGAGGAGCGCGACGCGGTCGCGCACCTGCTGCCCTGACCGGTCCGGGCACGGGAGCCGCTCGCGTCCCCGTGCCCGTTCCCCCGCAGCGCCCGGATCGATGGTGCGCATCCCGAAGGCGAATCGCATGACCGTAGACGGACTGAGAAAGCTGTTCAGCGGATTGCTGGGAAGGCGCAAGCCCGCGGAAGCAGAGCCCCAGGATCCCGAATCGCGCGCGGGCTTCGAGCAGACCGTGATCCGCCTGCAGCAGATGGTCGAGGAGCGCAGCTTCGTCGACGTGCGCTTCCCCGGGCGCGCCGACAGCGTCTACCAGAGCCTGATCCTCAAGGTGGACCCGCACGAGCGCTACGTGCTGATCGACGAACTGTTCCCCGCGCACGGACAATACTTCATCTCGCCCGGCGACGAGGTCGAGATAAGCAGCGTGCGCCGTGGCGTACCGGTGCGCTTCCACAGCTGGGTCAAGTCCATCAGCATCGACGAGATCGACGGCCTGCCCGCCTACCGCCTGGCGCTGCCCGACAGCGTGCAGGCCAAGCAGCGCCGCACCCATTTCCGTCTCGCGCTGGACACCGACAGCGGCGTGCGCCTGCGCATCCGTGGCCCCGACGGCGAGCGCCTGCTCTGCACCGTGCTGAACCTGTCGCAGAACGGCCTCGGCTTCAGCTGCCAGGGCAACCTGAGCGAGAGCCTGCGCGAGAGCCCGCTGCTGCGCAACTGCCTGCTGAGCATCCCGGGGCAGCCCGAGATCGGCTGCGATCTCGAGGCACGCAGCTTCGAGTTCCGCAAGCAACCGCACCGCCACACCGTCGTCGGCGCGCGCATCGACAACCTCGCACCCGCCAGCGCCAGGCAGCTCGAGCAGTACCTCGTGCTCACGCAGCGCCAGCAGCGCCGCGAAACCGTGCGACGCTGATCAGGCCAGCTCGCGCAGCACCACCACCGGTGGCGTGTCCACCACGCGACGGCAGGTGAACACGCCGAGCAATGCGGCAAGCACCGCACCCGCCAACGGCCCCAGCAGCCAGAGCAGCGGGTGCACGCGAAACGCCAGATCCATCAGCCGCGTCTGCACCAGCCACGCCACCGTTTCCGCGCCCGCCGCGGCCAGCGTGCCGGCGAACATCCCGAGCAGCGCGAATTCCGCGATCAGGCTGCCGAGCACCAGCCGCCGTCCGGCGCCGAGCGCGCGCAGGATCGCGCTCTCGCGAAAGCGCGCATCGAGCCCCGCCTGCACGCTGGCGACCATCACCAGCGCGCCGGCGATCACCAGCAGCGCCAGCACCAGTTCCACCGCCAGCGCGAGCTGCGCGGTGATGCCGCGCAGCTGCGCCAGGATCGCGTCCATCTCCATCACGGACACCGTGGGGAACTCGCGCACCAGATCGTTCAGCACCAGCTTGCGATCGGGCTCCAGGAAGAAGCTGGTGATCCACATGCCGGCGTGCTTCTCCAGCACCGCGCGCGGGAATACCAGGAAGAAGTTCGGACGCATCGTGTCCCAGTCGAGCTCGCGGATGCTGCTCAGCGTGACCTCGAAGCGCTCCGCGCCCACCTGCACCGTGAGCCGGTCGCCCACGGCCAGTCCCAGCGCGCGCGCAACACCCGCCTCCACCGAGACCTCGTCGCGGGCCTGCGCTCCCCACCAGCGCCCGGCGCTGATGCGGTTCTCCGCGGGCAGCGTGTCGGACCACGTGAGGTTGAACTCGCGATCGAGGTTCAGTTCCTCGCCGTCCTCGACCTGCGGCGGCGCGCCGTTCACTGCCGCGATGCGCCCGGGCACCATCGGGTAGAGCCCGGCGTGCGCGATGCCCCGCCCGGCCAGGAACTCCTCGAGCCGCCCGAGCTGGGAAGGCGCGACATTCACCAGGAAATGGTTCGGCGTGCGCGGCGGCAGTTCGCGCTGCCAGTCGTCGATCAGCGCGCCGCGCACCAGCACCATGACCAGCGCGAGCATCAGGCTGAGCGCGAACACCAGCGTCTGCAGCGCGTTCAGCGCCGCGTGCCGCTGCAGCGCCGCGAAGGCGAGGCGCAGCATTCCCTGCGCCTGCATGCCGGGCAGGCGCGCCCGGCGCAGCAGCAGGTAGCTGAAGGAGCCCACGAGCGCGGCGCTCGCCAGCAGGCAGCCGAGCACCAGCAGGCCGAGCCGCCAGTCCCCGCTGTACCAATACAGCAGCAGTGCCAGCGCCGCGAGACCGCTCGCATACACCACGCCGCGCGGGGCCGCCGGCGTGCGCCCGCGGCGCAGCACGCCGAGCGGCGAAGCGCCCGCCATCGCCAGCAGCGGCGGAGTCGCGAGCCCGAGCAGGCTGAGCGCGCCGGTGCCCGCGCCCAGCCACAGCGCCCGCACCCCTGCCGCCGGCAGCTCCATCCCGAGCAGGTCGCCGAGCACCGCGAACACCGCGGCCTGCAGCACCCAGGCGCAGAGCCAGCCGAGCGCGATCCCGGCGAGCGCGAGCAGCAGCAGGTTGCCGGCATAGAGTCCGCGGATTGCGCCAACCGTCAGCCCCAGCGTCTTCAGAATGGCGACGTAATCGGCGTGACGCTCGGTGTAGCGCCTGGCCGCCATAGCCAGCGCGATACCGGCGAGCACCACGCCGAGCGAACCGGCCAGCATCAGGAAGGACTCGGCCCGACCGAGCGCGCGCGAGACGCGCGGCTGCCCCTCCTCGACCGTCACGAAGCGCTGCCCGGGCAGCAACTCGCCCTCGATGCGAGTGCGCCAGGCACCGACGCGCGCGGCCTCGCCGGCAAACAGGTAGGCGTACTGCACGCGGCTGCCCGGCTGCACCACCTCGGCCGCGCCGATGTCGGCCAGGTTCATCATCAGCCGTGGCCCCATCGCGACCAGGCTGCCGCCACCGGCGGGCTCCTTTCTCAGGATCGCGCCGACGCGAAGCTCGGTCGCGCCGAGCCCGATGCGCTCCCCGATCGCGACCCCGAGCGCCGGCAGCAAGCGCGCATCGACCCAGACCTCGCCGGCGGGAGGCCCGCGATCGCGCTCCTCGAGCGGCCCCTCGGGCGATGCACCGATGCCCACGCGGCCCAGCAGCGGATAGCCCTCGCCCACGGCCTTCACCGACACCAGCTGCATGGCATCCCCGCGGAACACCATCGTCGTGAAGCGCAGCACCGCGGCCTCGCGCAGGCCGGCGGCGCGCGCCGCCGCGATCCAGTCGCCGGGAACCGGACGCGGCGACTGCAGCACCAGGTCGCCGGCGATGAAGGTCGCGCTCCTCAGCTCCACGGCGCGCTGCAGGCGGTCGATGAACAGTCCGAGCGTGCTGACGATACCCACGGCGAGCACCAGCGCCGTGAGCAGCACGCCGAGCTCGCCGCCGCGCCAGTCGCGCCAGAACAGCCTCAGCGCCAGCCTCAGCACGTGAGCTGCTCCCCGCCGTCGCGCAGGCGCCCGCCATCGAGGGTGAGTCGCCGCGCGCAGCGTGCGGCGAGCCGTTCATCGTGCGTGACCAGCGCCAGTGTCGCGCCCTGCTCGGCCTGCAGCGCGAAGATCAGGTCGATCACGCGCGCGCCGGTCGCGGCATCGAGGTTGCCCGTAGGCTCGTCGGCGAACAGCAGGCGCGGCGTGCAGGCGAAGGCGCGCGCGATCGCCACGCGCTGCTGCTCGCCGCCGGAGAGCTGGCGCGGGTAATGCCCCAGCCGCTGCGCGAGCCCGACGCGCCCCAGGTATTCGCGCGCGCGCGCCGCCGCGTCGCTATCGCCGCGTATCTCCAGCGGCAGCATCACGTTCTCGATCGCGGTGAGTCCCGGCAGCAACTGGAAGGACTGGAACACGAAGCCGACCATGCGCGCGCGCAGTCGCGCCCTGGCGTCCTCGCCGAGGCGCGTGATGTCCTCTGCGTCGATGTGGATGCTGCCGCTACTGGGCAGGTCCAGGCCGGCCAGCAGCCCGAGCAGCGTCGACTTGCCGGATCCCGAGGCACCGACGATCGCGACCGCCTCGCCCGGGTTGATTTCGAGACTGATCCCTTCCAAGATGCCGAGCCCGCCCTCCGCGGTGACGACTTCCTTTCCGACATTGCTGGCAACTATCAGTGGTTTCATGATCAGCAGACGACTGCTTGCTCTCCTGTTCCTGTGTGCGTCGGCATTATTCGCCACGCTTCCCGCGCGCGGCAATGCCGCCTGCGTGCTGGTGCTCGGCGACTCGATCAGCGCCGGCCTCGGCGTGCCCGCCGGTGCCGGCTGGGTCGACCTGCTGCGCCCCGAGCTCGACGGCTGCGAGGTCGTGAACGCCAGCATCAGCGGCGAGACGACCGAGGGCGGCAAGGCGCGCCTGCCCGCGCTGCTGCAACAGCACAGCCCGCGGCTCGTGGTGCTCGAACTCGGCGGCAACGACGGACTGCGCGGCTTCCCGCTCGCGCTGACGCGCGCGAATCTCGCGGCGATGATCGCCGACGCCCACGACACCGGCGCCCGCGTGCTGCTGCTCGGCATGCGCATTCCGCCGAACTACGGCCCGCGCTACGCCGAGGGCTTCCACGCGCTGTTCGGCGAGCTCGCCACGGAGACCGGCGCGGCGCTGGTACCCTTCCTGCTCGAGGGCATCGCGACCGACCCGGCGCTGATGCAGACCGACGGCGTCCACCCCACCGGCGAGGCGCAGCCGCTGATCCTCGCCAACGTGCTGCCGGTGCTCGCGCCTCTGGTACGGGAATGAGCGCGTGACGGATCAGCGCGATCCGCACGCGATCGCCGCACTGCTGGCCGCCGACCGCCGCCACGCCTGGCATCCCTACGCCTCGGCGCTGAATCCGCCGCCGGTCTACCCCGTCGCCAGCGCGCACGGCGTGCGCCTGCGACTCGCCGACGGGCGCGAGCTGCTGGACGGCATGTCGTCGTGGTGGGCCGCGATCCACGGCTACAACCATCCGGTACTGAACCGCGCCGTCAGCGCGCAGCTCGGGCGCATGTCGCACATGATGTTCGGCGGGCTCACCAACGAGCCCGCGGTCGAATTGTGCGCGCTGCTCGCGGCGATCACGCCGGGCGAGCTCGAGCGCGTCTTCCTCTGCGACTCGGGCTCGGTCGCGGTGGAAGTGGCGATCAAGATGGCGCTGCAGTACTGGCAGGCGCGGGGGCAGCCCGGGCGCAATCGCCTGCTGACACTGGCCGGGGGCTACCACGGCGACACCTTCATGGCGATGTCGGTGTGCGATCCGGTCACCGGCATGCACCACCTGTTCCGCGACGTACTGCCCCGGCAACTGTTCGCGCCGCGCCCCGGCTGCGGTTTCGGCAAGCCCGCGCGTGCCGCGGACATCGCCGCCTTCGAGGCGCTGCTCGTGCAGCACCGCGACGCGATCGCCGCGGTGATCCTCGAACCCATCGTGCAGGGCGCCGGCGGCATGCACTTCTACTCGGCGGACTACCTGCGCCGGGTGCGCGCACTGTGCGGCGCGCACGGCGTGCTGCTGATAGTCGACGAGATCGCCACCGGCTTCGGCCGCACCGGCAGGCTGTTCGCCTGCGAGCACGCCGGCATCGCGCCCGACATCCTCTGCCTCGGCAAGGCGCTGACCGGCGGCTACCTCTCGCTGGCCGCGACGCTCACGAGCGAGCGCGTGGCCGGGATCGTCTGCAGCGGCGAGGCCGGCGCGTTGATGCACGGGCCGACCTTCATGGGCAATCCGCTCGCCTGCGCGGTGGCGCTGGCGAGCACCCGACTGCTGCTATCGCAGCCGTGGCAGCGCGAGATCGCGCGCCTGGAATCGGCCCTGCGCGAGGGCCTGGCGCCGGCAGCCCGCCTCCCGGGCGTGCGCGAGGTGCGCGTGCTCGGCGCCATCGGCGTGATCGAGATGGAACAGGCGGTCGCGATGGGCCCGATCACCGAGCGCTTCCTCGCCGAGGGCGTGTGGATCCGGCCCTTCGGGCGACTGGTCTACACCATGCAGCCGTTCATCATGCGAAA
>OEIV010000992.1_pt1 | contig 13974 bp, 11 predicted proteins | sample 1539231 | NCBI WGS metagenome assembly OEIV01 (sample SAMN03794762, study PRJEB22550) | activated sludge metagenome | feature: wastewater treatment plant; material: activated sludge; isolation source: Wastewater treatment plant of a petroleum refinery complex | place: Argentina: Buenos Aires ...
GGCCCCCGTGACCGAGGAGCGGGAGCTCGAGGGGGAGCGGAGCGGGGTCCACCGCCTGCGCCACCGCCGCGAAGAAGGCCTGGGGCGCGTAGCTGCCCGCCATGGTGCCCACGTAGGTGATGCGCAACCGGTCCGTGGGAAGCGGATGATGGGCGAGGCCCTTGAGGTCGTCGGCATCGTAGCCGTTGGGGATCACGTGCAGCTTGGCGGCCACTTGGGGCCCGTGGCGTTCCGCGAAGGCCGTGCGCATGGACGGCCCCACCACCACCGCCGCGTCCGCCTGTTCCAGCACGGCGGCCTCGTACGCGCTGTCCAGCCGCTGCGCGCGCGGTCCTTTCATCAGCTCGCGGGCGAAGTAGATGTCCGTCCAGGGATCGCGCAGGTCGGCGATCCAGCGGAGCTTCGGGAAGCGTTCCTTGAGCCGGAGGCCGATGAGCTGGGCGCTGTGCGGCGGGGAGGAGATCACCACGGTGCCGATCCCCTCCTGCTCGATGAGGGGGATGGCGGCCTTCACCGCGTGGCGCACCCAGCCGCGCCGCGCGTCGGGGATCATCCAGTTGCCGCGCACCCAGCGCATGGCGCGCTTCAGCAGGCCCTCCTTGCCGCCGGAGGCGAACCCCGCGTGCGGCACGGCGCCCCGCCCACCCAGCGCGGCCAGCAGCCGCAGCGGCTCGAACGAAGGCGTGCGCACCACCCGCACATCGGCGGGCACCTCGGCCTCGAGCGAGGGGGCCCCCGCGGGGGAGCTCGCCTGCATGGGGGCCACCCTGAGCACGATGGGCCGAACGCCGCGCTGCGGCAGGGGGTTCACCAACTTGAACCCGCGCTGCACGCCGGCCCCGCCGCTGGGCGGCCAGTAGTAGGTGATGAAGAGGACGGGCGTCATGCGACCGTGGCCCGCGCCTTGCGCCACGCCGCCAGGCCCGCACCGGCCACCGCGAGCAGGATCAACAGGCCACCGGCCAGGCTGAGCGTGTTGCCCAGGGCGTAGGAGCGGCTGGCCACGCGGAACTCCACCACGTGCTCGCCGGCCGGCACGCGCATCGCCCGCAGCACATAGTCGGCGCGGACATGCTCCACGGGCTGCCCGTCCAGGGTGGCCTGCCAGTCGGGGCCGTACCAGATCTCGCTGAAGACCACCACCCCGCCGTTCGCACTGCGCACCGTATAACGGAGGGCGTTCGCCGCGTAGCTGTCCAGCGTCACCGAGGCCGAGGGGTCGGGCGTGAGGGGGGCATCGCCCAGGGCGGCCCGCCAGCGTTCGTCCACCACGGCCACCGTGTCCGGGCCCACCTCGCGCAGCGCCAAGATCTCCGCATCGGCGTCCTTCACCCAGCGCACCTCGTTGACGAACCAGGCCGGGCCGTAGGCGTTGACGTTGAGCAGCGCAGGGCGCGCAGGGTCGGTGATGAGGTAGCGCGTGTTGAGCATGTTCAGCACGTTCTGCCGGGCCAGCACCGCGTTCACCGAGGACATGGTGGCGCCCTCGCCGAAGGCCCCGCCGATGGCGGCCATCTCGGGCCCCAGGTGGAACTCGATCAGGTCCTGGTAGCGCTTGAGCTTGGCCCCGTGGTAGCCGCCCACGCTCTTGTGGAAGTAGCTCACGCGGCTGTCGTTGAACGGATTGTTGAAGGTGAGCACGCGGAAATGGCTGTTGCGGCGCAGCGCGGCGAACCGGGCCAGCACCTCCTCGTCCTTGCTCACCATGCGGTCGCGCCCCTTGTTGCCCTGCTTGCTGGCCTTGAGACGGGCCACGGTGGCCTCGGCGTCGGTGCGGGAGGCGGGGGTCTCCTCCTGCTGCAGGATGGCCAGGTCCGCCGCCGTGGGCTTGAAGGGCAGCGCGTTGGCCGTGGGCTCCTCCCACATGCGATAGCGGCCGCCGTCCTTGTCGTTGTTCACGAAGCGCTTGTCCACCGCCCACAGGTCGACGAGCACCAGTGCGCCCAGGCCAGCGAGCAGCGCCACCTTGGGCACACGTCCGCGGCCGAAGAGGAACAGCAGCGCACCACCGGCCACGATGAAGAAGAGTCCGCGCCAGGCATCGGCGGCCACGATGTCCGCGCGGTGCTCCTTCAAGGCGTCGACGGCCAGCTGAAGGCGGTCCGGATCACCGGTCTCGGCCTGCGCGCTGAAGCGGGCCCGCTCCGCATCGCTCAGGAGGTCGATCACCGTGCCGGGCATCAGCGCCAGCACCAGCATCACCAGCACCAGCACGCCTGCCGGGATCAGGAAAGCGCGCTCCCGTGCACGGTCCCAGCGCCCTTCCTTCACCAGGCGGTCCAGGTACAGCACGGCGAGCACCGGCGCGGCCAGCTCCACGATGACCAGGATGATGGTGACCGCGCGGAACTTCGCGTAGCCGGGCACGTGGTCCAGGAAGAAGTCGGTGAGCGGCATCCAGTTGCGGCCCCAGCTGAGCAGCAGCGTGAGGAAGAGGCCGCTGAACAGCGCGTACGGCAGAGGGTCGCGCCACAGCACCAGCCCGGCGGCCACGTAGGCCAGCACCAACGCAGCGGCCAGGATCGGGGAGGTGATGCCGATGAGGACCGCGGTGAGCGGCACGGCCGCGAGCACCCACCAGCGTGCCGGGCCTTCGGTGCGGGCGAGCATCAGCAGCAGGAGCAGCACCACCAAGGCGCCGAGGTAGACCGGACCACTGGTGAAGCTCTGGTCACCCCAATAGCTGTTCACGTATCCGCCCCCGCTGTACACCTCGTTGAGGTAGCGCTTGAGCTCGGGATCGGAGATGGCCGCCAGCTCCTCGCGGGTGGTGATGAGCGATCCGGAATCGCCGCCCTTGGCATTGGGCACCAGGAAGGTGAAGCTCTCCTGCTTGCCATAGCTCCAGGCGGTCACGTAGTCGCGGTCCAAGCCCTTGGTGCGGATGTCCGCGGCGCTTTCGCCACCCGGGCCGATGGTGAGCTCGCTCGGCCCGCGGGTGGTGTGGGTGCCGTATTCGGCCGTGCCCCAAAGCACGCCCGCGTTGGCCATCACGGCCAGCGCCACGGCCACCAGACCGAGGCCGGCGCGGCCCAACAGGTCCATCACCCGGCCGTCGCGCACGAAGCGCAGCGCCTCGGCCAGCACGAAGAGGAGCAGCACCATGGCCAGGTAGTAGGTGACCTGCAGGTGGTTGGCGTGGACCTCAAGCCCCAGGAAGAGCGCCAGCAGCGCCGCGGCCGGCAGCTTCGCCCCGCGGAAGAGGGCCCAGGTGGCGCCCAGCACCAACGGCATGTAACCGATGGCGGTGGCCTTCGTGTTGTGGCCCGCCTCGAAGATGATGATGAAGTACGAGGAGAACGCGTAGGCCAGCGCGCCCACCACGGCCACCCCGCGGTCCAAGCCCAGCAGGCTGAGCAGGATGAACATGCCGATGAGGTAGAGGAAGACGCTGCCGGCGGGATGCGGCAGGAAGCCGTGGAAGAGCCGGTCGACCCACTTGAGGACATCGCCCTTCCACGCCACGCTGATCTGGTAGGCGGGCATGCCGCTGAACATGCTGCCGGTCCACAGCGGCTCCTCGCCGTCGTGGGCCTCGCGGTGCTCGATGATCTCCTGCGCACCGCCCAGCCAGTTGCGCTGGTCGCCCTGCACCATGCGTTTGCCCTCCAGCAGCGGGCTGAAGTAGGCGAGCGGCAGGGCGATGAACAGCAGTACGGCCAGCCCGATCGGCAGCCATTTCCTCAGGTCCTTCATCGGTTCAAGGGGTCAGCGGATCTCTTCGTAGTCGGCGTCCTCGATGCGGCCACCACCAGGGCGGGCGCCATGCCGGTCGTCGGCCCGTTCCACGCGCACGTCCCCCCGGGGCCGCTCGTCGCGGGGGGCCCAGTGGGTGCCGGGCGGCCGGCCCTGGCGCGCCTGCTGCACGCGCAGCAGAAGGCGCAGCGCCAGCCACAGCACCACCAGGATCAGAATGATCCGCAGGGTGCCGGTGGCGCTCAACAGCAACAGGCCGGTCATGGCGGCCAAAGATAGCCGGGGCGGCCTTGGCCTTCCGGCCCGGTGCCGTACCTTCGCGCCGCTGTTCGCCCGCACGCCCGTTCCGGCGTTGCACGGCCGACGGCGAACCCCCACCTCCCCATGTCCTCCTTCGATGCGCTGGGCCTCCGGCCCGAGCTCCTGTCCGCGTTGCGCACGCTGGGCTTCCACACCCCCACCCCCGTCCAGGAACGCGCCATCCCCCTGCTGCTGAACAGCGACCACGATGTGGTGGTGCTGGCCCAGACGGGCACCGGCAAAACGGCCGCGTTCGGCCTACCGTTGCTGCAGAACATCGACCCCGCGCTCCGCCGCGTACAGGCCCTGGTGCTGGCGCCCACGCGCGAACTGTGCGTGCAGATCACCGGCGACCTGGAGCGTTTCGCCGCCGAGCTCAGCGGTGTGCGCCCCGTGGCCGTCTACGGCGGGGCCAACATCCGCGAGCAGATGCGCGCCATCCAGCGCGGTGCCCATGTGGTGGTGGCCACCCCGGGCCGCCTGCTCGACCTGCTCGGCCGCGAGGCCGTCGACCTGTCCAACGTATCCACCGTGGTGCTCGACGAGGCCGACGAGATGCTCAACATGGGATTCCAGGAGGACCTCACCGACATCCTGAGCAACACACCGGCCGAGAAGCGCACCTGGCTCTTCAGCGCCACCATGGGCAGCGAGGTGCGCCACATCGCCAAGCGCTACATGCGCAACAGCGAGGAGGTGCAGGTGGGCGAACGCAACGTGACGGCCTCCGCCATCCAGCACCAGTACTGCGTGGTGCACGCCCGCGACCGTTTCGCCGCCCTCAAGCGCTTCGTGGACGCCGACCCCGACCTCTTCGCCATCGTGTTCTGCCGCACCAAGCATGAGACCCAGGAGCTGGCCGGCCAGCTGGTGAAGGAGGGTTACGTGGCCGATGCCATCCACGGCGACCTCAGCCAGGCGCAACGCGACCACGTGATGGGCCGCTACCGCGCGCGCACGCTGCAGTTGCTCATCGCCACGGACGTCGCCGCGCGCGGCATCGATGTGAACGATGTGACGCACGTGATCCACTACGACCTGCCCGGCGAGGCGGAGAGCTACACCCACCGCAGTGGTCGCACCGCCCGCGCCGGGCGCACCGGCATCTCCCTGAGCATCCTGGGCGCGCGCGATGTGCCCAAGGTGCGCCAGCTGGAACGCATGCTGAGCACGCACTTCACCTATGTGCGCGTGCCCGGCGGAGCGGACATCGGACGGGCCCAGTTGCGGTCCTTCCTGCGCCGCCTGAAGGAGGCCGATGTGGAGCACGAGGCCCTGGCCGACCTGATGGCCGTGGCCCAGGAGGAACTGAAGGACCTGGACCGCGACGCGCTGCTGCAACGCTTCATGAGCGTCACGTTCGCCCGCATCCTGGACCAGTTCCGCGAGGCGTACGACCTCAACATCGACATGAGCCGCAAGGACCACAGCGCCCGCACCGAGCGGCAGAGCTCGCGCGAACGCTTTGCCACGGGTCGACAGCTCTTCATCAACCTGGGCAGCGCCGATGGCTTCGACAAAGGCCGTATGCTCGGCTACATCTGCGGGGTGAGCGGCATCGGCGGTGAGCACATCGGCCGCATGCTCATCAAGGACGTGTATTCCTTCATCGACATCGAGCCCGCCTGGTTCGACCAGGTGTTCAACGCGTTCAAGGGCGCCGACCACAGGGGCCGCAAGGTGCGCGTGGACGAAGCGCAGGGCGGTCAGGGCGGCGGCGACAAGCCCCGGCGCAGCGAGGCACCGCGCCAGGGCTACGGTCCGAAGAAGCCCCACCGGGGCTCCAAGCCCTACGCGGCGAAGGGCGGCTCGCGGAAGTGGTGAGGTTCACCCGTGCTTGCGCAGCGCCTCACGCCGGCTGAGCGGCGACAGGGGCTGCCGCGCCACGAAGGCCTTCACCGCCGCGGGATCGGTGGCCGCCAGTTCGCGCAGCGACCAGCCGATCGCCTTGCGGATGAAGAAGTCCGGATGCGTCGCGTGCCGCGTGATGTTCGCGAAGAGCAGCGCACGGTCGGTGTCGCCCTTCCACCGGTTCTGGAACAGGATCGCCGTGCGGTTGAGCCAGAGGTCCTTGTCGCCGATCCAGCGCCGGTTCCATGTCGCGACCGCCTTCGGATACCGCTTCAGGATCACGCCCACCACATGCACGGCGAGCGCGTCCACCGTGTCCCACCAGCTGGTGGTGGTGATCAGTTCCTCCACCAGCGGAAGGTCGTCCGGCGTCAGCCGCTTCGCCTGCTTCATCAACAGGTCCACCGCGGTGTGATGCCACTCCCGCTCGCGCTGCGCGAAGGCCGAACGCACGATGGCCGGCAGCTCCGCGGCCGCAGGTGTCCCATGCTCGGCCAGGTGGGCCTTCAGCAGTGCGCGCCGGTCCGGGGCCTTGATCCCGAAAAAGGGCGCCACATGCTTCATGTACGCCTCCATGGCCGTGGCGTTGTCGGGGCACCGATGCGCCTCGAACAGCGCGCCGAGCGGCTTCAGCCACGGATGCACGGCTCCCCGTCCGAGGCCGTCGCTCATGGCCGGATGATGTTCGCCAGCAGCAGGTCGATCAGCGGCTCCACGGCCTCGTGCGCCAGCACACGCGTGCTGCCGTGCAGGAAGCCGTCCCGCTCCATTCGCGCCATCTGCTCCAGCAGCGGCGTGTAGAAGCCGCCGACGTTCAACAGGCCCATGGGTTTGGCGTGCAGCCCCAGCTGGCGCCAGGTGAGCAGCTCGAAGAGCTCGTCCAGCGTGCCGAAGCCGCCGGGCAACGCCATCACGGCCTGGCTGCGCTCGTGCATCACCAGCTTGCGCTCGTGCATGTCCTTCACCGTGATGAGCTCGCTGACGCGGTCGTGCGCCAGCTCGCGTTCGGTCATGAAGCCCGGGATGACGCCCACCACACGACCGCCCGCCGCCATCGCCGCATCGGCCACCGCGCCCATCAGCCCCACGTGGCCACCGCCATACACCACGCCCAGACCCCGGCGGGCGAGGCTGGCGCCCACTTCCGCGGCCACTTCGGCATAGTGCGGATCATGACCACTGGAGGCCCCGCAGAACACGGCGACATGCACCATGCGGCCAAAGTAAGCGGAGGCTACAGCTTGCGGAGATCGAGGGTATAGGACAGGCTCAGGATCCAGCGCCGGTCGGGACGGCGACGCCCATGCTCCCGATCGTGCACCACGGCGATGCCCACCGCGTGCGCCTTGGCCGGCCTCCAGGTGGTGCCGAGACGGAAGCGTGTCGCATCGTGGCGCCGACCCTCGCGGCCCAGCGCGCTGAAGATCTCCACCATCAGCTCAGGGTCGAAGCGGAACCCGCGGATGTCATAGCCCACGTCGATCCGGTTGCGGACCGTGTGCCGACGAAGCCCCTCCGATCCAAAGGTGTGCTGGTAGCTCAGCCGGTAGCCCAGGTCGAACCGGCCCACGCGGTCGCCCACCTGTGCGAAGAGCCCGAAGCGGTGGCGGTCGCGTTCGCGCATCCTCGCAGCGTAACGCTGTTCCGCGGCCACATCCACCAGGCGATGCAGCTTGTAGCGCAACTGCCCTTCCAGGATCACCTGGCGGCCGCGCGCCAGCTCGTCACCAGTGCGGTAGCCCACCTCGCCCGCGAAGCGAAAGCGCTTGGCCTGGTCCTTCCCCAACCATCCTTCCAGAACGCCCGGCGCACCGCCCACCACACCGCCCTCAAGCCACATCTGCCCTGAACGACGGGGTTCCACGCGCTCCTGGGCGACGACATGCAGGACGGGCCAGACGACCATCAGGAGGAGGAGCGCGCGAAGCATGGCGGATGAACACCCGACCCCGCGTTCAGTTCGCCCCGTCCGCGAACCGCCGTCACCGAAGGGCATCATCGGAACTTCGACGGGCTGCGGACCGGTCACGGTCATCTGCGCACCGCCTCACGAACCACCCTGAACCCGATGTCCGGATACGCGATGAAGTCCCAGCGGTCCTCGTGCACCCCGTAGGATGGATGGGCGGTCGGGTCACCGAAGGCCACCATCTTGCGCCGCCGGGCGAAGGGATCGCCCTCGGTGCACGGATAGGCGTATCCGAAGCGCTGGCAGGTGAGGCCGCTGTCGTCCTTGGCAGTGATCAACCAGCATCCCGGACCGTCCGCAGGGATGAGACCCTGCTTCCGGGCCAGGAGCCACTCGCCCAACGCGGGCAGCCGATAGCTGAAGCCTTGGGCGGCATCGCGCTGGCTGAGCCATTGGCAATAGGCCGCGGCCTCCACCCAGGTGAGGTTCACCGCAGCATCACCTGTTCCGCCCTGCCGTGCTTCGCCCCCCTTGGCGAAGTGCTCCACAAAGGCCCGGTATTCCTCCACCGTCACCGGAGCGCTGATGGCGAAGGCCGCCACGTCGATCGTGCAGCTGTCCTGGTTGACCAGCAACTCGCCCACACGCACCTGGCCCGATGGCACCTCGGTGAAGGTCTGTGCGATCAGGGAGCCGGTACCGAGCACCGCGACCAGAAAGAGGGAGGTCCGCATCGCGCGCAAGATCGCAACTGTTCGTGCGCGGTGGTCGAACGAACTGGCTTCCGGCATCCACCGCATGACCGGTCCGCGCTACTTTCACCGCACAACTCCAACCGCATGCACCACCGCTACGCCACCCTCGCCCTCCTGCTCGGTGCGCTGAACGCCAGCGCGCAGTACTGCTCCCCCAGCTTCGTGAACGGCTGCTTCAGCTGGCAGAACCAGAGCCTCACCCTCGGCACCATCAATTGGACGGCCGGCAGCGACTGCTTCACCAGCGACTTCACCAACCTGAGCACGGCCCTCACCCCCGGCGTACCGGAGCCGATGACGGTGACCAGCGGCAACTGGACCGGCTGCGCCGTGTGGGTGGACCTCGACAACAACGGCGCCTTCGAGGATACCGAGAACCTCTATTACAGCTACGTGGGCGGTTCGCCCAGCTACACGTACAGCTTCTCCATCACCCTGCCGGCCAACACACCGGCCGGGAATTACCGCATGCGCGTGATCGCACCGTGGGGATCGGACGGCTTCCTGGACACCAACACGAACGGCTACGGCCCGTGCGGTGCCTTCCAATACGGCAACTTCAACGACTTCACGGTGGTGGTGGGCACCACCTCCGTCGGCGCCGCCCGGAGAAGCAACGAGCCCGTCCTGTTCCCGAACCCGTGCACCGACCGGATCACCGTGCAGTGGCCGGATGCGGACCTCGAGCAGATGACCCTGCTCGGCCCGGATGGACGCATCATCACCCTGCTCCCCGTCGTGAACGGAGCGCCGCTTCGCACGCTCGATGTGTCCGGACTCGCTGCGGGCACTTACGCGATCGCCGGCACGGGCCGCTCATCCGTCCGTTCGGTGCGCTTCAACAAGGAGTAGCTACCGATATCGTCCCGCTGCCGGGTCCCGCGAGCCATCGATGATCGAGGGTTCCAGCTACGGGATCGAAGGCCGGGATCGGCCGTGCACGATCGACGCGTGGACCCGTACACCGCACCGGTGCGGATCCGGGGGAACTGCAACTTCACCGCGCACGGAGTTCGATCCCCTCCGGTGATCCGTGCGGCTCGACGACCGGACATGATCGAGGAAGGCGGCCCGACCGGGCCGCCTTCCTCGATCGCAGCTGTTGGTAGCGCCTACTTCTTCAGATCGAAGCGATCCAGCTCCATCACCTTCACCCAGGCCTTCACGAAATCCTTCACGAACTTCTCCTTGCTGTCGTTCTGGGCGTAGACTTCGGCGATGGCGCGCAATTGCGAGTTGCTGCCGAAGACCAGATCCACGCGGGTGCCGGTCCACTTGCGCTCGCCGGTCTTTCGGTCGTGACTGCCGTAGAGGCCCTCCTCCCCGGCCTTGGGGGCCCAGGCGTGGCGCATGTCCAACAGGTTCACGAAGAAGTCGTTGGTGAGCTGGCCCACCTTGTCGGTGAACACGCCGTGGGTGCTGCCGCCGGTGTTGGCGCCCAGCACACGCAGGCCGCCCACGAGTACGGTCATCTCCGGCGCGCTCAGGGTGAGCAGTTGGGCTTTGTCCACCAGCATCTCTTCAGCAGGCACCTGTAGGTCTTCTTCTGGTAGTTGCGGAAGCCGTCGGCTTGGGGCTCCATCACGGCGAAGCTCTCCACATCGGTCTGCTCCTGGCTGGCATCGCCACGGCCGCTGCTGAAGGGCACGGTGATGCTGAAGCCCGCATCCTTGGCGGCCTTCTCCACGGCGGCGCTGCCACCGAGCACGATCAGATCGGCCATCGACACCTTCTTGCCGCTGGCGTTGAACTCACCCTGGATCTTCTCCAACGCACCGAGCACCTTGCCGAGCTGCGCAGGATCGTTCACCGCCCAGAACTTCTGAGGTGCAAGGCGCACGCGGGCACCATTGGCACCGCCGCGCTTGTCGCTGCCGCGGAAGGTGGAAGCGCTGGCCCAGGCCGTGGCCACCAGTTCGCTCACGCTGAGGCCGCTCGCGAGGATCTTGGCCTTCAGCGCGGTCACATCGGCGTCGGCGAGCTTGGTACCCGCAGGGATGGGGTCCTGCCAGATGAGGTCCTCCTTCGGCACTTCGGGACCGAGGTAGAGGCTCTTCGGACCCATGTCGCGGTGCGTGAGCTTGAACCAGGCGCGGGCGAAGGCATCGGCGAAGGCCTGCGGGTCCTTGTGGAAGCGGCGGCTGATCGGCTCATAGATCGGGTCGAAGCGCAGAGACAGGTCCGCCGTGGTCATCGCCGGACGATGCTTCACGTTGGGGTCGTGCGCATCGGGGATCATGTGCTCGGGCTTCACATCCTTGGCGAGCCACTGCCAGCCGCCGGCGGGGCTCTTCACCAACTCCCACTCGTAGCCGAAGAGCATGTCGAAGTAGCCATTGTCCCACTTCGTGGGGTTCGGCTTCCACGCACCCTCCAGGCCGCTGGTGATGGTGTCCTTGCCCTTTCCGGTGCCGAAGCTGTTCTTCCAGCCGAAGCCCTGCTCCTCGATGGGGGCGCCTTCGGGGGCGGGGCCCACGTGCGAATCCGGAGCAGCGCCGTGCATCTTGCCGAAGGTGTGCCCGCCGGCGGTGAGCGCCACGGTCTCCTCGTCGTTCATGGCCATGCGCTTGAAGGTCTCGCGCACGTCCTTGCCACTGGCCACCGGATCGGGGTTGCCGTCGGGGCCCTGGGGGTTCACGTAGATCAGGCCCATCTGCACGGCAGCGAGCGGGTTCTCCAGGTTGCGCTCACCGCTATAGCGGCTGTTGGGCTTGTCGCTGGTGGCGAGCCATTCGCCCTCACTGCCCCAGTAGATGTCCTCCTCGGGGGCGAAGATGTCCTCGCGACCACCGCCGAAGCCGAAGGTCTTGAAGCCCATGCTCTCCATGGCCACGTTGCCGGCGAGCACCAGCAGATCGGCCCAGCTGAGGCTGTTGCCGTACTTCTGCTTGATGGGCCACAGCAGACGGCGCGCCTTGTCCAGGTTGCCGTTGTCGGGCCAGCTGTTGAGCGGTGCGAAGCGCTGGTTGCCGTTGCCGGCTCCACCGCGGCCATCGGCGGTGCGGTGGCGAACTGGCCGGCGGCCAGGGCCTTCGGCGCAGACGCCCGCGGAGGGTCCCCGGCCGGGCCGCCACCAGTCCTGCGAGTCGGTCATCAGCTTGGTGAGGTCGGCCTTCACGGCTTTCAGGTCGAGCTTGCTGAAGGCCTCGCGGTAGTTGAAGTCGGGGTCCAAGGGGTTGGACACCTTCTGGTGCTGGTGCAGGATGCCCAGGTCGAGCTGCTCGGGCCACCAGTCCTTGTTGCGGCGGCCGCGGCCTGCCACAGGCAAAGCCTGTGCGCCGTGCATCACGGGACATTTGCCGTTGCCGTTGGTGCTCGGGGTCACGCCTTCCAATGGGGCGCCCTTGGTCTGATCGTGTGCCATGGTCAGTTCGGGGTTTTCTTGCGAACAGCCGACGAAGGCCGCTCTTGAGGTTCTTGATGATCCGGTGGTCCGATGCGCCGCAAGTTCGCCGACGCACCGCGAAGCTACCCTGACCTTCATCATCGACCGTTTCGATAGTTTCGATGCCCCCATCGACAGCATCGAATGACCCTCCAGCAGCTCCAGTACATCGTGGCCGTGGCCGACACCGGCCAGTTCAGCAGGGCCGCGCGCCACTGCCACGTCACCCAGCCCACGCTCACCATGATGGTGCGCAAGCTCGAGGATGAGCTGGGGGTCACCATTTTCCAACGCAAGGCACAGCCCGCGCGGCCCACCAGCGATGGCGCCGCCCTGATCGACCAGGCACGCGTGGTGCTCCGTGAGGCCGCCCAGCTGAAGGATCTGGTGAAGGAATTGCGCACCGGCACCTCCGGCACCTACCGCATCGGCATCCTGCCCACGCTGGCGCCCTACCTGCTGCCGCTCTTCCTGGAGCGTTTCGCCGGGGAGCATCCCGAGGCCCGGATCGCCCTCGACGAGCGCACGACCAGCACCATCCTGAAGGGGCTGCGCGGTGGCCAGCTCGACATCGGCATCCTCGCAGGACCGATCGACGGCGAGGACCTTGAATCCATCACGCTCTTCCGCGAGCCCTTCCTCGCCTACCTACCCAAGGGTCATGCCCTTCTGAAGCACAAGCGCATCACCGCCAAGGACCTGCGCCGGGCGCCGTTGTGGGTGTTGAGCGAGGGGCACTGCCTGCGCGACCAGGTGCTGCGCGTGTGCCAGCAGCCCAGCGCCGCCGGGCATGCCAACATCCACTACAGCACCGGCAGCATCGAAACGCTCAAACGCATGGTGAAGGGTGGCAGCGGCCTCACCTTGGTGCCCGAGCTTTCGGTGGGGGCCGACGAGAAGAACGTTCGCCGCTTCGAGTCACCCGAGCCTGTGCGCCAGGTGGTGCTCGTGGTGCGCAGGCCCTTCGTGCGGCGAAAGGCGCTGGAAGCCCTTGTGGAGGCGATCACCGCTGCGGTGCCCAGGCGCTTCAGGTCGATGGAGAGCGAGGTGGTACCCGTGAAGGTGTGACCGCGGACCGAACCTGTTCCATCAGCCGACCTGACGCCGCACATACTCGCTCTGCACCAACCCACCGGGGAAGCCACGGGTGGTGACGAGCTTCAAGCGGATGTCCTTCTCCAGCGGGCCGAAGAGCGCAATGCCCTGCCCGATGAGCACCGGCACATGCGTGATGATGAGCCTGTCGATGAGCCCGGCGCGAAGGAAGCGCTGCACGGTGAGCCCTCCATCGATGTACAGGTGGTGATGACCGTTCGCGGAGAGATGTCCCACCACTTCGTGCGGCGTCATGTTCAGAAGCTCCACGTCGGCACCGCGAGCACGGGCGGCAGAAAGGTCAGGTGCTCCGCTGCTGAGCACGACCACCTTCCTCGTGTAGGGCCAGGCATCGAAGCTCAACACCTTCTCGAACGTGCGGCGGCCCATCACAATGGCGTCGATGCCGGCCATGAAGGCTTCGTAGCCGTGGTCGCCCAGCTCAGCGGTACCATCGCCCTCCAGAAAGTCCAGGGCACCATCCGGTCGCGCGATGCAGCCGTCGATGCTGAGGCCGCAGAAGACGGAGCAGGTGCTTCGCATGGCCGCAAAGTTCGCTGCACGGATGACGACCTCCCGCGGTGGCGCACACGCCGTCCCTTGCCCGTTCGCCTGCCCGAGCTACCTTCATCGTGCGATCGCCTCACGGCCGCCCGACACCATCATGAAGTCGATCATCGCCCTGCTCCTGACCGGCATCTGCGCGCTCTCCTGCGCCGCGCAATCCTTCCAATGGGTATCCACCCTGGGCGATGCGGGCGTGGACCGCACCGTGGACATCGCCACCGACCCCGCGGGCCACGTGTACATCGCAGGCACGTTCACCGGTCTGCTCGACCTGGATCCAGGCCCCGCCGTGCTCGCCGATTCGACCAACGGTTCCACGGACTTCTTCATCCAGAAGTTGACCCCCACCGGTGACCTGGTCTACGGATCCGCCTTTGGCGGTGTCGCCCAGGAAATGGCCACCGGCATCACCGCCG
>OEIV010000993.1_pt1 | contig 13967 bp, 12 predicted proteins | sample 1539231 | NCBI WGS metagenome assembly OEIV01 (sample SAMN03794762, study PRJEB22550) | activated sludge metagenome | feature: wastewater treatment plant; material: activated sludge; isolation source: Wastewater treatment plant of a petroleum refinery complex | place: Argentina: Buenos Aires ...
AGGATTTTCGATAATTTCACCAGCTTGACCTGAAAGAGTCTTTTGAGGTTTCATCATCAAACCTCTCATACCCGCCAATTGTCTCACCTGCTCTTGCGATCCTCTAGCACCAGAGTCAACCATCATGTGTAATGAGTTAAATCCTTTATTGTGCTGTTTAATTTTTTCCATCAACGCACGGGCAACATCATTCGTTGTATGCGTCCAAACGTCAATTATTTTATTATATCTCTCAGCATCTGTAATAACACCCATTTCGTGTTCATTAAGAATGCCTTCAACTTTTTTGTTTGCTTTAGTAATCAAAGCTTCTTTTTCTTCAGGGATTATCATATCCCCAAAGCTTACGGATAATCCGCCTGCTGTTGAATATCTAAATCCTAAATCTTTTAAATCATCAAGAAACTTAGCAGTAACTTTATTACCAAGTTTCATGAACATCTTGCCTATAATTCCGCCAAAAGCCTTTTTGATTAATAACTGATTTATATATCCCATTTCTTTTGGAACGATTTGATTGAAAATAACTCTGCCAGTTGTAGTTTCAATCATTTCACCATCAACTCTAACCTTGATTTTAGCATGTAATCCAACCACTCTGTTATCGTATGCGATAATCAATTCAGAAGGGGAAGAGAAAATCATTCCCTCGCCTTTATCACCTTCGCGGTATTTTGTTAAGTAGTAACATCCTAAAACGATATCCTGAGTAGGAACAACAATAGGACTTCCATTTTGTGGAGAAAGAATATTGTGACTGCTTAACATCAATAGTGAAGCTTCAAGTTGGGCTTCATAAGATAGTGGCACGTGAACAGCCATCTGATCACCATCAAAATCCGCGTTAAAAGCTGTACAAACCATCGGATGCAGTTGTATAGCTCTTTCATCAATGAGCTTTGGTTGAAAAGCCTGGATTCCAAGTCTATGCAGTGTTGGTGCACGGTTTAACAAAATCGGATGAGCTTCAATAATCTTTGCAAGTATATCCCAAATAACGGGATCTTTTCTATCAACAACTTTTCTTGCACTCTTAACGGTTTTATTATGTCCTCTTTCAATAAGCTTACGAATAATAAACGGTTTGAAAAGTTCAACAGCCATATCCTTAGGAAGTCCGCATTGATGAAGTTTTAATTCTGGACCAACAACAATTACAGAACGACCTGAATAATCAACTCTTTTTCCTAAAAGATTCTGGCGAAATCTTCCTTGTTTTCCTTTAAGCATATCGCTTAATGATTTTAAAGGACGGTTGTTATCACTTCTAACTGCACTGCCTCTTCTTGAGTTATCAAACAAAGCATCTACTGCTTCCTGTAGCATTCTTTTTTCGTTTCGAAGAATTACTTCCGGAGCTTTAATATCTATTAATCTTTTTAATCTGTTATTACGAATAATAACTCGACGATATAAATCGTTAAGATCACTTGTAGCAAATCTTCCACCTTCAAGTGGAACTAATGGACGAAGTTCAGGTGGAATGACTGGAATATAATTTAATACCATCCATTCAGGTCTGTTCGGAACTTTTCCCTCTTCTTCTTTAAATGCTTCAAGTACACGTAATCTTTTTAAGAAGTCAGCTTTTTTCTGTTGTGATGTCTCAACTTTTACAGCTTCTCTAAGCTGCTTCGAAAGTTCTTCAACATTTGTTTTCTTGAGAATTTCTTTAACTGCATCGCCACCAATTTTAGCAACAAACTTCTTTGGATCATCATTATCCAATTTTTCATTTCCATCAGGCAAAGAATTCATAACTTCAAAGTATTGATCTTCAGAAATAAGATCTAATCTGCTTAATCCAGTTATACCAGGATTTAGTACAACATATGATTCATAATAAATTATTTTTTCAAGTTCTTTAAGACTAACACCTATTATGTTTCCAATTTTTGATGGTTGCGTTCTAAAAAACCAGATGTGTACAACTGGAACCGCTAGACCAATGTGTCCCATTCTTTCACGTCTTACACTCTTCTGTGTAACTTCAACGCCGCAACGATCACAGATAATACCTTTGTATCTGATTCTTTTGTATTTACCGCAAAAGCATTCCCAATCGCGCGTTGGCCCGAATATTTTCTCACAGAACAATCCATCTTTTTCAGGACGGAACGATCTGTAATTAATTGTTTCCGGTTTGGTTACTTCACCATATGATCTTGACAAAATATCATCAGGACTTGCTAAGCCGATGGTGATACTGTTAATATCTCTCATTGCATTTTCTTGAACTCTAAAAGCCATTTTATATCTCCTAATTTCTAAGTGAAATAATGTTTAACGTTAATTTATTTTGATGTCCAGACCTAAGCCCTGGAGTTCCTTAATAAGAACGTTAAACGATTCAGGAATATTTGGTTCCTGTAAGTTTTCACCCTTAACTATTGCTTCATATACTTTTGCTCTACCGGCGACATCATCACTCTTTATTGTTAAGATTTCTTGAAGGATGTGAGAAGCACCGTAACCTTCAAGTGCCCATACTTCCATTTCTCCAAATCTCTGACCGCCAAATTGTGCTTTACCGCCAAGTGGCTGCTGAGTAATTAAAGAGTATGGCCCAATTGACCTTGCATGGATTTTATCATCAACCAAGTGACTCAATTTTAACATATAAATGTATCCGCATGTAACTTTCTGATGCATTTTTTCACCGCTTCTTCCATCAAACAAATCTGTTTTACTTCCGGTTTCTAATCCTGCTTTTGTTAACCACTCATCAACATCTTCTACTTTAGCACCATCAAAAATTGGAGTTGCGAATTTTACTCCAAGTTTTTTTCCTACCCAGCCCAATGCAGTTTCATACAACTGTCCAAGGTTCATACGAGAAGGTACACCAAGTGGATTAAGGATAATATCCACCGGAGTTCCATCAGGTAAATAAGGCATATCTGCTGCAGGTACTATTTTAGCCACAACACCTTTATTCCCGTGTCGTCCTGCCATTTTATCACCAACAGAAAGCTTACGCTTTTTAGCAACATAAACTTTTGCAAGCTGCACAATTCCAGGAGGCAACTCATCACCACTTTGAATTTTAATTCTTTCTCTTTTAAAATCTTCTTCAATATCTGTTTTGATAAGGAAATAATTTTTAAAAAGTGAATTAATAAGATTATTGGTTTTTTTAGTTTCGAACCACTCAAGTGTATAATCAAGTTTGGTTACATCTTCCATTCCTGAGAATGTTTCATCTTTAATTGTTGAACCACTTCTTAAAACAACACTGCCATCAAGATCTCTTATTCCGGTAGTGGTTTGATCTCTTGTAATCCTAGTGAGTTTTTCAACCAACTTTAGATAATGATCCTGAAGTTTTCTTTTAAATTCTAACTCAAGTTTATCAAAAGCAATTTTCTCTTGTTTTTTAGAATCATTATCACGTTTTTTACGACTAAACAAACGAGTTTTAATAACTGTTCCTTTAAGTCCTGGAGGAGCTTTCAACGATGCATCTTTAACATCGCCCGCTTTATCTCCAAATATTGCACGTAATAGTTTTTCTTCCGGTGTTGGATCAGTTTCACCCTTAGGTGTTATCTTACCAATGAGGATATCGCCTTCTTTAACTTCAGCACCTTCTCTAATTATACCATCCTCATCCAGATTTTTAACTGCTTCTTCACTAACATTTGGAATTTCACGTGTTAATTCTTCCTCACCACGTTTAGTTTCTCTAACCTGTAATTCAAATTCTTCAATGTGGATTGATGTATAAACATCTTCGCTTACAACTCTTTCACTAATAATTATAGCATCCTCAAAGTTGTATCCTCTCCAAGGCATAAATGCAACTAAGACGTTTCTTCCTAATGCTAGTTCGCCACCATCAGTAGCTGCACCATCAGCAAGAACATCACCTCTTTTAAGCTTTTGTCCTTCTTTTACAATAGGAACCTGATTGATACATGTTTCCTGGTTTGTTCCATGGAATTTTGTAAGGGTATATGTTACTTCTCGGATTTCATTAAAGCTTGTTAATGCTTCAAAGCTATTGGGGTTTATATCATACTTTACAACTACTTTATTTGCATCAACATATTCAACATAACCATTGTCCTCAGCTAATAATAATGCCTTTGAGTCATGAGCAATTTTTCCTTCCATTCCAGTTCCCACAATTGGAGCTTCTGGTTTTAATAAAGGAACTGATTGACGCTGCATGTTAGAACCCATCAACGCTCTGTTCGCATCATCATGCTCGAGGAATGGTATCAATGCTGCAGCCGCACTTACAATCTGTGCAGGTGCAACATCCATAAATTGCAAATCTTCTGGATGTACAATTGGGAATTCACCTTTTAATCTTGATTTAACTCTTTCATTAACAAATTTTCCTGACTCGGTGATTGGTGCATTTGCCTGTGCAATTGTAAATGCATCTTCATGTTCAGCTGTCAAATATTCAACGTCTTCAGTTACTCTGCCTTTTACAACTTTTCTATACGGGGTTTCTAAGAATCCATATCTATTAACTCTTGCATAAATTGTAAGAGATGAAATCAAACCAATGTTTGGGCCTTCAGGTGTTTCAATTGGACATAAACGACCGTAGTGTGTATAATGAACGTCACGAACCTCAAACCCTGCTCTTTCTCTAGTAAGTCCGCCTGGTCCTAATGCAGACATTCTTCTCTTATGTGTCATCTCAGCTAATGGATTTGTTTGATCCATAAATTGGGAAAGCTGATTAGTTCCAAAGAAGGCATTTATAACGCTACTGATTGTTCTTGCATTAACTAAATCTTGGGGAGTAAAGTTTTCAGAATCACGCATGTTCATTCGTTCTTTAATAGTCCTTGCCATACGTGCCATACCAACATTAAACTGCTGTCCTAATTGTTCACCAACAGTTCTTATTCTTCTATTTCCAAGATGATCTATATCGTCAACTGATACTGCTCCTTCTTTAAGGTCAATTATATATCTCATAATTGAGATAATATCTTCAACAGTTAAAACAGTTGTTGTTTCTGGAATGTTTAATTCTAATTTGTGATTCATTCTATGACGACCAACATCACCCAAATCATATCTTTTATCATTAAAGAAAAGTTTTTCGATTAATGTTTCAGCGGTTGTTAAGTCCGGAGCTTCTCCTGATCTTAACTGCCTGTAAATAGCATATAAAGCTTCTTCACGAGTATGTGAAGTATCTTTTCTTAAGGTGTTTACAACTAAATTCTGATCGTTTGATGAATCTGATTTGATAAATTTTAAAACATCAACTTCAGCATCATTAATTCTTTCTAGATCTTCTTCGGATAGTATTGAATCACGTGTAAGGAAAATTTCTCCGGTAGACATATCAAAAATATCACTGGCAATCATTCTGCCTAAATAATTCTCCAACTTTGCTTTTTTAACGGTAACATTTTCAACAAGACCGAATAACTTTAATATTTCTTCATCGGATTGAAATCCAAGAGCACGCAAAAGAGTTGTTGCAGGAAATTTCTTTCGACGATCAATATAAACATACATTACATAGTTTATATCCGTTGCAAACTCTACCCAAGAACCTCTCAATGGAATAATTCTGGCTGAGTAAATCGGGGTACCATTAGGATGTACAGTCTGTGCAAAGGCAACACCAGGCGATCTGTGCAATTGAGATACAACTACTCTCTCTGCACCATTGATGACAAAAGTTCCCTTTTCTGTCATAAATGGTAAATTGCCAAGATATACTTCTTGTTCAACAGTATTTATAAATTCTTCTGTTTCAGGATCTTTTGTTGAAAGTCTTAATTTAGCTTTTAGAGGTGCAGCAAAAGTAAGTCCTCTTTCTAAACATTCTTCAACAGAAAATCTTGGTTTTTCAACATAGTACTCTAAGAAATCTAATCTGTAATTTTCTTTATTATCAAAAATCGGGAAATTAGTTAAAAATACCTGTTGTAACCCTTTTATTTCTCTTTTAAGGGGATGAGTATCAAGCTGAACAAAATCTTCAAATGTTTCAGTTTGAATTCCTAAAAGATCTGGTATATCAATAACTGATGGAATCCGGCCAAAGGAAATACGCTTATTATCCAATTGAAAACCTCCTAAAATTAATCAAATGCTATTAAATGAGCATCATTAACAACGTTCTCTACATAAAACAAAAGCGATAAGACGGAATTTCCCGTCTTATCACTTAAAAAGGATCATATAATCTAGCTTTTAAAAACTATTTTAAAGTAACAGTTGCGCCGGCTTCTTCAAGCTCTTTCTTGATTTTTTCGGCTTCATCTTTTGATGCTTGTTCTTTAACTGTTTTAGGAGCGCCATCTACAAGATCTTTAGCTTCTTTTAAGCCTAGACCTGTATGAGCTCTAACTACTTTAATAACATTAATTTTCTTCTCGCCAGCGGTCTGAAGAATAACATCAAATTCTGTCTGTTCCTCTACAGGTGCCGCAGATGCAGCAGCTGGTCCAGCCATCATAACTGGTGCAGATGCTGTAACACCAAATTCTTCTTCCAGTGCTTTCTTTAATTCTGAAGCTTCTAGAAGAGACATACCTTTTATTAATTCTAGTGCTTGTGCAACTTTTTCTGACATTTTCATTTCTCCTGAATTTAATTTCTAATTTAATTATGCTGCTTTTTTCTTCGAGACTTCATCAATTACACTAACTAAGTCTCTAATTACAGCTGCAATAGATCCAACTATGCCTGATGCAGGGGAATTTAGACTACCGAGTATACCGGCAATTACTTCTTCCTTAGTAGGCAATTCTGCTAATTCTTTAAGTTTACTACCATCATAATACTGTGTTTCGATGTAGCAAGCTTTAAGAGGGAACTTCTGTGAAGTATCATTGTACTTCTTAATTATCTTGGCTGGTGCAACTGGATTTGTTGAAGCAAATGCAAATCCGGTCATCCCTTCAAGATGATCTGCCAGCTTTTCGAATTTACCAGACTCAACAAGAGCGCGTTTAAATAGGGTATTTTTAAATACTCTGTATTTAACTCCATCTTTTCTAAACTGATTTCTAATTTCACTTATGTCTGCAACATTGATTTTAGAATAGTCAGTAAGATAGACTGCTGATGCATTCTGGATTAATTCTTTAGCTTCGGCAATTAACTCTGCTTTTTCGTTCTTATTCATTTTTCTCCCGTATCACAATTAATTATTTCGGGTCGGTTAGAAGCTATTATTTATTACGAGCGCGTAAATTCTTTATACGTTAAGACTTAATTCATCTTTAGCGATTTTAAGTCCGGGACCCATTGTACTTGATAAAAACAAACTCTTAACATATTGACCTTTTGCAGTAGATGGTCTCATTTTAACTATTGTGTTAAGAAATGCTTTTGTATTATCAACTAGTTTTTCTGTTTCAAAATTTAATTTACCTAATGAAGTATGTACAATTCCTGTTTTTTCAACTCTAAATTCAATCTTTCCGCCTTTAACTTCCTTAACTGCTTTAGCAACATCCATCGTAACCGTTCCACTTTTAGGATTAGGCATAAGACCTTTAGGTCCTAATATTTTACCTAATTTTCCAAGTTCAGCCATAGAATCTGGTGTTGCGACTATAACATCAACATCAGCCCATCCGCCTTTAATTTTTTCAAGCAAGTCTTCAAATCCTGCATAATCAGCACCAGCATCTAAAGCTTCTTGAATTTTAGCACCCTTAGCGATAACTAGTACTTTTACAGTTTTACCAGTTCCATGAGGGAGAGAAACAGTACCTCTAACCATTTGGTCAGCATGTCTAGGATCAACTCCTAAACGAATAGCACAATCTAAAGATTCTACAAATTTTACTTTGGATTGATCTTTCAAGATTGCTATTGCTTCGGGAAGAGTATACTCTTTATCCACGTTAACTGATTTTAAAATTTCTTTATTTCTCTTCGTTGTTTGCATCTTTAATCACCAATAAATTTAAAAAACATCAAATAAATACTTACTTTATTCTTCTACTGTTATTCCCATACTTCTAGCAGTACCGGAAATCATGCTCATTGCATGATCAATATCGAATGCGTTTAGATCTGGCATTTTTACTTCAGCTATTTCTTTAACCTGTTTTCGAGAAACTTTGCCAACCTTTGTCCTGTGTGATTCAGCAGATCCTCTCTCAAGCTTTGCAGCTCTTTTTAGTAGCACGGAAGCAGGAGGAGTTTTTGTGATAAAAGTAAAAGACTTATCACTAAAGACCGTGATAACTACGGGGATTATTAAACCATCTTTATCCTGAGTTCTTGCATTAAATTGCTTACAGAACTCCATAATATTTACACCCTTTTGACCAAGTGCTGGACCAACAGGAGGTGAAGGATTAGCTTTACCTGCTGGAATTTGTAATTTTATATAAGAATCAATTTTTTTAGCCATTTTATAACCTGCTTAATATCTACAATTATTTTTCTATTTCTGCTTGAGTGAAATCGATCTCAACTGGAGTTTTTCTACCAAAAATTGAGACCATAACTTTTATTTTCATTTTTTCTTCATTTACTTCTTCAATCATTCCAGAAAAATTATTGAAAGGACCATCAATAATTTTAACTAAGTCACCATTTCTAAAAATGGTTTCCATTCTTTCCGTAGTACTATCCTGTGATAAACGCCCAACAATTCTTCTTACTTCTTCTGGTTGGAGTGGATTAGGATTTCCGCCTGTTCCTAAAAATCCCATAACCGATTGGGTACTCAGAATAAAATCCTTAACCTGATTATCAAGATCACAATTAACCAAGATATATCCGGGAAAAAAATTCTTAGTTTTGCTCTTTTTCTTACCATCTTTAACTTCAAAAACTTTTTCCATTGGAACTAAAATTTCGGAAATTTTAGCTTTTAAGTGCTCATGATCATTAAGTCCAGTTTCAAGAAGATTCTTAACTTTGTTTTCATGACCCGAAAAAGTTCTTACCACGTACCATCTGGTTTCCATTTAATTCTGCACCTAAAATATCCCTTTAAAAGCCTGGTTAATTATCATATCAATTACATATGTAAAAAGTGACAGAACAATACAAACGACAATAACAATTTTTGTAGATTCAATAAGTTCTTCCTTAGTTGGCCAAGTAACTTTTTTCATCTCTTTAACAACATCCTGAAAGAATGCAATTATTTTATCTTTCATAATAACCTTTCAAATTTCAGCACGTCAGGAGGGACTCGAACCCCCAACCTGCGGTTTTGGAGACCGCTGCTCTACCAATTGAGCCACTGACGTATTCAGTTATTTGGTTTCTTTAAAAACTACGTGTTTTCTAACAACAGGGTCATATTTTTTGTACTCAACACGTGCAGGATGGGTTCTTTTATTCTTTGTTGTAGAATATCGATAACCTGTACCAGCAGTGCTTTCCAAAACAATGATTTGTCTAATATTGCTTTTTGCCATTTATCTTCCTTAAACTATTCAAACCTTTTCTATTGAGCTGACGACCGGGATTGAACCGGTGACCTCATCCTTACCAAGGATGTGCTCTACCAACTGAGCTACGTCAGCGGAGATGTGTTAGCACATAAAATTAAAGAACTACACAGTTTATGAGTCAAGCTCATTTAGAGCGGGAGACGGGATTCGAACCCGCGACCAACAGCTTGGAAGGCTGTGACTCTAGCCAACTGAGTTACTCCCGCATTTTCAATTATCCTAAAGAACAAAAAAGTTTCTAAAAGAAACTTATAAATTAAATTATTTGTGGGCGGCGAGGGATTCGAACCCCCAAAGGCGCATGCCAACGGATTTACAGTCCGCCCCGGCTCTCCAACTCCGGCGTCCGCCCAGAAAAATGCTAAATTAAAAGCGAGCGACAAATATATTTTTATTCAAACAAAAATGCAAATATTTTGTTATATCATTACACAACAACCATTGATTTGACGAGAAACATCTGTAATTATTACCGAAGTCAAAATCTTCAGGTAAAAATTATTCAATATCTACATTAGAGATTCAAAATAGTTTTAATTATGAAGTATTTTGCGTTTCGCCAAAAACGGTACGCTATTTGTCGCGTTAAGACCAACTGGTAAAAAACCAATTAAATAATCAACAACAAAATAATTTAGGGGCCCTTTATGAAAAACTTAGTAGTCCTATTCGCAGTACTTTTCTTGTTCTCTCTAACATCTTGCTCAGATGTAAACGATAATTCTTTTCTAACAAATCCAGTAATGGAAAAAACAGTTCCCGGTGTTTCAGAAACAACACCTTCTCCTGTGTATCCTTATTCTTATCTTTACAATTTTTCAAAAGTAGACGGATTAAAACTCTTAAATCTTGAAGAAGAAAATGCAGTTGAGTTTTATATGACTGAAAGCTCGAAAAAATTTGTTCAACTCTTTGTTTTAGTAACTTATGTACAAGATATTTCTCCAAAGATGTTCTTTGTAGATAATATTGAGAACGAATCTTTTAAAGTGATTGGCTTAGATCTGAATCAAGTTCAAAAAGTAGAAGTTTATGGTGTGCCATTAGGTAACTTCACACACGAAGCTGTTTCACCATTTGAAAATAATTCTATTATGAATGAGGTTGTAGTTAACGGATGGAAAGTGGATAATAGCAGTGTTGTAGTAGAATGCGCTGGTACATGGCCAAGTAGCCTAAAATATGTTTTTGCAGAAATTACTACAAAAGATAAAAGCTTTTTTGTTTTCTTGCAGAGACCTTGGAGCACGAAGTTTTCAATTCCTGAGTATGGTAAATACGGTGTTGAAGGCGTAAGACTATTTGGATATCAAACTGTAATGGAAGCAACTGTAGCTCTAAATTAAGAAGTATTATATATTGATAAAGCCGAGCATTGTCTCGGCTTTTTTTTTAATGTTTCCAAAGTTCTCTATCGAGACTGCGGTACTGTATTGCTTCACTGATATGTTGTGGTAAAATATTTTCTGCATGCTCAAGATCTGCAATTGTTCTGCTAACTTTTAAAATTCTATCATAAGCTCTTGCTGATAAACCTAATTTAGTCATTGCCATTTTTAATAATCCTTCACCCTGCTCATCCAAATTACAAAAAGTTCTAACTTCCTTTGAACCCATATCACCATTGTTAAATACATTTTTATAATCTTTAAATCTTTCTAATTGAACTTGTCGAGCAGCAATTACTCGCTTTCTAATGTCTTCAGATTTTTCTCCAAAAGATTTTGATGATAATTCTTTGTACTTAACAGCCGGAACTTCAATGTGAATATCTATTCTATCTAATAATGGACCGGAAATTTTTGCCATGTATTTTTGGATTTGTGGTGGTGCACAAGTACATTCTTTATTTGGATCTGTGTAAAATCCGCATGGGCAGGGGTTCATCGCGGCAGCTAACATGAAGTTTGCTGGAAACTCTAACGATAATTTTGAACGACTTACTGTTACTTTTGCATCCTCAAGTGGTTGACGTAAAACTTCTAAAACATTTTTTTTAAACTCTGGTAACTCATCCAAAAATAAAACTCCAAAGTGAGCAAAAGATACCTCGCCCGGTTTTGGAAATGATCCTCCACCAACTAAAGCAGCATCTGATACTGTGTGGTGTGGACTTCTAAAAGGCCTCTCAGTAATTATTGCTTTATGTTTCGGTAAGATTCCGGCTATCGAATGAATTTTTGTAGTTTCCAAAGCTTCATCAAATGTTAATGGAGGAAGTATTGATGGTAGTCTTTTTGCAAGCATTGTTTTACCTGAACCGGGAGGACCTATCATTAAAATATTATGTGCACCGGCTGCGGCAACTTCTAATGCACGCTTAACATTCTCTTGCCCTTTAACATCGGAAAAATCATGAAGATAAGAATTGATGGATGAGAATAAATCTTTTTTATCTGTAAAAGTTTTTTCAGGGTTTGAATCTTCATTTAAAAAAGAAATCACTTCGGTTAAGTTTACAAATCCGTAAACATCAATTCCATCAACAATAGCAGCTTCATTTGCTGATTCTTTAGGAAGGATAATTCGCTTAATTCCTTTTTTCTTAGATTCAACTGCAATCGGTAGTGCACCTTTAATATGTCTTAAAGTTCCATCCAATGATAACTCACCTAGAAAAACAGAATCAGATAAAAATTTATCAGATACAAATTCTTCAGCAGCAAGAATTCAATTGCAATTGCAAGATCAAATGAACTTCCTTCCTTTTTAATATCGGCTGGGGCAAGATTTATTGTAAATTTTTTGAGCGGGAATTTAATATTAGAATTTTTTATCGCAGCAATAACTCTTTCACGACTTTCTCGTACAGCATTATCAGGCAAGCCAACAATTATAAATCCGGGAATTTGTTTTTCAACATGAGTTTCTACCTCAACGAGATATGCGTCTATCCCATACGTTGCGCTTGTTAGTGTTTTGGATAACATGATTTAATCCAGACTTTTTATTTGGATTTTAATTTGATATCTGAGGCGAGACGATTCACCCCAATTTATAATTAACACTTATATAATAAATAATGAAAGAACTTTTATTTGTAACTTCTTAAAAAATCAATTCTATCCTGCAATTGATCAACAGGAACTAAGAGTTTATCTTTTCCATAAATTGCATCTTCCCTATTTGAAAATGCTAACTCATAATCTTTACTCATAACAATCGCTTCTTCAGGACAAACTTCTTCACAGAACCCACAAAAGATGCAACGAAGCATATTTATTTCAAACTTTTCCGGATATCGTTCTTTTTCTCTATCTGTTTCTGCAGCTTGTACCTCAATGGCAAATGCGGGACACACACGTGAACATAATCCACAAGCAACACATCGTTCTTCACCATTTTTTTCTTCTACAAGCACGGGCCTGCCACGATATGAGCCTGCCGGGATAAACTTTTCTTCAGGATACTCCATCGTAAACTTAGGTTTGAACATAGTTCTTAAAGTAAGTGATAAACCTTTAACAATTTCCGGAATGTAAATCTTTTGTCCGAAGGTTAAATCTTTTATTCTTTTCTTAGGTGGAATGTTATTACCTGACATCAAGACTCCTGTTAATATTTTCTTTCTTTATTCACAGATATACAATATTAAATTATAATTTAAAGATCATGATTAAAACGGCAACCCAAATTATATTAAACAATGATAATGGAAACATCACCTTCCAGCCTAAATTCATTAACTGATCATATCTAAACCTTGGAATACTCCATCTTACCCAGATGAAGAAAAATAACAATGCACCTACTTTTACAAAAAATCCTGCAACTTGTAAAGCAAGTACTAAACCTGATGATAATCCCAATGTTTCTATATATGGAATTTGCCATCCGCCAAGATAGAGTGTAACGATAAGCGTACTAGCAATAAGCATATTTGCATACTCGGCTAAAAAGAATGCTGCAAATTTCATACTGCTGTATTCTGTATGATATCCACCAACAAGTTCTGGTTCTGCCTCAGGTAAATCGAAAGGTAATCTATTTGTTTCTGCAAATGCAGATACAAGAAATGTTATAAATCCAATTGGTTGAATAAATGCATTCCACATCCAACCCGATTGTGATTCTACAATTGCCATCGGTCTTAACGATTCTGATAAAAGAATTACTCCGCCAATAGAAAATCCCATTGAAATTTCATACGATATCATTTGTGCTGAAGAACGAATTCCACCAAGTAAAGAGTATTTGCTTCCAGAAGACCATCCTGCAAACGTAATTCCGTAAACTCCGATTGAAGTTAGTGCAAGGACATAAAGTATTCCAATATTAACATCAGCAATTACCATTGGAATTTGATAACCTGCAATCGTAATTCCGGGTCCGATTGGAATTACTGCGTAAGTAGTAAATGCAATAAACAATGCAATCATTGGTGCGAGGGCATGAATTTTTTTATTCGCATTATCAGGTACAATATCTTCTTTGAAGAGAAGCTTGAAAACATCCGCAAAAGATTGGAGTAAACCGTACCAGCCAACTCTATTGGGTCCTAGACGGTTTTGTGCCCATGCACTAATTTTTCTTTCAAAGTACACTAGATAAGCT
>OEIV010000994.1_pt1 | contig 13966 bp, 10 predicted proteins | sample 1539231 | NCBI WGS metagenome assembly OEIV01 (sample SAMN03794762, study PRJEB22550) | activated sludge metagenome | feature: wastewater treatment plant; material: activated sludge; isolation source: Wastewater treatment plant of a petroleum refinery complex | place: Argentina: Buenos Aires ...
CGTCGATCCTCGGCGCGATCAACTTCATCACCACCATCTTCAACATGCGCGCGCCCGGCATGACGCTGCACAAGATGCCGCTGTTCGTGTGGTCGGTGCTGGTGACGGCGTTCCTGCTTCTGCTGTCGCTGCCGGTGTTCGCCGGCGCCATCACCATGATGCTGACGGATCGCAACTTCGGCACCACGTTCTTCTCGCCGTCCGGCGGTGGTGACCCGATCCTCTACCAGCATCTGTTCTGGTTCTTCGCCCACCCGGAGGTCTACATCCTCATTCTCCCGGGCTTCGGCATGATCAGCCAGATCGTCTCGACGTTCTCGCGCAAGCCTGTGTTCGGCTATCTCGGCATGGCCTACGCCATGGTCGCGATCGGTCTCGTCGGCTTCATCGTGTGGGCTCACCACATGTACACGTCGGGCATCAGCGTCAACACGCAGGCCTACTTCGTGTTCGCCACCATGGTGATCGCGGTTCCCACGGGCGTTAAGATCTTCTCGTGGATCGCGACGATGTGGGGCGGCTCGATCCAGTTCCGCCTGCCCATGATCTGGGCGCTGGGCTTCATCTTCCTGTTCACCGTTGGTGGCGTCACCGGCGTCATGCTGGCCAACGCCGGCGTGGACCGCTACCTGCACGACACCTACTACGTCGTCGCGCACTTCCATTACGTGCTGTCGCTCGGCGCCGTGTTCTCGATCTTCGCGGCCTACTACTACTGGTTCCCGAAGATGACGGGCTACATGTACTCCGACTTCTGGGGCAAGCTGCACTTCTGGACCACCTTCGTCGGTGCCAACGTGCTGTTCTTCCCGCAGCACTTCCTCGGCCTCGCCGGCATGCCGCGCCGCTACGCTGACTATCCGGATGGCCTCGCCTTCTGGAACAAGGTCTCGTCGTACGGCAGCTACATCACGGCTCTCGGCACGCTGTTCTTCTTCATCGGCGTGTTCGTGGCCCTGGCCCGCAAGCAGAAGGTCGGCGAGAACCCGTGGGGCGTCGGCGCCACCACGCTCGAGTGGACGCTGTCTTCGCCGCCGCCGTTCCACCAGTACGAGACGCTGCCGCGCATCTCTGGTGGCGATCACCACTGATCGCTGCATCCCGCGCAATCACGATGGGCGAGGCCTGCAAGGTTTCGCCCATCGTCGGTCCAGCGGGGTCCGATGCGCCACGGCGGCGATATCGGCATGCCGCGATTATCGCGACGCAAGCCGGGCGGCCGCAGGGACGGCCGACAGCAGATATGGCCGGCGGCTGGTGAAGCCGCCGGCCGGCACCACCCTCCGGTCCGGTGCCGACCATAATTGAGATGCGGTCCCCGCGTTGGGCGTGGTCCGCAGGTATGACGAACGAGGGTAGCGCTCCCGACATGACCGGAGCAGGCTTCAGGCTGACGTTGAATACGCGGACCGCAGGTGGCCATCCGGCCGGCCGTTTCGCCGATTTCGTCGCCCTTCTGAAGCCACGTCCCATGTCGGTGGTGGTGCTCACGGCGCTGGCGGGCCTGCTCGCGGCGCCGGGTTCCACGACCTTGTCGGTTGCACTGGTCGCGATGGTCGCCATCGCACTTGGCGGCGGCGGGTCGGCGGTGCTGAACATGTGGTTCGAGCGCGATCTCGATGCCCGCATGGTGCGTACCGCGGGCCGCCCGATCCCGGCCGGGCGCGTGAAGCCTGCAGAAGCGCTGGCGTTCGCGCTCGCGCTGATCGCTACGGGACTGGTCGCCATGGCCGCGGTTTCGGGGCTGGCCGCCGCTACGATGCTTGCGCTGACGATCCTCTTCTACGGGGTCGTCTACACGATGTGGCTGAAGCGGGCGACGCCGCTCAACGTCGTCGTCGGCGGTGGCCTCGCCAGTATCCTGACGCCGCTGACCGGCTGGGCGGCGGCGACGGGAGGTGTTTCGCTCGAGGCGGTGGCGCTGTTCGCTTTCCTCGTGCCGTGGACGCCGCCTCACGTGTGGTCTCAGGCGCTGGTGCGCTCGGCGGATTATTCCAACGCCGGTGTGCCGATGATGCCGGTGGTGGCGGGTTCGGCGCGCACGCGGCGCATGATCGTCGGCTTCACCGCCGCGCACGCGCTGCTCGCGTTGCTACCGCTCGCGCTCGGAACGACCGGGCTCGCGTGGCTCGTGGTGGCGTCGCTCGGCGGCGTGGCGATGACGGTGGAATCGGTGCGGATGGCACGGATGTTGGATGCTTCGGCGCAGGCGGCGGCGTGGACGTTCTACCGCCACAACAGCGTCTACGTGGTGGCGCTGCTCGCGGTGCTGATAGCCGAGCGCGCGCTCGGTCTGCTGGTGCCGCTGGCGACTGTGACGGACTATTTGCTGCGATGAGCAGCCACGCTGGTAACGGCGTGACAGTGACAACAAGAAACCGGGTACGGAAACGCAACTCATGTCGGGTGCAACTCTGGAAGCAAGTGTCGGCGAACGGGCGCTCATCAACGAGCCGACCGTGGGCGACTACCTGGCGCTGCTGAAGCCGCGCGTGATGTCGCTCGTCGTGTTCACGGCGCTGGTCGGCATGGTCGCCGCTCCGGGTGGCCTCCATCCCGTGCTCGGCGCCATCGCGCTGCTGATGATCGCGGTGGGCGGCGGCGCCTCGGGTGCGCTCAACATGTGGTACGACGCCGACATCGACGGCCGGATGGCGCGCACCGCGTCGCGCCCGATCCCGCGCGGCCGGGTGACGGCGGACGAGGCGCTGACGTTCGGCATCGTGCTGGCGGCCGGCTCGGTTCTCACGCTCGGCGTGCTGGTGAACTGGGTCGCGGGCGGCCTGCTCGCCTTCACCATCGCGTTCTACGTGTTCATCTACACGATGTGGCTGAAGCGCCGGACGCCGCAGAACATCGTCATCGGCGGCGCCGCCGGTGCTTTCCCACCCATGGTCGGCTGGGCCGCTGTTTCCGGCTCGGTCTCGATCGAGAGCATCGTGCTGTTTCTCATCATCTTCATGTGGACGCCGCCGCACTTCTGGGCGCTCGCGCTGTACCGCTGCCGCGATTACGAGCGCGTCGGTGTGCCGATGCTTCCGGTGGTGGCCGGCCCCGCTGAGACCCGCAAGCAGATCGTGATCTACTCGCTGCTGCTCGTTCCGCTCGCTGTCACTCCGTACTTCATCGGCCTCGGCGGCATCGCTTATCTCGTCACGTCCGTCGCGCTCGGCGCGGTGTTCCTGTGGCTCGCGTTCGAAGTTCGCCGCGTCACAGAGGGCCGCGAGGCCGACACGGCGGCGAAGAAGCTGTTCGGCTTCTCGATCTTCTATCTTTTCGCTCTGTTCGCCGTGCTGCTGGTCGAGCAGATCGTGCACAAGGCACTGATGTGATGTCGGGTACTGAAGGGGACAAGCCGATGAGCCGGATGCCGGCAGGTACGGAGAGTGAGGAAGCGCGGCGGCGCCAGCGCCTGCGCTCGCTCGCGATCGCGCTGGCCCTCGGGTTCCTCGTCGTCCTGTTCTATGCGGCGACCATCGTCCGCCTGGGCGGCAACGTCATGAACCGGCCGTTGTAGGGAGAAGCGAGTGACGATCTCCAGCGACAAGGCGAACGGCGTGGGCACGGGCGCGAACGGCGCGGCCGCCGACCGTATGGCCGCAGAGCGCGAGATGGCGGCCCGGCATCGCCGCGTCGCGGCCCGCCTCGGCGTGGTCGTCGTCGTCATGGCCGGCATGGCCTACGCCGCGGTGCCGCTTTATCGCATGTTCTGTCAGGTCACCGGCTATGGTGGCACGCCGCAGGTGGCGGCGAAGGCCTCGAGCAGCATCGTCGATCAAACCATCGTCGTCCGCTTCGACGCCAACACCTCGCGCTCTCTGCCGTGGGACTTCCAGCCGAAACAGCGCACCGTGGAAGTGCGTCTCGGCGAGAACGTCGTCGCCCACTACGGCGCGACCAACATCTCGAGCCGCCGCACCAAGGGCACCGCAAGCTTCAACGTCGCTCCGGAATCGGCCGGCGCCTACTTCAACAAGGTGGAGTGCTTCTGCTTCACCGAGCAGGTGCTGGAGCCTGGCCAGTCCGCCGACATGCCGGTGATGTTCTTCGTCGATCCGGCGATATTGAACGATCCCGACGCGAAGAAGCTGTCGGAGATCACGCTATCCTATACCTTCCATCCGATCGAGGAGCCGCACGCCGCGGCGTCCCGGCGGGACGTAGCGCCGGTCGCTCCGGTCGCGCCGCAGCCGGGAGGCAAGAGTTGACCGCGACTTGAAATGCCCGTCTCGCCGCGGGCCGGCAGGTGAGCCGATCGGGCGAAACGGAAGAACGACGAGACGATACTGGGGACAACGACAAGGCTGGGGAACGGAGACTTCAATGGCCGACACACACGCTAAGAACCACGACTACCATCTGGTCGATCCGAGCCCATGGCCGCTGTTCGCGTCCCTGTCGGCGCTGGTGACCGCCATCGGCGCCATCGTGTGGATGCGCTCGACCGGCGGCGGCGCAGGCCTCTTCGGTATCAAGGGACCGTGGCTGTTCGCCGTCGGCATGGCCGGCCTCATCGCCGTCGCCTACATGTGGTGGCGCGACGTCGTCATCGAGGCGCACAAGGGTGACCACACCCCGGTCGTGCAGCTTCACCTGCGCTACGGCATGATCCTGTTCATCGCTTCGGAAGTGATGTTCTTCGTTGCCTGGTTCTGGGCCTACTTCGATGCTTCGCTGTTCCCGTCGGGCCTCTACCAGCCGGCCAACGTCGCGACGCAGATCGGCATGGTCGACCGTCACACGCTGACGGGTGGTCACTGGCCGCCGCAGCCGACCGACGCCTTCAAGAGCACGTTCGATCCGTGGGGCCTTCCGCTGGTCAACACGCTCATCCTGCTGCTCTCGGGCTGCACCGTGACGTGGGCTCACCATGCGCTGCTGAAGGACGACCGCTCGGGCCTCGTCTGGGGTCTTGTTCTGACGGTCCTGCTCGGCATGCTGTTCACCGCGCTGCAGGCCTTCGAGTATGGCCACGCCGCGTTCAACTTCGCCGGCCACATCTACGGCTCGACCTTCTTCATGGCGACCGGCTTCCACGGCGCGCACGTCATCATCGGCACGATCTTCCTGTTCGTCTGCCTGATCCGCGCGCTCAAGGGTCACTTCACGTCGAAGCAGCATTTCGGTTTCGAGGCGGCTGCCTGGTACTGGCACTTCGTCGACGTGGTCTGGCTGTTCCTGTTCGCCGCCATCTACGTCTGGGGTGCGGGCGCGCACGCTGGCGCGGGCCACTGACGACGGGTCGAATGACGATTGAAACGGTCGGCGCATCCCTGCGCCGGCCGTTTTGCTTTGACCGGCGCGCTGGCGCTAGGCCGCAGTCGCGGCTTGAGCGGCCCTCGGCCGCTGGTCCTGCTGCGCAGTCTGGTTCGTCGCCCCGATCGCGCGAGCTATCTTGCGAGCGCGTGAATCGGCGGCGCTTGGCCCCGATCGTGCGAGCTACCTTGCGAGAACGTGAATCGGCGGCGCAACCAAGTGTGTCCAAACCCCGCATTGCACGCGACGCGGCTTTCGCTGAAGGTGCCGACATGACCTCATCGACCGGAAATGATCAGCGCTCCGTGCCCGTTATCGTCAGCGGTCTCAAGGCGCACTGCCCCCGCTGCGGTAAGGGGCCACTGTTCACGCAGGTTCTGAACCTGCGGGAGAGCTGCTCTTCGTGCGGCCTGAGCTACAAGTTCATCGACACGGGCGATGGTCCGGCGATCTTCGCGATCTTCATCCTCGGCTTCCTTGTGCTCGGCGCAGCGCTCTGGGTTGAATTCACCTACGAGCCAGCGCTCTGGGTGCACATCGTGCTATGGGGCCTCGTCACGCCGTTGCTTGCCGTCGGCCTGCTTCGCTTCCTGAAGGCGACGCTTATCGCGCTCCAGTTCCGCAACAAGGCCGAGGAAGGCCGACTCGTGAAATAGCGTCCGCCACGGCGATCGCTCCGCTGGCGATCCAAGTCGTGGCAAGGGCGGGCCCCGCGCGGTCGGGGCCGATGGAGTAACCTCGCTCATGGATGCAGAGATGAACGCAGAAGCGCCGCGCGGCGGCCTGCTCTGGCCGACGGTTCTGACGCTTGTCGGGCTCGCCATCCTGCTCTCGCTCGGTACCTGGCAGATGCGCCGCCTCGCCTGGAAAGAGGCACTGATCGCGCGAGTCGAGGCGGGGGCGAAAGCAGACCCGAAACCACTCGGCGAGGTGCTCGCGGGCGTCGCCCAGGGCAAGCAGCCACTCGAGGAGGCGGAGTTCCGCCGCGTCAGCGTGTCGGGGCGTTTCGATCATACCCACGAGTTTCATGTCTGGGCGCCGGGCAAGGCCGGCCCGGCCTGGAGCGTCGTGACGCCACTCGAGCTTTCCAATCCGCTCCCGGCGGCTCCGGGCGCCGGTCCCGCCGGCCGCGTTCTCGTCATCCGCGGCGTCGTGTTGGAGCAGCGCAAGGCGCGCGAGACGCGGGCATCGGGCAATCCCGAGGGTGTGGTCGATATCGTCGGGCGCGTCCGCATCGGCCGCACGGGCACGTTTTCGGGTGGCAGCAATCCCGAGCACAATCAGTGGTACTCCTACGACACCGAGGGCATGACCCGAGCCCTTGGCGCTGGCGCTCCGGTCGCTGCGGTTCTCGTCGAGGCGGAGAAGGCGACGGGCGGAGCGGAAGCACCAAAGCCGGAACTCGGTGCGATCAACCTCACGAACCGGCATCTCGAATACGTACTCACTTGGTACGGGCTCGCGCTGACGCTGATCGGCGTCTACGTCGCGTATGCGGTTTCGCGGGGCCGCCGAGCCGCCTGAGCCACGACGGCCGGCACCGGCACCCCTCGTATCAACGGCCTTGACCGCGGCGCGGGGAGCGCCGATCAAGGACGCCGGAACGAACCGGCCATAGCGGGTTTCCTGCCTTGGTTTCCACGAGGCCCGCACACGCCGGTTCGGCCGTGTTACGTTAGGTCGAGCTGGGCGAGACTGGCGCATCCGAAACAGTCGATCGCAGATCGCGCGGTGGTTAGTGCGGCGGCCGCGGCGAGCTTGCGACCGTAGCGGGCCTCCCGCGTTCCGCGCCTCACGCCGCGTCTCGCCGAGCATGGTGGCGACGGCCCACACCTGTCTGGAGAATTGCCGACCTTGACGTCCGTTTCATACATCTCCACGCGCGGCGGTGCACCGCGGCTCGGATTCGAGGACGTGCTGCTGGCCGGCCTCGCGCGTGATGGCGGCCTCTATGTGCCCGAGACCTGGCCGAAGCTCGATGCCGAGACGATCGCCGGGTTTGCAGGCCGGCCCTTTGCCGAGGTCGCCGCCGAGATCATCGGCCGCTTCTCGGGTGAGGCACTGCCGGCGCGCGTCCTCGGTGAGATGGCGGCCGACGCCTATGCAACCTTCGGCCACGCCGCGGTAACGCCACTCGTTCAGCTCGATGCGCAGACGTTCGTGCTCGAGCTGTTCCACGGGCCGACGCTGGCGTTCAAGGACGTCGCCATGCAGATGCTGGCGCGGCTGATGGATCACGTACTCGAGAAGCGGGGCCAGCGCGTGACGATCGTCGGCGCCACCTCCGGCGATACGGGCGGCGCGGCGATCGAAGCTTTCCGCACGTCGAAGCGCGTCGACGTGGTGATCCTGTTCCCGGACGGGCGAGTGTCGGACGTGCAGCGTCGCATGATGACGACGCCGACCGAGGCGAACGTGCACGCCGTCGCTATCGATGGCACGTTCGACGATTGCCAGGCGCTGGTCAAAGCCATGTTCAACGACCACGCCTTCCGCGATTCCGTGGCGCTTGCGGGCGTCAACTCGATCAACTGGGCGCGTATCGTCGCGCAGGTGACCTACTACTTCGTCGCCGCCGTGGCGCTCGGCGCGCCGCACCGTTCCGTCGCTTTCACTGTGCCGACAGGCAACTTCGGCGACATCTTCGCCGGGTACGTCGCGAAGCAGATGGGTTTGCCGGTGGCAGATCTCGTGATCGCGTCGAACGAGAACGACATCCTGCCGCGCACGCTGGCCACGGGCGCCTATGAGATGCGCGACGTCGTCGCGACGTCGTCGCCGTCGATGGACATCCAGATCTCCTCGAATTTCGAGCGCTACCTGTTCGAGGCGTCGGGCCGCGACGATGCCTTCGTGCGCAACGCGTTCGCTTCGCTGGCGCAGTCGCGCCGGTTCGATACGGGCCGGGTGGCCGAGGGGCTCAAGCAAGAGTTCTCTGCGCGTGCCGCGAGCGAGGCGGACGTGGCGCAAGCCATTCGCCATGTCTCAGCGACGAGCGGCTACCTCATGGACCCGCATACGGCCTGCGCTTACGTCGCCGCGTCGTCGGCCCACAAGGCCGGCCGCGAGGTTCCGCGCGTCGTGCTTTCGACCGCCCACCCGGCGAAATTCCCCGATGCGATGGAGGCGATCACGGGTTCGAGGCCGGGCCTTCCGCCGCGCCTTTCCGATTTGATGTCGGCGCCCGAGCGGTTCGAGCGTCTGGCCAACGATCTCGCCACCGTCGAGCGCTTCGTCGAGAGCCGCGCCCGCGCCGTGCGCGAGGGGCAAACCGCGAAAGGCGGCGAATGAGCACCGAGGTTTCCACGCTCGCCAACGGTATTCGCGTCGTTTCGCACGCGATGAACCACCTCGAAACCGTCTCGCTCGGCGTGTGGGTGGCCGCCGGTGCCCGCGACGAGGCGGAGAGCGAGCATGGTATCTCGCACCTCCTCGAACACATGGCGTTCAAGGGAACGAAGAAGCGAACGGCCCGCCAGATCGCCGAGGAGATCGAAAGCGTCGGCGGCGAGCTCAACGCATCGACGAGCCTCGAGCAGACGGCCTATTTCGCGCGCGTGCTCAAGGGGGACGAGACGGTCGCGCTCGAGGTGCTGGCGGACATCCTCCAGAACTCGCAGTTCGACCAGCAGGAGCTCGATCGCGAGCGTGACGTGATCTTGCAGGAGATCGCGGCAACGCGCGACGATCCCGAAGATATCGGCTACGACCTGCTGGCGGAGGCTGCGTTTCCAGGCCAGCCCGTAGGGCGCACGATCCTCGGCACGACGGCGAGCATCAAGGGCATCGACCCGGCGACGCTGCAATCGTTCCTCGACCGCCATTACGTGCCCGAGCGCATGGTGATCTCGGCGGCGGGTTCTGTCCGCCACGATCAATTGGTCCGCCACGCTGAAGCCCTATTCGGGGGGCTTGCTCGTCGCAAGGTGCCGGATTCGGTGCCAGCGCGTTACGAAGGGGGTGCGCGCTCCTATAAGCGACGTTTCGAGCAGAGCCATCTGCTGCTTGGATTCGAGGGGCCGTCCTACTTCGCCGACGACTATTTCGCGGCGCAGGTTTTTTCCGGCCTGTTCGGTGGGGGCATGTCGTCCCGGCTGTTCCAAGAGGTCCGCGAGCGCCGCGGCCTCTGCTACACGATCTACTCGTCGGCATGGGCCCTGGCCGATGCCGGGCTGTTCTCCATCTATTCGGCGACCGGGTCGGAGATGATCACGCAGTTGAGCGATGTCGTGGTGAAAGAGCTCGAGGCCGTCGCCGCATCTGGACCGACGCCGGCCGAACTCGCGCGCGCCAAGGCGCAGCTCAAGGCCGGTCTGCTGATGGGCCTGGAAAGCTCCTCCGCGCGTGCCGAACAGATGGCGCGTCACGTCATCGTCCACGGCCGCGTGCTCGCGCCCGAGGAGCTGATCGCGGAGGTCGATGCGGTCGGCGAGGACGACGTCCGCAACTTTGCACGCCGCCTGCATGAAGGCGCCGCCGCTGTCGCCGTCGTCGGTGCCGGCAAGTCGTCCGCCGAGCATGCCGAACGGCTCGCCGGCCAGTTCCGCCGGATTGCCTGAGGAGGCCCACGGGTGCTGCTGGGGGCGAGCATCGTTCAGGATTCAGGTCCGGTTCTCGCCGGTAGGGGCGTCACGTTGCGCTCGGCCACCATGGCGGATTACGCCGCCTGGGCCGAGCTGCGCTCCGCCAGCCGCGAGCATCTGGCGCCGTGGGAGCCACTCTGGGCGCTCGACGAGCTGACGCGCGCTGCATTCCGCCGCCGCGTGCGCCACTACTCGCGCGAGGCGCGTGACGATCTCGGCTACGGACTTCTCATTTTCGCCGGTGGATACCACCTCGTCGGCGGGCTCACCCTGTCGAACCTGCGCCGCGGCGTAACCCAGTCGGCAACGCTCGGCTACTGGCTCGGCGCCGAGCATGTCGGAAAGGGGTACATGGCCGCGGCGGTCGGGGCGGTCGTGCCCTTCGCGTTCGACGTTCTGAAGCTGCACCGGATCGATGCTGCGGTCATGCCCGCCAACACGCCGTCGATCAGCGTGCTCGAACGCGCGGGCTTCGTGCGCGAGGGCGTCGCTCGGCGCTATCTCAAGATCCGCGGCCGGTGGGAGGATCACCTGCTCTACGCGCTGCTGGCGGACGACGCCGGGCACGGGGGAGGCGGCGCATGAGCCCGGCCAACCGCACATCTCGACGCCGGCCCGGGCCGCACCCGTCGGCCGGCCTGATGGCGCTGTTCGTCGCGCTGTTCGCGCTCGCCCTCACGGTGTACGTGCGGCCCGCCGCGGCACTCAACGCGATCACCGTGCAGGCCGATCAGGACCGTGTCGAGGTTACCCCGCTCGGCGAAGCCTACGATGGCCGCGGTGATAGCCTGACGATCGAGACCGCGGCGAGCAGCGATGGCGTGCGCGGCCGCATGTCGGTTCGCGCGGCGACGTCCGGCACCAACCCGCGCTGGCTCGTGTTCGCGCTGAGCAACCCGAGCGACAAGCCGATCGAGCGCTGGCTCACCGCAGACCGCTACACCGCGTCCGGGTCCGGCATCGTCTGGCCCGATCTCGACGCCCGCCGCCTCGAGGCCGTGACGCCGTCGATGGGATTCGTTCCAAGCCGCGTCCGCTCCGACCGCGCCGACATCTTCGCGCTCACGCTGGAGCCGGGCCAGACCATCACCTACGTCGTCGAACTCGCCACCGAGAGCTTCCCGCGCGTCTATCTGTGGAAGCCGCTCGAGTACGAAATCAAGGCGCGCGACCGCCAGCTCTTCAATGGCGTCATGCTCGGCCTCACCGTGCTCGCGGCGATCTTCCTGACGTCGATCTTCGCGGCGAACCACAAGATCATCTTCCCCGCGGCGGCGCTGTTCTCGTGGTGCGTGCTCACCTACCTGTGCGTGGAGTTCGGCTTCTTCCACAAACTGTTCAACATGAAGCCGGAGGACAACGCCATCTATCGAGCGGCGGCGGAAGCTTCCATGGCCGCAAGCCTGGTGATGTTCCTGCACGCCTTCCTGAGGCTGCGGCTGAGCCACGGCCTCGTTCGTCTTCTGTCGCTCGTTTGGATACTCGGGCAGCTCTCGCTGGTCGCCGTCGCGGCCATCGACCCGCGGCTGGCGGCGACGTTCGCGCGCATCTCGTTCGTCGGAATCGGCGGCATCGGCGCCGTGGTCACGCTGTTCCTCGCGATACGCGGCCAGGACCGCGCGCTGCACCTCGTGCCGACGTGGATCCTGTTCCTCATCTGGATCTTCCTTGCCGCCGTGACGCTGACGGGGCGTCTGCCGGGAGACGTGTTCGTCTCCGCGCTGATGGCAGGCCTCGTCATGGTGGTGCTGCTGATCGCCTTCACGGTGACGCAGTTCGCATTCCGCTCCATCGATCCTGTCGCCGGACTTTCCGCCGGCGATAGTCAGTTGCGTGCGATTGCCGTCGACGGTGCGCGCTCGGCGGTTTGGGAATGGTCGAGCCGTCGCGACGAGATCAAGACCGGCACACTGGTCGAGGAAATCCTCGGGCTGAACGCGGGCGAGCTGAACGTCAAGGTCGACGAGTTCCTCCAGCACGTCCACTCGGCCGATCGCGAGCGATTCCGGCTGATGCTGTGGAGTGTGCAGGAACGGGCCGGCGGAAAGATCCGCGCCGATTTCCGCATGCGCCACGCCGACAACACCTACAGGTGGCTGGAGCTCGAAGCCGCATCGGTGCCGACCAGCGACCGCCGGACGGTGCGCTGCATCGGCCTGATGCGCGACGTCACCGACGTCAAGATCGCGCACGAGCGGCTGCTGCACGACGCCGTCCGCTGCAGCCTCACCGGCGTGCCGAACCGCTCGCTGCTGCTGGACCGTCTGGCGACCGTCATGGCGCGCAGCAAGACCGACTCGCGCGTGCGGCCGACGGTGTTCTTCATCGACATCGACAAGTTCAAGAGCGTCAACGCAACGCTCGGCCTCAACGTCGGCGACAGCGTGCTCATCACCGTCGCGCGACGCCTGCAACGTCACCTTGGCCCGTTCGACACGCTGGCCCGGGTCGGTGGAGACCAGTTTGCGATCCTGTTCGTCGAGGAGCAGGAATCGCGCGAGCTCGCGGCCCTTGCGGAGCGTGTGCGCCGCAGCCTGCGCTCGCCGATCCATATCGCCAGCCAGGAAGTGGTGCTGACGGTTTCGCTCGGCATCGCCGTCTATGAAGGCGGAGAAATCTCGTCGGAGGATTTCCTGCGCGAGGCCGAGATCGCGATGTTCCGGGCCAAGCGCGGCGGAACCGACCGGATCGAGATCTTCCGGCCGGAACTGCGCGGCGAGGTCGAGGACGATCCGGGCATCGAGGGCATGGTGCGCAAGGCCATCGACAAGGGCCAGCTCAAGATGCTGTTCCAGCCGATCGTCTACCTGCCGACGGAAGAGCTGGCCGGCTTCGAAGCGATGATCCGTTTCGAGCATCCAAAGCTCGGCATGCTCAACCCCGCCGCGATCCTGACTTCCGCCGCCGACGTCGAGTATGTGCGCAAGATCGGCTCGATGGCGCTCACGCGCGCAGTGGAGGCCGCGGCGCAGTGGCAGAAAGAGCTGCCGCGGCCGGAAGACCAACTGTTCGTCAATGTCGATGTCGCGAGCGCGGAGATGCTGCGCTCGGAGCTTGCCCAGGAAGTGCGCCACCTGCTCGCGGTAACAATGATCGCGAAGGGCACGCTGCGGCTCGAGGTGTCCGAGTCGATCGTCATGGAGAACCCCGAGCACGCGGTATCCATTCTCGATCTCGTCCGCGGCGCGGGTGCCGAGGTGGTGCTCGACGATTTCGGCGCGGGCTATTCCTCGCTCACCTACCTGCAGCGCCTCGCCTGCGAGACGTTCAAGATCGACCGCTCGCTCGTGCGTAACGGCACGGGTGCCAACGAGGCGGGGTCAAGCGTGGTGCGCGCGATGGTGGCGCTGGCGCACGAGCTGGGCAAGAAGGCCATCGCGGAGGGCATCGAGGCCCCCGACGACGTCGTGTTCCTGCGCGCCATCGGCTGCGAGTTCGCGCAAGGCTTCTACTACGGCGAGCCGATGGCCGATCGTGACGTCACGCAGCTCCTGCGCATCATCCGCAAGTCCGAGCGCAAGCTACAGACGCACGGCTTCTTCAAGACCAAGCAACGTTCGTCGCGCAAGAAGCGCAAGCGCGAGGCCGAGGCACAAGCGGCTGCCGCCAACGGCGTCAATCAGGCGGAAGCCGCAACGGCGACTGGAGCCGCGGCCGAGCCGCGCGACGCCGTGACGCCCATGCCGTCACCGCTCAACGGTGCCGGCCACCCGCCCGCCAATGGCGCTGACCCGGCGCGCGGGCCCGCCGAGGGGCCGCGCAGTTCTCCGCCGCCGCGCGCCGCCACGGCGGGCGCCCGGGGGGCCGCTGGGCCGGCGGGGCCCGCCCCCGGCCGTCCCCCCCCGGGTGGTGCCGCCGCCGTCCGCGCCGCCACCGGCCATGCCGCAAGCACGCTCCGCGCCGCCGCAGGGCCTGCCGCACGAAACCGGTCAGCCGTTCACGCATACACCCGCGAGGCCAGAGGGCTGGATACCGCCGACTGCTCCGCCCCCGGTCGCTCCTGCCGTGGCGGCAAGCGCGCCCCTGGCCCGGCCGCCGCCCGTTCCATCGCCGGCAACGGCGGGCCGCGCGGACCCACCCACCCATGCGCCCCCCCCCGGCGCAACCGCCCCCCCACCCCCCCCGCG
>OEIV010000995.1_pt1 | contig 13959 bp, 6 predicted proteins | sample 1539231 | NCBI WGS metagenome assembly OEIV01 (sample SAMN03794762, study PRJEB22550) | activated sludge metagenome | feature: wastewater treatment plant; material: activated sludge; isolation source: Wastewater treatment plant of a petroleum refinery complex | place: Argentina: Buenos Aires ...
ATTACTCAGATTTCACAGATTAAAGCGCGCTTTAATCTGTGAAATCTGAGTAATCTGTGGTTCCTTCCCTCTTTATCGAGGCATTATGGACATCAGGTTTTTTGACGACCCACTGGAAGGGCCACGGGGGCGCGAGGACGTGCGCATCCGGCAGATCGGGCTGTTTCGCTATCCCGAAGAGCGCCGCTTCATGTTCGGCATCGAGTTGACGCCGTTCCAGGAGCGGCCGTCGATCGAGGTGCTGATCAGCAATGGCGCGGGCGAGCCGGCCGGGTCGCTGCACGTGATCGAGACGCTGACAACCGGCTTCAGCCTGGTCATCCACCTGCGCGACCGGGCGACAAACAATCCCTATGAGTTGACCGCCGTCCTCTACTACGCCTGGCCCGACCGCGACCGGCAGGAAGTGGAACGCCGCACCGTCACCTTCGACATGGACGAGGCCGGCGAGTTGCTGTTTAAGTTCTAAAGAGAAGAGGAACACGGAGTCACACAGAGAAGCACAGAGGGACACAGAGGTAAGAATCTTCCTCTGTGTCCCTCTGTGCTTCTCTGCCTAACTCCGTGTTCCTCTTTATGCCTCTACCATCTCTTGCTCAACCAGCCGCCGCAGCTTGGCCTTTGTCTCGCGCCAGGCGATCTTCGACAGGCCCAGCTTCTGGCGGATGTCGTCCTGCTCTACGTCGGCGCGCCAATCGCGCATGGCCGACGCCCAGCGCAGGTTCTCGAACGACAGCGCGCCGGTCGATAGCTCCGCCTCCTCAGCCAGATCGCGCAGCACGTACTCCAGATTGCGCGCCGTGCAGGTGAACAGGGTGTCGGTCGGCCGATACTGCCCCAGGTACTCGTCCAGCACGGCCAGCCACGCCGGCTCCAGCGGCAGCTTGCGCTCCTTGTAGCGCAGGCGCGGATTGGCGTAGCGCACGTAGAGCACCGGCTTGTCGGGGTCGCTGTCGTCGATGTGGTTAGGGACAATCGCCATCGCCTCGCCCTTCTTGATGCCCGTCTGCAAGAGGAGGCTGAGCAAGAGATAGGGGCGCGCGTCCGGCTTCTGGTCCGGCCCGCCGGCGCGGCGGCGGTCAGCGGCGGCCAACGCCCGGTCGATGTCATCCAGCGGGGGCATGTCGGGCAGCGGGCTGCTGACGCTCTGCTGGATGACGGCCGCCGATGGGTCTTGGGCCAAGACGCCCGTCTCATGTAGCCAGCCGAAGAACACCTTCAGGGCCGTCACGCGCCGCGCGTATGACTTAGGGCTACAGGGAACGCCGCGCTCGTCGGTCAACCAGTGCAAAAAGTCGGTCAGGTTCTTGGTGCCGATCTCGCCCACCGGCGTGCCGATGCCCAGATAGCGTCCCAACAGCCGAATATCACTGGCGAAGGCTTTGACCGTGTTGATCGAGAACCCTTCGTCCTGCATGTGGCGCTCGAACGTGCCCAGCGCCGCCTGGAGCGACGCTTCGCGCGTCAGCGTTAGCGCGCGGTGCTCGCCGCCGTCGTCGCGCGCGAGGTCGGGGAATAGTTCTCGCTGTCCTGTGTTGTCCATACCGTCTCCTACTTTCTACCGGTTCGCGCTTGGTTATGCGAACACCATTATGCGAAATTGTAGACGGTGATGAGGCGCTTGTCAAGTGACCTTAAGCAGAGTGCCTCACGCAAAGACGCAAAGAACGCAAAGCCCGGAATCTTTCTGGGCTTTGCGTTCTTTGCGTCTTTGCCTGAACTCTTCTTCGCTACGACCCGCCCACGCGGACGACGAGGCGGTAGGCGGCCGTCTGGCTCAGCGGCCCATCGGCGATGACGCGGATGTAGTAGCGCCCCGCTTCCCGGCGGCCCAGAGCGACCGTCTTGTTGGCCGTCGGCTCGCCCGCCGTGCCGATGAGTTGCAACTGCTGGCAGCCCTGGCCGGCGGCCACGTTCAACTGTCCACGACCGGGGCTGAAGTCGCGCAGCTCGACCGTCACGTCGGCCGCCGTCGCCAGATCGAAGACAAACCAGTCCACCGCGTCATCGGGCAGGAACGTCTCGCTGCGATTGACAAACAGTTGAAACGCTTCGGCGCAACTGTCATTCGGCTCTTCGCCCCGCCGCGAGACGATGGGCATCAAGAGTCGGGCCGTGGGCGCGGGCAACAGGCTCAGCAACGTCCGGCGTGGGGCACCGGCGCCCGTGGCATCGTTCACCGTGAATTCGATGTGGCGCTCGTCCGCATTGGGCTGAGGCAAGGTATTATCGTAGGTAACGGTCCGCAGGACACGTTGGTAGTTGGCAACGCTATCGACACCGGTCAGGCTGAGCACGCCGGGGGCCGGATAGTTGAGCTTGATGTTGGTCGCGCCGCTCTTGTCGGCTGTCAACAACTCGGCCGACCCGTCCTGCAAATTGGTAATGCGAACCGTCGCGCCGCGCAAGGTTGTGTTATCCTGGTCGGCTACAACGAGATCAGGGGCCAGAAAGACAGGCATGCGATTGATGTAGAACACAACCTCATCGTCGAAGCCCACGCCCGCACCGTTAAGATCGAGGTCAGGCGGGTCGTTGACGGGCTGAAGTTGGATAGTCAGTAGAGCGGCCAGTGAAGCACTCTGGGCATCGGCGACCGTCACTTCGAACAGGCGATCGGCCGCGTCCGGGTCCTGAGACGTATTGTGATAGGCAACAGAGCGCAACACCTGTTGATAGGCGGCCGGCGGGGCCACGCCGCTGAGTTGCAGCACCCCCTCTTCGTAAGCAGCGGTGATGCCCGGCGCTCCGACGGTCGCCAGCAACCACTCGGCATCGCCATCAATCGGATTGGTCAAGCGGACAGCGGCTGACGACAACTGAGCACTGTCAATATCGGCCACGACGACACCGGTCATTAGCTTCAACGGCGCAGCATCTTCCAGGTAGAGCAGCGCCACAGCGGGCAGCCCGCTCAGGGTCGGCGCGTCGTTGACCGGCGTGACGTTGGCGACGATGACACCGGCGTCGGCACTAAAGGGCGTATTGCCGCCGGTCTGCGTCGTGTCAACGCGCTGGCCGGCCGCGCCGTTCGTCTGATCCCAGGCGCGAAAGGAGAGCTGGCCGGCTGGACCGACGTAGTTGGCCGCCGGCACAAAGCGCAGCCAGGCCGAATCGGGCAACAGCAGAGACAGCGTGGGCGAGACGACACCCACCGGCTGCCAGTCGGCCGCTCCGCCCGGCGGGTTGACCAGGCTAAACTGCCAGCTGCCGCGGCTGTTATCGGCGGCGAAGACGGCCATGCCCTCCAGCGCGCCGCTGTCGGCATCGCTGATGGGATCGCCGGCGGCGGCCAGCAGCGCCGCCAGCAACACGCCGGCCGGTTGGGGCGCGTCTTCGACCACGTCCCCCAGCGACAGTGGGCCGCTCGTCGTCAGCACTGGCGCGGTGTTGGCCGCATTAACGCGCACCGTGCTGCGGGCGGTGTTGCCCGGCCCGACGCCATCGTGGGCCACCACCTCGACCACGCGGGCGGCGCTGTCGGGATTGGTGGCGCTGTTCTGATAGGTGATGGAGCGCAACACCTGTTGAAAGGCGGCTGTCGTGTCCGGCCCGGTCAGCACCAGACGGCCGGTCGCCGGGTCATAGGCCGCAGCGATGATACTCGTGCCGAGGGTGTTGGCGGCCAGCCACTCAGCCGCACCATCAGGCCGGTTGGTCAGCGTCGCCGTCAACGATTGCAGGTTGGGGTGGTCGGCGTCGCTCAGCGTGGCATCGCTGTCGGCCAAGGCCACCGCGGCGCCACCCTCGAAGAACTGGGGCGAGAAGTCAACCCCCTCTTCTGCGCCGTTGAGGTCGATCAGAGCCAGATCGTTGATCGGCAAGACCTCGACGGCCACCGTCTCCGATTGGGCGCTAAAGGCTGTCGCGCCGCCATTGATCGACACGTCAATGCCTGTCTGGCCGTTCTCGCGACCGGCGCTCTGATCCCAGGCGCGGAAGACGAAGGTCGCCGAGCCACTATAGCCCGGCGCGGGCACGAAACGAACGCGCGACGTTTCATTGAGGAGAATGGCCGACGTATTAGACACAGTCGGAAAGGGCAGCCAGCTCGCGCCGGCGGTCAGCGAGTACTGCCAGACGCCGTTGCTCGACGCCGCCTCGATGATCGCCATGCCCTCCAGCGCGTCGCTGTCCACATCAGTGATGCGATCCTCGCCCTGTTGCTCGGCGCTCGCGATGATGCCCGTGACAGAGCTGCCGCTGGAGTTGAACTCGTCTTCAGGCAGCGCCGGCAGGATCATTGCGCCGCTGTTGTCGAGTACCGGCGCGTCGTTGACAGCGTTGATCAACACCGTGCTGACGGCCGGCGCGCTGGCGAGCGTGCCGTCGCTGACGGTGATCTCGACCAGGCGGTCACTGACGTCGGGGGCTTGCGAACTGTTGCCATAGACCAGCGTCCGAAGGACCTGCTGATAGTCGGCGATGGGGCGCACCCCTTCGATAGTCAACTCCCCCTTGCCCGTCTGGTACTTCACCGTCAGGCCTGTCGCGCCCGGGTCGGCGCTGAGCGATTCCAATGCACCGTTGGGCTTGGCCAGGAGCTTGGCCCGGGCGGCGCTCAGCGTTGGGCCGTCGGTGTAGGCGATGGTCAGGCCCGTGGAGCTGACGATGGCTTTGGGGCCTTCGTCCTCGGTGAATGTCGTCTCAAAGTTGATACCCGACAGGTCGCCGTTCAAATCCAGCGTCGGGGCGGTTACGGCGGCCGCCGGCAGGGTTTGGCGGCTCAGGACAACGAGCGACAGCAGCGCGGCCAGCAGCAGCGCCAGGGCAGGGTGGGAAGTGGGTAAGCGATGTCTCACGTTTTGCATGCTCGCGTTGACGTTCGGCCGGCGGCTGGTCGAAAGGGCGTCTTGTCTGGTCACCGCCGGCGGCCCCCTAGGGCAGCGGCGGCGGCGTCGGTGTCGGTTCGGTGGCCGGCTCGGTCGGCTCGGCCGTGGGCGGCGGTTCCGGGTCGTCGGGATCGTCGCCAGGTTCGTCGCCGGGATCGCTGTCGCCCGGCTCGGCCGTGAGCGCGACGCTGACCGTGGGCGGCGCCGTGGGCGATGGCTGGATCGTGGATGTCGGGAAGGGCGTGGCCGGCAGAGTGGCCGCCGCGGGCACTGCCGCCAGGGCGCCGGCGTCGTCGGCCTCAACCACCTCGGCCGAAACCCAGCCCAGCCGCTGGTCGGCGGTCAACACCAGAAACCACGGATTTTCACGGTCGTTGTTCCAGGCCAACACCTGCAACGTGTCGCCGCTGCGCAGGCTGCCGGCGGTGTTGAAAACAACGCCCGGCCCGCGCCGCAAATTGACCTGATTGAGCGTGACCCGCACCACCGGCACGCGCGTCGGCGCGGCCGTCGGCGGCGCGGTCGTGGGCGACGGCGTGGCTGTAGGGGTCGGTGTAGCCGGCGCGGTGGCCGTCGGCGCGCCCGTGATCGGCTCAGCGGCGGCCGTTTCGGCGGCCGAGGGCGTGGCCGTCGCCGGCTGCGGCAATTGACCGGCTGTGATCGATGGTTCTGTCGGCGCGGCCGTGGGCAGCGCGGGGGTGGGCGAGACGGCCGCCGTGGGTGAAGCCGCGCCCGTGTCAGCGGCGACAACGCGGGTCGGCGCGACCAGCGCGGCTGTCTGGCGCTGCCAGCGCGCGGCTACGGTGGCCGCGACCACCAGCAGGGCCAAAATGAGCAGCGGCAACAGCCAGCCCAACGCCCGTCGCGACTCTGCCGGGCGGTCGCCGCCCAGGCTTAACCCCGCCTCTTCGGCAACGAGCGCGCCATCGAGCGCCACCAGAAACGCCTCGACGCTCTCATAGCGCCGCCCTGGTTCACGCCGCAGACAGCGCTCGACCAGGTCATAGGTCTGCCGGCTCAGCCCCGGTCGGGCGCGCTCCAACGACGACGACCGCGCCCGCAGCCGCCCCAGCGAGGCCTCCTGCAACGTTACCGGCCCGGCGGGCAACTGCCGGCTCAACAACTGATAGAGCAGCGCGCCCAACGAGTAGACGTGGCCGGCGGCGCTGACCTCGCGCCCGGCCCGCTGCTCCGGCGGGCGATAGGCGTCACGGTCATCGGCCGGCGGCGGTCGGCGGTCGGTGGGGATGAAGAGATCGAGCAGGACAAGCGATTCGTCGCTGGGCAAGGCGACGTTCTTGAGCCAGACGTTGTCGGGTTGTAGGTCGTGATGCAGCAGTTCCAGACGCTCGGCCAACACCAGGGCATCGGCCAACTGGCGCACGAGCTTCAGGGCGTAGAGGGCATTGACCTGGGTTTCACGGCGGGCCAACTCGTCGAGCCGTTGAGCAAGAGGGATGCCATCAATGTAGGCCTGGGCCACATAGGGGCGGCCGTCGGCCGTCTTGCCGATGTGGTAGATGGGCGCAATGTTGGGGTGGCGGAGCTGGGTGACAGCGCGGGCGCGGTTGACAAAACGCCCGGCAAAGGCGGTGTCTTCCGCCGGGCCGGGTCGCATAATGTCCAGCCGCGCCAGACGATCATCATCGACATCATAGGCCCGATACAGGTCAGTATAGCGCTTCTCGGCGAGGCGTTGTTCTATCTTATACTGATCCAGCAGTTCTTCGAACAAGCTCGCTACAGCCATGGGTGTTTTCGGCAATGCACTCGTCAGTTTCTTGGCTCCAACGACTCAATCGCCCAGCCGGCAGCCGAACCGGGCGCGTCCCTCAACGGTTGGCTCTGCCATTCTAAACGAGCCACATAAAGGTTAATCTTAAGCCGCTCATGTCCGCGCCACGTCCGGCCGCGCCCACTGCTGGCCGATCTTTAGTCAAATACTACCCGCAGGCCATAGGGATCGGTCGTGTTCGTCGGCCCGTCATTGATGATCTGGATGATGTACTGGATCGATTGGCTCTGGCCATCCACAGCCGGGAGTGAGCCGAGGTTGACCGTCTTGTTGAGGGCCGAGTTCGGGTTGCGACCAAGCAGTTCCAGCGAGCCACACGCGCCCGACCACACGACCAACTGCCCGGCCCGAGGCACAAAGTTGGTCAGTTCGACAGTGACGTTCCCCTGGCGCGGCAACTCAAAGCGAAAGACGTGCTGTGTGCGATTGGCCGGCGGCAAAAACGTATAGCGCCGGTTCAGCAACGCCAACGGGAAGGCGTTGCCGCAACTGCTGCCTACGGAAACGTCAGCTACACTGGGCATGTAGGCAAATTGCCTGGGCAAGGTGGTAATGTTAACGGTGACGACCGCGCTGTCGGTCAGCGTGCCGGGGCTGAGGTCGTCGTCCTTGGCCGTTGCGCTGATGGTGCGCGACTTCTGCTGGCCGGTCTGGCCGCTCACCACGGCCGAAAACGAGCAGCCATAGGAGGCGCCGGACGGAATGTCTACCGGCACGTTGCACGTCCCACGCCCGTCCAGGTTGCCCAACAGCTCATCGCGCAATTCGGTCAGGGTGATCGTGTCCGAGGCGCTGGTGTTGTCTACCCGAACGTTAAAGGTCACGTTACGACTGGGCGGGGGAATGGAGGGCGGGTCGGCCGTGGCTGACAGGTTCATCAACGCCGGCACATTGGTGATGGTCACCGTGCCGGTGGTCGTGGCCGTCCTGGTTACATTGCCATGCTTGCCGGTGGCCGTCAGGTTGACGGCAAAGACCGACGGCTGACCGGCTACCACAGCCTCGAAAGAGCAGGCGTAGCTGCCACCGGCAGGCGGGATGGTCGGCAGCGACGGCCGCGGCAAGCACGAGTTTGTGGCCGCCGCGACGGCCGGATTATCGGCGTTGAGCAAGTTGCCGAACTTGTCCGTCGTCAGCGCGGTCAACGTGATGGGCACACTGCCGGAGTTGACCAGAACCACCTGGAATGTCACCGGCGCGCCCGGCTCAGCCACCGACGACGGCTGCGGCGTCAGCCCGGCGGTCATGTCCAGCAGTTCGACCCAGGCCACGTCGGCCGTGGTCAGCACCTCGCCGCTGGTCAGAGCCGTGGCCCTCACAGTGGCCACCGATGTCAACGCCGTTTGCACAGCGGATTGCTGGCAAACGTAGTCAAAGCTGTCACTGGGGGCCAGGTTGACCGGCACCGCCGGATCGAAGTCGCAATCGTTCATCACGTCGTCATCGACAGTGATGTTGGTCAGGATGGTGTCGGGGCTGGTATTGAAGACGATGACAGTGAAGAGGGCCGTCGCGCCGGGGCGCACCGTCTGGGTCGTCGGCCGCTTGGTGATACGCAGATCGGGCGACAAGACCCGAACGAAGGCATCGCCGACGTGGCTGTCCGTCGCGCCGCCGTCGGCCACGCCGGTCGCCTGGAGCGTATTGAGAAAGCTGTCTTCGACGTCGGCGCGGGAGCACGTGTAGCTGGCGCTCTGACCGGGGGCCAACGGGCCAAGGCCGGCGCGGTTGCACGATGGCGTCGTAGCGTTGGCAACGGTCACGGTTTGCAGGGTGACGGTTCCGGTATTGGTGATGCCGATGGTGAAGGTGGCATCGCCGCCGGCAAAGAACTCCTGCACCCGAGGCTTCTGGCCGACCAGGATGAGCGGCCCGGCGTCGACCGCGGCATCATCGGCCCGCGCCCCACCCCAGACCACACCCCACGCCGCCAACACGACGACAACAACACAGAGCGCAACGAGAGAGCTGTTACAACGACTCACGTTTCGGACTTCCTCAGAGTCGGCAGCCATCCCGTGAACGATGGCTGCCGACTCTCATACACTCAGTCAAACTTCTACCTCGGCGTTTTCACGCCGGTCTTACGGCCGCGCCCGCTAGGGGGCTGACGTTTCGATGCGCAAGGTATAGGGCGCGGAGTCGCTGAACCGGCTGTCAGTGATGACCCAGATCAGGAACGGTCCCGCCTGGCGTTGGCCCAAATCGATGATCTTGGTCGATTCAAAGTTGCCGTTGTTCTGCAAGAACGTCGGCCCGGCGCAGTCGCCGCTGTAGATCACGATCTGGCCTCCGGCGCTGAAGTTGCTCAATACGATGCGCACTCGCGCCGCCGACGGCAGCGAGAAGCGATACCAGTCATTGGCATCGTCGGGCAGGAAGTAGTGATTGATGTTGGGCATCAGCGCCAGGGCGTTGCAAGCGCCGTTGTTCGGCTCGCCGGCCACAATCCGGTTCGAGACGGACGGCAGCATCAACTGGATGCGCGGCTGGCCGATGATGTTGATGGCGACCGAGTCGCTATCCTGCTCGGCATCGGCCGTGGCGGTGATGGTGTGGGTGACGATGTCGCCCGCCTGCTTGCCGCTGATGGTGACGGGATAGACACAGGTGTAGCTGCCGTTGCCGACGATGACACGCGGCAAGTCACAGGTACCCAGGCCATCGACGCTGCCCAGGATGGCATCGTTGAGCGCGTCGAGCGTCAGGTCGGTGGACATGTTGTTCGTCACCTGGACGGTCAAGTTCGTCTCGCCGCCGGGCGCGACCAGACTCGACGGACTGGCGCTCAGCACAACCTGGAGCGGCGTGAAGTCGGCGACACTGACGATGGCCTCATCAGCCACGGACAGCTCGTGCCCTTCGTCGTCGACGACCACGGCAGTGATGATGTTGGTGAAGGCCGGCGGCTGCAAGATGAGCGTGACCTCATAGGAGCAAGCGCGCACCTCGCCGGCGGGAATGGCCAGATTCAACCCGGGGCACGTGTTGGCGCTGACCTGCCCGTTGCCGGCATTCAGCAGATTGCCGTGGGCGGCGCTGGTCAGGCTGGTGAGGGCCATGGGCACGTTGCTGACGTTGGTCATCGTCAGGCTGAACTCGACCGTCGTCGGCTGCCCGGCCAGAATCTGGAACGGGTCGGAGAACGCCTCCAGGGTCAGGTCGATGACGCCGATCTCGGCGATGTCGAAGTCACCCGTCTCGCTGATGCCTTCGATCTTGCCGGTGGCGCGCACCTCAATTTCAAACGACGCCTGAACGTTAGTGATGGTGCAGGAGTAGACCTTCTGCTGCCCAGGGTTTAGATTGCCGACGACGAAGTCGCAGGCCGGCGCGGGCACGTCGGCCGCCGGCTGCTGCATCCCGCCGGCCACCTGCACTAGATCATAGTCCACAAAGGCCTTGACCTGGACGTCCTTGACGTTCGCCTCGCTGGGGTTGACAACGGTCACATTGAAGACCGCGTTTTGCCCCTTCACGAGCGTGTCGCCCACCGCGGGATCGGGCGCGATGTTGATGGTGATGTCGCGCAAGACGCGCACCACCGCCTCGTCATCATCCGTTACCTGGGTGTTCTTCTGAGCGTCGATGCCCCTGACCACCACTTCGTTGTCGATACGCTGCGTCACGTTCGTCGCCACACAGCCATAGGCGGGCAGGCTGGCCCCGGCGGCCAACGAGGGGAAGGTGCGGTTGCAGTCAGGAACCGCGGCCGAGGTAACCTGGATGTTGTTGAGCGCCACGTCACCGGTGTTCTGGATGACGACGGTGAAGACGGCCGTCTCCCCCTTGGCCACGGTCTGAATGGCCGGCGTTATCGTGACAGCCACGCGCGGGATGATGACGTCGACGGTAGAGATAGCGTCGTTGCTATTGTCCGCGCCGTCGTTGACGTTGAACTGCACGTTGCGCGCCGTCGAATCGGGATTGGTCACGTCGGCGTCGATGCGATACTTGACGGTGCGCAACACCTTCTCATAGTTGGCAATGGTGTCTGTGCCGCTCAGGAACAGCGTGCCGATGCCGGCGCTGTAGCTGACCTGGATGTTGGTGCCGCCGGCGTCGGCGCTCAGAATCTCCTTGGCCCCGTTCTTCTGGTTGAGGATCATCACCTTGGCGTTGGCCATCGTTTCGCTGTCGATGTCGCTGATGTCCAGGCCAGCCCCGGCAATGACTACGTCAGCGCCGGCAGCCACGAAGGTGGCGGTGAAGCCCGTGCCGGCGTCGGCGCCATTCAGGTCAAGGGTGGGCGCGTCGTTCTGGGCGTTGACGATCAGGCTGACAGTTGCCGGGTCGGAGTAAACCGTGCCGTCGTACCCCTTCCAGCCCACTGAATCCGTGCCCGACCAATCGGCATCGGGCACATAGCGCAACTGGCCCAGTTCGCCGACGTTGATCTGCTCGTTGAGAGCCACGTCGTTGCTGTTGCGCCGCAGCACACCGTGGGTCGGCAGGGCGGTGATCTGAATCTTTTGCAGCGTGTCACCGTCCACATCACTGAACGCGTTGATGAAGTTTTGCGACTGGAAGAGGATGTTCACCCCCTCATCGCCCGTCATCTCGAAGTTGCTGACAGTCGGCTTGTCGTTCTGCGACGTGACCGAGATGGTGACCAGCGCCGAGTCGGCGGCGTAGTTGGCGCCGTCGGAGCCGTTCCACTCGAACGCCGTATCACCCTGATTCCAGTTCGCCGCGGGCACAAACGTCAGGTCGCCCAGATTGGCCACGGCGATCTCCGTGCCCGACGTGACGTTAACGCCGTTGAGCCGCAGCGTGCCGTCGGACGGCAAGGAGTCGATGCGTACCTTCACCAGCGGGTCGTTGTCGGGGTCGTCGAAGTGGGAGGCAAAGGTGTTGGCCGTGAAGGTGACCGCCTGATCTTCGTTTGTCGCCAGGTTGATGTTGCTCAGCACCGGCAGGTCGTTGGCCGCGCCAACGGTCACGGTGAAGCTGGTCGAGACGGTGCCGTTGTCGGTATCCTTGGCCTGCACGGTCAGGTTGGCCGTGCCGGAGGTATTGGCCTTGTAATCCAGCGTCAGCGTGGCCGACGAATCGGTGACGTTGATCGTCACGCCATCGAAGAGACCGGCGTTGCTATTGGCAGTGACGGTATAGGTCATCTCCAGGTCGGCGTCTTCCTTGTCGGCGAAGGCGGCCATGAGATTGATGACGGTGTTGGGCGCGTCTTCATCCACGTTGACATCGGCAATGCCGTTGGTTGTCGGCAGGTCGTTGACGGCGTTGACGGTCACCTTGAACGTCGTCTGCACCGTCAGTCCGGCGCTGTCGGTGGCCCGCACGATGACATCGGACTTGCCGTTGGCGTCCGGCGCGTAGTCGAGCACGAGGTAGCGATCGCCGCTGATGGTCGGGTCGGGGTCGAACAGGCCCGGATTGGTCACGCTGCCGCCGACGACGCTAAACGTCAGCGCCTCGTCGCTGTCTTCGGCGTCGTCGAAGACGTCGTAGAGATCGACGTTGGAGGTAGGCGCGTCTTCGTTCACCGTCTCGGTCTCGGTGGCTGGGCCGGTGGGCGCGTCGTTGATGTCCACCTTGAACGTGTCATCCGCGTTGGCGCCCTCGCTGTCAAAGGCGCGGATGGTGATGTTGGCCTCGCCGCCGGAGCCGTTGGGGTTAAAGGTCAGGGTCAGCGTGCCCAAGTTGTTGTCGACGGCCGTCGTTACGAGCGATGGGTTGCTGTTGCTCTGCACGACGAAGCTGAGTGCCGTGTCGGGGTCTTCGTCGTCGGAAAAGTAGGACCACAGATTGATAACCCGCGGCCCCGCGCCTTCGTTGACGATCACGTCGGGGATGCCCGTCGTCTTGGGCGGGTCGTTCTCTTCAGTCAGGTTAACGGTGATAGTCGCGCTGCCGGTTTTGCCGGTGTTGTCCTGCACCTGCACGCTGAACTGAATGGAAGGCTTGCTTTCGAAGTCCAGCAGGCTGCTGTCAGCGACAGTCAGTTGGCCGCTGTTCACGCCGATAGTAAAGGGGGTTGGCGCGCCCAGAATGGAGAAGACCAGCGGGCCACCTTCAGGGTCGGTAGCCGTGACGGTGCCGACAACCGTGCCGTTGGTCGCCGCCTCAGAGAGGGTGAAGGTCGCGGGCGTAACGGCGGGGTTTTCCGGCACATTGGTGAGGTTGACCTGAACGAGGGCCGTGTCGGTCAGACCGCCTTCGTCCTCGATCTCGACCGTCATGTTGTAAGAAGCCACCGCCTCGAAGTTCAACTGCGCGCCGGGAGCCACAGTGATCTTGCCCAGGCTGTCGATGTTGAACAGCCCGTCGCCGCTGCCGCCGGTGATGTCGAAGGTGTGGGAGTCGTTGGTGTCGCCGTCAGTGTAGACCAGCGTGCCGACAGCCGTGCCGGCTGTGCTGTTTTCGGGCACACTGAACGTCTGGTCGCCCATCACCGGGGCCTGGTCGGACTGGTCGATCAGGTTGATCGTGATGGTCGCTTCGCTGCTCTGCGGCTCGGTGTCGGTCACACGCACCTGCAGCGTGAAGCTCTTCTTGACCTCATAGTCGAGGAGCGTGCTGTCCTTGACGGTGATGACGCCGGTTGACGCATTGACCGCGAAGGCCGCCTGGCCGTCACCGCCGATGAGGTCGTAGGTCAAGGGTTGTCCTTCGGGGTCGGCCGCGGTGATCTGGCTCGGATTGGGGGACAAGCCGTTGGCAGTGTTCTCGGCGATGCTCTTGGTCTGGTTGCCAATAATGGGCGCGATGGCCCGCGCCGGCGCGGTGATAAGCAGCGCCAGCAAGAAAGCGGCAACAATGGATACAGTGGTCAAGTAGGTGGCTTCTCTCTTCATGATGCTCCTGCACTCCTCGGTGCGCCGGGGCCCGTGCGGCCCGACGGCTCTCCCCGGCCGGCGCTGCGGCCAGGCCGGGACAGCACGCCCGGCCCAAAAGGAAGACGCCAAATCTATGTTATCGTCTTATGCCCAAACCGACGGTTAAAATGCAGTGAAAAGTTATGTCGGGTGGCTTCCCCGAATAGACGCGCCGGACAGGCCCTGTACAGACGCGCACGGGAATTGTGCCCGGTTTCGAGAGCGGACGCGGGAGTTCTAATTCGGCTCTTACAAGACAACGCGCCAGAGTGCATTGCCGGGTGTAAGTCGGGCTACGGGGGCGGCGGCGGCGGAGCCGTGGCGGTTGGCGGATCCGGCTCGGGGGTGTCGGTCGGCGGATCCGGCGCGCGTGTGTCGGTTGGCTGACCCTGCGGTGTGGCCGACGGTTGCACCGGGTCGGGTGTCGTGCCGCCCACGGTAGGCGAGGGCGGCGCGCTGGTCGGCGCACTAGGCGGCGTCGGCGTGCGCGGCACAG
>OEIV010000996.1_pt1 | contig 13946 bp, 8 predicted proteins | sample 1539231 | NCBI WGS metagenome assembly OEIV01 (sample SAMN03794762, study PRJEB22550) | activated sludge metagenome | feature: wastewater treatment plant; material: activated sludge; isolation source: Wastewater treatment plant of a petroleum refinery complex | place: Argentina: Buenos Aires ...
GAAGGAGGCGAAAAACACGGACACATTGGTGCGCACCAAGGCGGTGATAAGCGGGTACTAACCGGGAAGAGCGCGAGTCGGGAGTGGGGAGTGGTGAAGAGGAGAGGGAACTCGAAGGGTGAGGCGCGGCGTTCAGCATTCGGCATTCGGCATTCGGCATTCGGAAGAGAGGGTGAAGCGCGGAGAAGAAGGAATGGGGTGGTCCATGGGTCGGGTCGCGGGGCCATCGAGTGCGAATCGTTGGGCCGTCATGCTCGCGGGAGGGCGGGGGTCTGCGGTATATTGATGACGCGATGGTGCGGAACAGGGTCGAGAATGAGGGCGACGCGCGGGGTACTCGGGGCGCCTTCGCGGGCGATTCGGGCTCGGCACGATCGCGGTCAGGCCGTGCGGAGTCACGGCTTGACCACGCCACCCGGGGAAGAGGAGAGGAAGACGGGGAGTCACGGGCGGGTTCGTGGCACGAAGACAGCACCGATGTCGCCGAGCCGACATCGGTGGCACGGCCAGGGCAAAGCGCGAGGCTCGCGGCGCCTGGCAACGGAAATGAATATCGCGGTTGACTTGTGGCGTTGCGTAGGTTCTGTTAGAGTCGTCGCTCAGTCGAAAGGCTGCGTGCATGATCGTTTCGGGCGGAGGCCCAAGGAGGGAAACATGATATTGAGGCAGTTCGGACGTGTGGCCGCGTTCGCGGTCGTTGTGGCTGGAGGGCGAGGGGCTCTTGCATCTGATGGGCGGATCATTGCAATCGGCGACGAGTGGCTACTGTCGGACCTTGCGTTTGTCCAGCTTGGTACTCAATCCGGTCAACTGGCTACCAACGTTGCCGGGTTTTTCTCTGCGGGGCCCGGCGCTGACTTCGGGGTGTTCACAAACAGCCCGATCGCCTTTGGAACCTCGCTTCAATCGCACATGACCGGTCTTGGGCATACTTGGAACACCAACCCGGGGACGTTTTCGCTGGCGACGTTGATGCAGTACGACGGGGTGTTCCTGGCAGGCGCTCCCGGCTCGGGCGTGGCGAATGCGGGCGTTCTTTCCCAGTACGTTCAATCGGGTGGAAACGTGTTCGTCATGGCGGGCACTGGGGCATTCGGTGACGCGGCGAGTGAGGCCGCCGCGTGGGATCCATTCTTGAACCAGTTCGGTCTCGGCTTTGGCCAGGCCTGGTTTGGGCCGAATGGTACCACGCAAGTTCCTGCGAATCCCAGCTCTCACCCTCTGGGCAGCGCGATCACGACGCTCCTTTGGGGTCTGGGGCAAACCGCAATGGACCTTGATCCGCAGAGTGCGCTGAACGAGGTCGCGCTCTTCGGCGACTTCACGGGCGTAGACAATCCGCCGAGCGGCAATGTTGCCTCTCAGCCCGTTATCGCTACGTACAACGTTCCGACTCCTGGCGCCGCTGCTCTGCTCGGACTGGGCGGAGTGTTTGCAGCGCGCCGTCGGCGATGATCCCCACTCCGAATTTACTGAGCTTCGATTCGAGTTCACTGCTCGCATCGCACTCCCAAGCCACAGCGGCCGCCTCCACGACTGAGGCGGCCGCTTTTTTCTCAACGGAATTCACCCGCCGGTGCGGATCGCGGGCCACCAAAGGAGTGGCCAAGCCGTGCAGAGCCACGGCTTGGCCACGCCACCCGGAGGAAAGAAGAGAAGGGCATGGACCCGAAGACGGGTCCGTGGCACGAAGACAGCGCCGATGTCGTCGAGCCGGCATCGGCGCATTCGGCCGCAATGGCTACGGACTTACTGCGGATTCGCCGGGACCTCGGCCGCGGGTGTGGCCTTGGGCAGGCTGAGGTCGACGCCCTGGAGCACGTCGACGCGGACGGGCGTGATGACGTTGAGCATGAGGTCGCGGTCCATGGCGGCCTCGCCGATGATGCCGACGGCCATGCCGAGCTTGGATTCCAGGAGCATTTCGGTCTTAGGCTTGATGTAGCCGAGGGTTCGGGGCGAGGAGCCGCCGACGGACTGGACGCGGTACATGAGCGGGAGGTTGACGCCGTCGTAGACCGAGCTTGGCGTGAGGAGGCCGATGATGGTGTAGACGCGCTGGGCCTCGAGCTCGGCGATCTTGATGGCGGCCTGCTTGCTGCGTTCGTCGGCCTGACGCTGGGCGTCTTCGACGGCGCGCTTGGACTCGGCGATGCGTTTCTGGAGTTCGACGGCCTTGCGGCGCTGCTCGATCTGGCGCTTGACGCGCGGGTTGTTGGTCTCGGCCGCGGCGCGGTCGAATTCGGCGAGGAGCGGGGCGTACTCCGGCTCGCCCTCGGTCTGGCGAAGCACCTGCTTGAAGGCGGCGTCGAGCTGGGCGTAGGTGCCGACGCGGCGGTTCTGCCCTTCGGGCTGGAGTTCGGGCTTGGGGGTTTCGGTGGGCGTCGCGCCTTGATCGAGCTTGGCGGGCTCGCCAGGTTGCGACTGGGGGGTTGCGCCCGGAACGACCTGCGGCTCGGCGATGGTCACGGTGCCGTCGGCGGGCTTGTTCTCGGTGGGCTTGGTTTCAGGCTTGGTTTCAGTCTTCACTTCAGGTTTGGTTTCCGCGGGCTTGCTTTCCGCGGGTTTGGCCTCGGGCTTCACGCCCGCCTCTTCCGGCGTGGCCTTGCGGATGTCCTTGGTGGCGATGAAGCCGCGGGCGGTGTCGGGCGCGGCGACGAGATAGCCGATCACGGCGTCGCCGTCCTTCACTGTTTCGATCATCTTGAGTTTCGTGCCCGAGGCGAGCGCGTCGGCGAGGAGCGGCTTCCAGCTTGCTTTCAGGCCGGCGGTCGCGTTGGGTGCCCAGAGCTTGCTGGCGTCCTTGAGTTCGACGGAATCGCCGGCGAGGGTGGCTTGTTCTGCCTTGACGAAGGCGTGGATGGTGGCGGGGAGGGGGACGCGGGTCCACGGGCCGTCCTCGCCGTCGGCCTTGAGCATGGTGGCCTTGGCGACGTCGCCGATCTTGTAGTGGAAGTCCGAGGCGCCGCAGCGGAGGGAGACCTTGTCTGCGGTGACGATGACGGCGTGTGAGTCGGCGGCCTTGAAGCCGCTGGTTTGGGCCCAGGCGGTGTTGCCCATGGGGAGCGAGAGACCCGCGAGCCCGGCGATGAGGGCCACGATCGCCGCACTGGTGTGGCGAGCAATGTTCGAGCGATATCCGTTCATGTCGCGCTCCTGAAGGGGCCGTCGTCCGTGGCCGACCCTGTGGGTGCTGGTCAATGTCGCGAATCCTACGCGCTTCCGGGGCGTGGCGTGCCGGGAACAGACGGGAGGGCGAGGGTCGTATACTGTGCGACGGGTGTGGCCTGAACGCCGACCGAATCCCTGGCGGGGATGGTGGGCGACGGGTAAACCTTGCGCCGGGCATGACGCCCCGCCACATCGGAACCAACGCGTGCCGAAATCCAACGCCGTTCGAGCCCTTCCATCTCTTCTGGCCGCCACGTCGCTGCTCGCCGCGTTGTCGGGTTGCGCGACGGATCCGATGGCGGAGGACGAGCTTCGGCGTGCGGTGAGCGACGCGGCGCCGCGTGAGGCGGCGGACGCATCGCGGCTCCCGGGCATGCGCGAGACAACGCGCCGTCCGGGGGTGGAGCGGCTGGGAATCAACCCGTCGTTCATGGGGGAGCTTGAGAAGATGGCCGGCCCGGGCGCGTACAAGGGCCAGGACATCCCGATCGACGAGAACCTGATGGGAGAGAAGACGCGGGTGCTGCGGGTCAGTCTGCAGAGGGCGCTGCGGACGGCGGCGGAGAACAACCTGGCGCTGCAGTTCTCGCGCCTGGCGCCGGCGATCAGCGAGGCGGAGGTGGTGGCGGCGCAGGCGGCGTTTGACTGGACGTACACGTCGAACCTGACGTGGAACGATCAGGACGAGCCGCGGGTTGCGTCCAATCTGAATCGGAGCGCCAACGCGACGCAGGAGCAGACGACGACGTGGAACAACGGGTTGCGGAAGCAGCTGGTGACCGGCGCGCAGCTGCAGGTGCAGCAGGAGCTGATCTATCGCGACGATGATTCGCCGGGTCAGACGGCGGTTCCCGATCGGAGCTATCAGAGCGGCGTGACGCTGCAGCTCGATCAGCCGCTGCTGCGCGGCGCGGGCTCGGAGGTCGCGCTGGCCGAGGTGAGGCTGGCGCAGAACGCGGAGCGCGACAAGGCGGCGTCGCTGAAGCGCGACATGATCCGCACGCTGACGGACACCGAGAAGACGTACTGGGCGCTGGTGCGGGCGGAGCGCGATCTTCGCATCCTCGAGAAGCACATGGAACGGGGCATGGAGGTGCAGCGGCAGGTGCGCGAGCGCGCCCAGCTCGACGCCACGCCCGCGCAGATCGCCGACGCCACGGCGCGCGTGGAGCAGCGCCGCGCCGACGTGATCCGGGCGCGGACGGCGCTACGCCAGACCAGCGACCGATTCAAGGGGCTCATCAACGACCCAGAGCTCCCGGTCGGGTCGGAGGTGCTGGTGATCGCGTCGGACGAGCCGGTCGACGCGCCGTTCCAGTTCAGCCTGCTCGAGTCGATCCAGAGCGCGGTCGAGAATCGCCCGGAGATCGACCAGGCGATCCTGTCGATCGACGACACCGCGATCCGCAAGGTCGTGGCGGACAACGCGCGCCTGCCCAAGCTCGACCTGCGCTTGCAGAGCAAGTGGACGGCGCTGGACGCGGGCGCCGATTCCGCGGTGGAGAACACCTTCGGCGGTGATTTCGTCAACTACGTCGTGGGCCTGGCGTTTGAGCAGCCGATCGGCAACCGTCGCGCCGAGGCGGATTATCGCCGGCGTTCGCTGGAGCGTCAGCAGGCCGCCCTCTCGTACAAGAACACGGTGCAGCAGGTGATGCTGGAGGTGAAGTCGTCGCTGCAATCGCTGACGACGCAGTACCAGCTCATCGAGCAGACGCGGGCCAGCCGCGTCGCGGCGACCGAGGTGCTGCGCGCGTTCCTGGTGGAGAAGGACACGAAGGCGGCGTACACGGTCGAGCGGCTGGACCTGGAGCTGTCGCACCAGGAGCGGCTGGCGCAGGCGGAGCGCGAGGAAGTGATCGCGCTCACGGACTATCACAACGCGCTGGCGGATTTCTACGCCGCGATCGGGCGGACGCTGGAGCGGAACGGGATCATCTTTGATGTGCCGAGCGCGTCGCAGCGGCGCGCGATCGAATCGATGCGCAAGCCGATTGTTCCCGCGCCGGTTGAGCTGAAGCCGGGCGAGGTCGAGACCACGCCGTATGAAGAGAACCTGATCACGGAGCCGGCACCGGTCGAGGCCGCGCCGCCCACGGGCACGATCGAAGAGCCCTCGGACTCGCTTATTCCGCCTGGCGCGAGCGAGCCGCGTCCGGAGACCGCGCCGGAATCGACGCCGCCTGGCGAACCTCAAGCGCAGCCCGCCACCCAGCCCGCGGAGCCAGCGCCGAAGGGCGTCATTCGGTGAGCGCGGGCCCGGAGGAGATCGCCGCCGCCATCGCGCGCCTGAAGTCCGGCGGGGTTGTGGCGTTTCCGACCGAGACGGTCTATGGCCTGGGCGCCGACGCGTTTGATCCCAAGGCGGTCGCGCGGGTCTTCGAGCTCAAGGGGCGTCCCGCGAACAACCCGCTGATTGTTCATGTTTCCGGGGCGGCGATGGCGCGCGAGGTTGTTTCGGAATGGCCGAGCGCGGCGGACTCGCTGGCCGAGGCGTTCTGGCCCGGCCCGCTCTCGATCGTGCTCCCCAAGAGCGCGCGCGTGCCGTCGATCGTCACCGCGGGTGGGGCGAATGTCGCGGTGCGGTGCCCGGAGCATCCGCTCACGTTGGCGTTGATCGAGACTTTGGGCACGCCCTTGGTCGGCCCCAGCGCGAATCCATCGGGGCGCACCTCGCCAACGTCCGCCGAGCATGTTCGTGCGAGCTTCAGCGATCACGACGTGCTGGTGCTGGACGGCGGGGTGTGCCGGCGCGGGATCGAGTCGACGGTGTTGCGGCTCCTTCCGTCGCCCATGATCCTGAGGCCGGGCGTCATCGGCGCTACGGCCATCGAGCGCGTCATCGGCGCGTCCGTATCGAGATTCGGCGCGGACGAGCGGGCAGCGAGTGAGCCGCTGGTTTCGCCGGGCCTGCTCGAGCAGCACTACGCGCCGCGCACACCGGCGTATCTGGTGGCGGAGCACGAAACGGAGGCGGCGCTGGCGCGCGTGCCCGGGCCGGTGGTGGTTGTGACCGCCACGTCGATTCAGGTCCGCGGGCCGCACGTGGTCGAGCCCATGCCGCCCGACGCGGAGGGGTACGCGGCGGCGCTGTACGCGGCGCTGCGGCGAGCCGACGCGCGGGGCGCGGGGACGATTCTGGTGGTCGCGCCGGACACGGCCAGCGGCGATCCGGCGATCTGGGACGCGATCATGGACCGGCTGTCGCGTGCGGCGAAGCGGTGGAAGGCTTGAAGTGTTTGGATATACGGCGCGCTAACTGAGTGATCGATCGAGTATTTCACAGGTGTGCTGGTCGTTGAAAGAAGGCGAAGCATGTCGGATATCGATGTCGTTCGTAGACGCGCTGAGCGATGGTTGAACGATCCTGTAAAGGAGGATTGGGAAGCACACTACATGCACAACGGCTGCTTGCTGTCGCAGGCAATAAAACTGCACGACAACGACTTGGTTTCTCGGCTCGTTGCCGCAGGATACCCCTTTTCCGAGGGGGTTAGCAGCGAAGAAACGCCCCTCGGAGTCGCTGCGATCGTGAATAACGTCCAGGCGGCCTGGATTCTTCTGGCCGCCGGAGCGTCGCCTGACGGTTGGGAGTTCGAGGACCTGACGCCTCTGCAACAGGCGATTCGGTACGGGCACCTGGACATAGTAACACTACTTTTCGAATATGGGGCGAACCCGAACTGCGCCCGCCGCTATGATTGTCCGCTCAGCGCGTTCTCGACGGATCCAAAGGTGCTCCAGTTCGTTCGACAGTTGCTGTCCCGACAGGTTTGAAATGCGTTTCAATTGTCCACAGGTCTTCGCCACTCGACGCGCGCGGCGCGGGTGCTTCCCTCCGACTATCGAACGATTCGACATGGCGCGGTCGAGAGCCCGCGGGAGGGGTGCCGTCAATTCGCGCGCGTGTACTCGATCCGGCCGATGATCGCCTCGGGCTGCCCGGCGCGGGATTGGTGGATCTCGAAGACCATGTGATCGCGGTCGAGCACGCGCGTGAGGTGGCGGCTCTGGATCACGCCCATGGGGAGCGTGAACTCGCCGCGGAGGTCGAGCACGCTGGGGTTCGCGTCCGCGGGTCCGGTGTGGAGCTGGATCATGGTCGCCATCGTGTCCATCCACACTCCGGTGTATTGCTGGGAGATGTTGTCGAAGGAGAGCGAGCCCCAGCCCTCGAACTCCGAGCCCATCATCGTGCCCTTGTACTTGTGCTCGAGCACGCGTCCGCCGAGCAGGAGCGTATTGACCATGCGTCCCGTCGAATCCATCGGCGGCGCGCCGGGCGCCATCCAGAACCGGGCCTTGGAATCGAAGGCGCCCTCCATGCGCTTCAGGATTTCGTGCTGCGGGCCGGGGCTGGCCAGCTTCATCCACTGTTCGTGGTGGTTCGACATTCGCGGCTCCTTCTGCTCGGTGCTTTCCTCTTGCTAGCGCCTCATGCCCGGTGCCTCGATCGCTTTTTCTCCTCCGCCTCTACAAAGAAACACGCCGCCCTTTCGAGCGGCGTGGTTGAGACTGATCGTGGGTCGTGGGTCACTTGGTGGTGTCGACGTTTTTGGTCGCGCCGCCGCCCGCCGCGCCCGGCGCGGGCTTGGTGCCGCCGGTGCGGCGGTAAGTGACCTCCATGTTCTTGAACTCCTTGCCGTCGATGGGGCTGGGTCCGAACATCTCGAGTCGGTAGGTGTTGGCGTCGAGGATGGTCATGACCTCGCGGGTGTCGACCTGCTTGCCGCTCATGGGGTCGTCCATCTTGCCGGCGAGGGTGCAGACCTTGCCGTCGCTCTTGCCGGTGGTGATCCAGATGCCGGTGCCGAAGTTGTCGATCCAGGTGTGCTGGATGAGCTTGGTGAGGTTGCTGTAGGCCATGGTGGAGCGGCCCTGGAAGGGCATGCCCATGAACTGCCCGCTGTGCTCGCCGATGAGGTAGCGGCCGTCCATGATGAGCTCGAACTTGGAGTTGGTCTTCTCTTCCTGGGGCGGCTGGCCGGGCACCTGCCACATCTTCATGTCGCCGACCCACTCGCCGACGTAGTACTCCATGGCCTTGTGCTCGGCGCTGGGGGTCATGTACTCCATCCACTTCTTCATCATCTCGGCTTCGGCGGCATCGGCGGGCTGGGCCGGCGCCTTGGTGTCGGCTGGGGGCTGCGCGGGCGTGGTCGACACCGGCTTGACGGCCTCCGGGCTTGGCTTGGTCGCGGTGGGCGTCTGAGGCTTCTTGTTGGCGTCCTGCATCGCCATCACACCGCCGCCTAGAACCGCGAGGCCCGCGGCGATCCCGACCACCATCCCGAGTTTGCCCGACATGACGCAGCACATGCTTTGTTCCCCTTGTTCGTGTTTGTGCAACCGGATCAACGAAGGCGACTCATCGCCCGCACCGGCGCGCGCCGGAACGGATCGCCCGCGAGTTCTCGGGCAACCCTAACACAGTTCATACAACGAGTCAAGTGTCGAGGTTGCGGCCGCCGGGGGTTTGCCCTGCTGGCTCCTCTCGGCACCGCCAAATCGTTGCTCGGCGGGCATCGATTGGATTCAGTAAATCGTTTCAGCGTCGGAATTTAGACTGCTTCTTCGGGGCTGATCGAGGCGATTTGGGCGCTCGAGTTGAGCCGCCCTTGGATTCCGACAATTTGCCGGATTTTTTTCCGGGATTCATCGGTTTGGAGGACGGCTTGCCGCCGCGCTTGGGGCGGGCGTTCGATTTGGAGCCGGCGGGCTTGGCGATGTTTTTCCCAGCGCGGGGCGTGGCCGCGGACTTGGGCGCGGCGGACTTTGGAACGGAGGGCTTGGCCGTGCGAGCGGGCTTCCCGCGCGTGTCGGACGGAGTGTTCTTGCGGCGCGGCGTGGATTGATCGGCGCGCCTCGGCGCGGGCTTGGAGCGTGCAGGGCGGGCGGAAGGCCGCCGGCCTGGTTCAATCACGAACGGGTCTTCCTCGATCTCGTCGGGCGCGGCGTCGGACGAGTCCTTCGACGCATCGTGCGTGGCGACGCCGATTTCGAAAGAGGCTTCGCCTTCTGAATCGCCAGGCGCAGTTTGGTCATCTTCCGGCGTCGTGGCGCCGGGCGCGGCGTCCGACTCGTCCTCGCCATCGAAGTAGGCGTCGGCATCGTCGCCAAGGTCCAGGGGTTCAGCGGGCGAAGCGTCTATCCCCGCGCGTGCGGCGGGTGCGTGCGGGAGTTCGGCGCCCTCGCCCTCGAAGGGCAGCTCGATCCCGGGCTCGCTGATCTCGAAGGGGTCCTCGCTTCCGAAGGGGTCGACGACCGGCGTTGCCTTCTGGGCGCGATCGGCCTCGGCCTCCTCGCGGCGCTTGCCGCGGATGACCAGGCGGATGGGCACTTCGGTGAAAGGGAGTTCCTCGCGGAAGCGGTTGAGGAGGAAGCGCTGGTAGTTGGCGGTGAAGAGTTCGGGCTTGTTGACGACCATCACGATGGTGGGCGGGTTGACGCCGGTCTGGGCGACGTAGTAGAGCTTGGCGTGCGCGCCGATCTTGCTGGGCGGGCCGTTGCGCTCGACGATGGCGCCGACCATGCGGTTGAGCTTGCCGGTGGTGACGCGGAGCGAGGCCTGCTGGTGCATCTCGATGGCGAGGTCGATGGTCTCGCGGACATTGCGCCCGGTCTCGCCCGAGATGAAGCTGATGGGCGCGTACCACAGTCCCTTCATCTCGCGCCGCAGATACTGCTCGTAGTCGTCGACGCCGATCTTCTTGCCCTTGGGCCCGACCTTGCCCTCGGCCAGGTCCCACTTGTTGACGACGATGATGGTCGGCTTGAAGGCCTTCTGGGCCAGCATGGCCACCTGCTGGTCGACCTGGCTCACGGGCGTGGTCGCGTCGATGAGCAGGAGCACCACGTCGGCACGGTCCACGGAGAGCTTCAGGCGATCGAAGGCGTACCACTCGACCGGGCCCGCGAAGCTCTTCTTCTTGCGGAGGCCCGCGGTGTCGATCGCGACCAGCACCTTGCCGTCCATCTCGAAGCGCACGTCGACGGCGTCGCGGGTGGTGCCGGCGATCTCGCTGACGATCATGCGCGGCTCGCCCGCCAGCGTGTTCACCAGCGTGCTCTTGCCCGCGTTTCGCTTGCCGATGATGGCGAACTTCATGTCCGCGTGCGGCGCGGGCGTGTTCTCGTCCTGGGTGTGGGGCACGAGGAAGTACAGCGCGTCGAAGAGGTCGCGGCGCATGTAGTTGTTCTTGGCGCTGACCATCAGGGGCTCGTCAAAGCCCAGCGCCGACATCTCCAGCGCGTGCGTCTCCCAGCGCGGGCCGTCGACCTTGGTCGCGACGACGCGCACGGGCACGCGGCGCGCGTTGGCGTCGCGGGCTCCGCGCGGGGCGTTCGCGGTGGGTCGGCCGAGGCGCTGCTCGCGGAGCAGGCGGGCGATCTCCTCATCCTGGGGCGTGACGCCCGCCTGGGCGTCGACGGCAAAGAGGACCAGGTCGGCATCGCGCACGGCGGCGGCGATCTGCGACTCGATGCTCCCGGTCAACTGCGCCAGGTCTTCGCCCACGTCGTCGTAGCGCTCGCCCTCGGCGGTGTAGACGCCGAAGCCGCCGGTGTCGACGAACTCGATGGGGCGCACGGGGCCCTTAGCGTCGGGGTGCTCGAGGAGGACGATGGCGCTGACCCGGTCGCGGGTGACGCCGGGCGTGGGGTCGACGATCGACACCTTGGCCCTCGCCAGCATGTTCATGAGGGAGCTTTTGCCCACGTTGGGGCGGCCGACGATCGCGACACGAGGAATAGGCATTGGACGCGATGGTAGGTGAGGAGGGGCGGGTGGGCGTTGCGAGGGCCCGACGTGCTATCGCACGCGCCGCGCGCCCTCGCGGATGCGCACCACCACGAGCGTCTGGTCGTCGGGGCGGCGTGTCAGCCCCGCGAACTGGCGGACCTCCCAGAAGACCCGCTCGATGATCTGGGCCGCCGTCGCGTCCTTGTTCTGGGCCAGAGCGTTCAGCACGGCCTGGTGCAGGCGTCGCTTGGTGAACTTCTTGTTGTTGAAGTCGACGGCGTCGCACATGCCGTCGGTGTAGGCGACGATCACGTCGCGCTCGCGCAGGTCGAACATTCCGCGCTGGTATCGCTGGGACGGGTCGATGCCGACGACCATGCCGCCCACGGAGAGCTCGTCGATGTCCTCGGTGCCGGGGGCGCGGTGCTCGGGCACGCGGACGACGAAGGTCGGCTCGTGCCCGGCGGAGCAATAGGTCATGCGCATGGTCGAGGGGTCGATCACGCCGTACCACAGCGTGGCGAACTCCTGGTCCTGGGTGTCGCGGCACATGGCCTGGTTGACGCGTGCGATCACCTCGTCGAGGTCGTAGACGTCCTGGACGTGGGCGCGGAGCGAGGCGCGGACGGCGGCCATGAGCAGCGCGGCCGCCACGCCCTTGCCCACCACGTCGCCGATCACGATCCCCAGGTGCCCGTTGAGATTGACGAAGTCGTAGAAGTCGCCTCCCAGCTCGAACGAGGGGAGGTACTTGGCCGCAACGTCGAAGGCGGGCATGTTGGGCACGCCGCGCGGCATCATGCGGCGCTGCACGTCGGCGGCGAGCTGGAGCTGGCGCTGGATCCGTCGCTCTTCCTCCTGGCTCTTGAGCAGGCGCGACTGCTGCACCGCGACCGCGGACTGCTGCGCGATCGAGCGGAAGAGGCGGATGTCGGACTCGTCGAATGAATGGGCGCGCCGGGCGTAGAGGCGCATTACGCCGATGGGGCGCCCCTGAAAAACAAGGCCGGCGTGGATGCACGAGACCAGCCCCTCCATGGCGACCTGCTCGGGGATATTGACGCAGGTTTTCGCTCGTCACCACCTCGCCCGCCAGCGCCAGGCGGTCGAACAGGCGGTCCTTGCTGAGGGGCTGCGGCCAGTCCAGCCACGCGCGGCTGAGATTGATCGAAGCGGCGAGGGTGAGGTCGGCCTCGTTCTCGCTGGTCATGCCGTCGGCGTCCTGCGGGAGGAGCATGATGGAGCCGGCGTCGAGCCCGAGCACGTCGATCGCGGATTCCAAGGCCGCGTGCAGGATGCGATCGACGCTCGGGGCACGCACGAGCAGCGACGCGAGGCGCGCCAGCGCCCCCACTTCCTTGGCCTTATGACGCAACTCGAGTTCGTCGCCACACAGCTCGGCGACCGCCGAGGCCAGGTGCGCCACGGCGCTGCGCACCAGCGTGGCGCGGTCGTGCTCGGCCGCTCTCAGCGTGTCGCTCCCGGTCGCCGGGCCGATGGTGATCGAGCCGATGTTGACGCCCGCGACGACCAGGGGCACGCGCTCGGGGGCATCCTGACGAGGCACCAGCGACCAGCCCGGGGCGGCGCCCGTGAGCACGACGGCGCGATCCTGCGGGTCACGCACCTCGATCTTCGCGCCCGTGATCTGCGACAATTCAACGCACAGCTTCACCAGCGAGCCGTCGGTCAGAAAATCCGTGATCGACTGCGGGCGAACGCCCGCCACACCCGCGGCGAGCACCTCGATGGGGCGGCGCGGCTCGGGCGCGATCGGCGCGCCGGGCGATGGCCCGGCGGGGGTTGTGCCGGAACTCGGGTTGGCGGGCGGCGTGGTCATGGCGGGCGGGCGTGGACGGGGCCGAACGCTTCGCGCCGACGCGGAGCGAGTGCGTGCTAAGTGAGCATAGGAAACCACGGGCCGTCCCGCGCGCCGGCGAGCGCACGCCGCGCGCAATCCGAACGATTTCACCGCGATTCGGTGGTTATTTCGCGCCCGAGTCCGGCCCGGGGGCGGGCTTGTCTTCCGGCTTGGCGTCGGGTGTCGCCGCGGGCGCATTCTCCGCCATCCACACGCCGGTGAGCAGCGCGATCAGGCGTGCGTCGCTGGCGGCTGCGGGGTCGGTGGCCTGTTCATCGGCGTCGGCCTTCGCCAGGCCGTCGAGTCCTTCGGCGGTGAGGGCTTTGTCGCCGACCTGGTAGCCGAGGTAGGCCAGGAGCAGGGCCGACTCGCGGCGCAGTCGTCCCTTGGCGGCGATGTTCTCGCGGAAGCGTTCGATCAACTCGACGGTGCGCGCGGCGCTTGGTCGGAGATTCTCGGCGTAGCGCATCGCGGTGATCTCGGGATGCTCGGTGATCAGGGTGCGCAGCGACTTTCCGCCCGACAGCACCATGCCCGCGCCCAGCTGCGCGTGGAGCATGCCGACCGCGGAGGTCGTGTCGCCGCGGCGCATCGAGTTCGCGCGCGCGAAGCGCTCCTCGGCGTCGAAGTATCGCCCCTCACCCAGCGCCTGCTGGCCCGAGGCCATGCTCTCGCCGTAGATATCGCGGCGTGCCGCGCCGCCGGGGATCAGCGTGTCAACGTGCGCGCCGGCGGCACGGATGACCTGCAAGGTCTTGGGATCGATGGTGGGACCGAGGCGCTCTTCGCGGGGAATCGGCTTGCCGTCGGGGCCCCGCTCGATCCGCTCGAAGGGGCGCGTGGCGGCAGCGTCGTTTTCCTCGCCCGAAGGCGTCACGCCGGTCTTGGCGATGCCCTGGCCGAGGCGGCTGCGTGCGGCGGCGCCCATGTTGACGCGGCTGGCGTCGGTGCGCAGGTCGGCGGAAAGGTCGCTGATCTGCTTCTGGAACTCGCGCATCGCGGCGCTCGGGCCCGCCGCCTGCGGAACCAGCGAGGCCGGACCGGTCGAAGGTCCGGTGGAGGGGCGACTCTCGCCGGGCTGGCTGGGGAGCAGCTTGTTGATGCGATCGCGCAGCTCGTCATAAGATCGGAAGAGCGTCGTGTAGGGAAAGAGTGTAGATCTCGGTGGTCGCC